>Ga0247807_10000821_pt1 | contig 18957 bp, 18 predicted proteins | sample UWRJL074202C1_FD_179931 | JGI IMG/M metagenome (GOLD analysis project Ga0247807, IMG submission 179931) | Plant litter microbial communities from Arlington Agricultural Research Station in Wisconsin, United States - UWRJ-L074-202C-1 | ecosystem: Environmental > Terrestrial > Plant litter >...
AATTTGGGCTTCAGAGTCACCAATTTGTAGTTTGCCGAGTCGCTTGAAAGGGCGGTCACTTTGTAAGAACAATAAAATTACGCTAAAACTAGCGGGGAGCAGGAAGCAATTGGCCATTAGGCATTAGTTCAAATACTCCCCCCAATTTCGTCTAGTTTGTTTGCTGTGTATCAACAACATACTTGTATTCTTCAGGCCCCTGCTGTTTGGTTTGCATATTCATATTGTGATCCAAATATGCTCAGCCTTTGGGTATTTTTTGCGATATTCGCACAACTTGTTACCTCGCTCCCAGTCGTCTCTGTCAAAGGATCCAAATTCTTCGCTGATGGGCAACAGTTCTTTCTGAAAGGTAACAAATATCCGAACGGCAAAACGTTGGAGTGTTTCAAGATATGGAATGGAAGTCAATTGGAGGTCTAAATCGTTCATCAATGATGAATTGATTGAAACTTTTGGAACATCACATCCGATATAATATATTTATCGCTATCTTCTATAAGCCATGTGCTCATACAGAAGCTAACTTGCTCTAGGGGTTGCATATCAAGGTACTCCCGAAGATCCACTTATTGACACGCAGCAATGTATTCTTGATGCAGAATCCATGGCCGTCATTGGAACCAATTCAATTCGCGTTTATCATGTAGACCCCTATGCCAATCATGATGGTTGCATGGCTACCTTTGCTTCCAAGGGAATCTACATCTGGCTCGACCTCGACACCTTCAATACCACCATTCAACAGAGCGCACCAACTTGGACTGATGTGCAGTTTTGGGATTTTACCAAAGTTATGGACTCGTTCCACAAGTACGATAATTTGGCGGGATTCTGGATTGGAAATGAGGTTATCACTTCCCTTGATGGATCAAATAGTAGGCAGTCGAGAAGCATTAATCAGAGCATTGAGAAGCTGACCTCTTACTAGGCGCACCCTATATAAAAGCCGCCGTTGCAGACATGAAGGCATATCACTCAGCCAAGGGATATCGTAATATCCCTATTGGCTATTCAGCCGCGGATATTGCAGAATTAAGACCACAGCTGCAGAATTATCTAGCTTGCTCGGATCCAGACACAGCAATCGACTTTTTTGGCCTCAATTCGTACGAATGGTGTGGAGATGTTAACTTTGAGACATCTGGCTACGTTAATCTTCAAGAGATGTCCGAAGGCTACAATATTCCCATCTTCTTCTCAGAAACTGGTTGCAATGTTGTGCCTGGTGGTCGTACTTTTACGGACCAGGGAGCTATCTTTGGATCCGAGATGATTGACACCTGGAGTGGAAGCATTATCTATGAGTGGGTACAGGAGGCTAATATGTATGGCTTGGTCAACTACCCCAACAACAAGATTTACTCCGGTGCCCCTATTCCCATTCAGCCGGACTACGATAATCTGAAGAACGAATGGAACAAGGTTTTTCCTGTCGGCGTCAAGGAAGCTGCTTATTCCCCAACTTTGAGTGCACCTGCTTGCCCAGAAGCCAGCGGAGGCTGGAGAGTGAATGGGGTAAGCCGCTGTGTGTTTGTTTACAATTTTCACAATACTGATCCAGAAACAGGATGTTCCTTTGCCTACTCTCGCACCTGGCATCGTGGGAGCTGCAGCTGATAAAGTTGCCTTTACAGCTCCGCCAAGTATTACTCTCTTTTCTTAAAAGTCTTTCCCGGCAGTCTGTTTCCTTCTTTAATATCTACTACGAGATTGAGTATCTTCGTTAACATATTGGCACCAGATCTCTCAACCACCATCGTTCACCAGGCTTCAAGATCCACATCCACGACGTCAACCTCAACATCCACTACCACAACTATCACGAGCTCTCCAATTGCGAGCATTGATGCTTCTTCGCAACTAATAGTCCCTAAACTCTTGAGCGGAGTTCTTGGAACATGCGCTTGGTTGTTTTTATAACGTACTCAAGTATAATTGATGACGGTTAAATGATTTGGACTTGTAGGATTGATGATCACAGAGATAATACCCAGAGAAATTAAAGCTAATGGATAGACTACAAATTACATATGGACTTATTAGTAATACCCAATGAACCTAAGGAAGTCACAAAATCCATTACCAGGCTTCCTATGAATTATTAAATATTAAATATGGACATAACCCGCTGAGTAGATTTTAACTCGACACGAGGCTTCCGGAGAGAAGCAGGCAGTTTATCTGAAGTTGCCGACGACAGAACTTATCGAAGGGCTCCCATGACATCTCTTGTACTGGAGGCATTCCTGTCTTAAACATGTTTTCATTTGATAGGATATTAAAGACACGTATAAAAGGTAAAAGCACCATAGATTGCGTGTATGATACATGATCACCCTAAAATGAGCTCAAAAATGCTTCACATATCGTGCACATAGCTTAGCATTCTTGCCTACCTCCATCAGTTCACAGTAACACCACCTGGCAGAGTCTCAAGCCCTATAGTTCCATTAATGAGGGGTGATTCTAATCAAGTCTCATGATTAGAAATTTAACCTACAGTCGTTCCCTTCCACATCCTCCTTCATTGTTTGGGGAATCGTACACTTCTCTGAATCCTCTGCGGATTGAGATAGTAGCTCAGAGCAACGATCGTTGGTACAACGAGCATTTATAGCGCGCTGAAGAGCATCACCTTTCCAACCAAAAACATAGTCACCATGTTGCCCATGTCCAGTTCTGCAAAATCGTCAGCTCAGCTCTTAAATCGAGATCCTTCTCGTTCCCAAAAGTAGAGAGTTTTAATAAACTCTAAACTTACGCATCACCCATTGCATAAACAAAAGGCTGACTCCCATCTTCTCCCCAGAGCTCTTTCTTGTTGAATGGTCTCGTGTCCCACATAATCTCATACATAAGCTGCGGTAGCTTCACTGGATGAGAGTCTGGACATTTACCACGCTCCATGGCGGGAGTGTATGGCTGGCCGGTTACGACGGGAGGAAAGTAAGGCTCGAATGGAATATCAGCGTACGCAACGTGGGAACGGTGGTCTGGCGAATCAAGATTTACGCCATCCCAGCAAGTCGGGAAGGAAATGGTGGTGCGAATTCCGCCTTCGCAGAAGTGGTTAGGGAAACTGGTGGTATCATTAGTACCTACGCATGGCGCGGTTTGGTAACGCCAGGTATCTTCGACGAAGCATCTGTGGCAAAGACCCCTCGATTCTCCTTCTGTGCTACGCAGTGTTGCTTCGCCTGCCAGCATACGAAAGCCCTGAGATTATTGTCAACCGGTTGTCCCCTCTACTCTATTGTCTCTCTATTCTGGACAATTATTCAGATATCCCGCAGAGGAGACAACACACGATGCAGGGAATTTATTACACTCACCGGTTTGAAAGCAGTCACCTTTGTTACCGCATCATATGGCGGGATATAATAAACAGTAATGCCACCCTTCTGCACTAACCCTCCATTCTCAAACTGCTGCACCCTCTTAAAGGTCCCATTTCTCGCCCTATAGTACAACGCCGCTGTCCAGTAATTACTGAAGTCTTCGCTGAATGTACAACTCGTACATGTACTTTCAATTGGGAGATCGTAGCTTAAGGGAGTCATGGTAGCATTGAAGGAATTTCCGCCGACGATTTGGTGAGTATGGGGTGTACCGATTAGTCCAGGGTTTACAAGAGGATCGAGACGCTCGACTACAAGTTGGGAACAGGCAAAACGGAGCATTTTGGCGGATGTTTGAGCGTGAGTTAAAGGAAGGCCCGAAAGGGCGAGTGAGAAAATTTTAAACCAGTTCATAGCGTTTATTGATTTCATGAAGTTTTGTGAACCTCAAAATAAAATAATTGAAACAGAGAGATCGTGAAATGACTTTCAGGAACCAAGTACTAATATACCTTAATTTGTCTTGTGAAAGGGCTGATAGAAGTGCCGGAATTCCAAGAATCGTGTTCCACCAAAACGATAACTGAAAGTACAGCTGTTGGTGGTCGGCAAAAGTCGTCGGTTGCCGGATGAAGGCATTCATATGCGAGACATAATGACCACCCAATGAACATCTACATTGTAAGAAATTAGCTGTTGAGATTTATATGTTAAGCTAAGTTCAGGAGAGTCACACTCTGCTGGTGTAATCAATTAGTGTTAGCTGATCACAGACCTTCCACTAGAGGTGTCGAGGGATTCTTGTAATATAGCGAAGGCATCCGTCTTCAAGTGATACATGGCGTAGAAGCCCTACTTGATAGCCATATGGCTCATCGGCTTATCTAATTGAGATCAAATATCGAAAGTCATCTTTTTGCCAAGTAGGAGAGGTGAGAAATCTCTCGCGTTGCAATACCTTGCCACAAACTTGAAGAACCCCCTTTAGTAGTATACATTATTAACCGAGCCAATGGTTATTCTTCCTAGCAATTCAAGCAGCCGTCAACAATACAACTTCATATTTCGTTATTCTTTACAAACAAGTACGTATTGATAGGAGTTCTATGAGCTAGTTGACATACATCAAAGGCTATTATTATTGCCTTACGCGCTGCTTGCTACTTTGAAGGATACTGTGATGCCCCGCTATTTGGTTGTCTCCCTCCAATCATATTGCTTGCATAAAACCAGCTACTCTCTATGCAAACTTACATAATTCTTGTACAACCTCCAGACGTCAAACTAACATTTAAAGCCACCAACACCATGGCTTCTTCAGCAGAGGATTCTGGAGCTAAGAGAGACTCCCGTCATGCATCTGGTAGAGGTCAGCGGCCCCAATTTCATTTCAAGCTCTAAAGTCATACATCCCGTTGTTGGAGAATCTATAAAATTGCAAGGTACCGGCTGCATCGATGATCATTGATACCCTGTACCTACTTCAGAACCACTGCTGAATCTTACCACACTGCTGAGAGATACTGCACGCTTCACTCTAGGCTCATGGATTGAGGAGGAAGCTGCTGTACAACTTTAGCTGTAGTGGGTACTTTTTTGCCTGGCTCTGGACGGTACATGACTTTTACTTAATCACATCCTGTTGCAATATCCTTATGAATGGGCCAGGATGACCAGAGTCAAATTACAAAGAAGGATTCTTTCACATCCAGACTTTCCCTCTTTTTCAATGGGTTGCACTGCCTAATTAAGCGTACTAAAGCACGTTTCTAGCCTCAGTCATACGTCGAACAACGAAAGGACCCCTGGATCACGATGAGTGAGTATCATGCTTCCCAGCACATCATCACAATGCTGATACAGCCAGCACACTCATAACAAATCATCCACTTTCCCCAGACATGTCTAGTTCTCGTTCTCCAACTCAAACCCCGCAGCCCCAGCTGCTGTCGCCAACAGCTCTCACCTCGACACAGTCCCAATTTCCCGCTCGAGGAGGAAACCACTCCCCACGTCAGCAAATGGCGCCCCGGCTACCCTCTCCACAGTCATCAAATCTATCATCAAATCTTTCTTTCAAGACCGCTCACTCGACGTTATCAGCCCGAGGATCCACATTAGCACCAACCAAAGACTTTGGCTACCTACTCCGTCCAGAAATTTATCATCCGCTAACATTACTGGATGTCCCACCTCCATTCCGTGTATCATCTCTACAGCCAGATCCTTCAACACCCCTAAACACTCTCATTGAGAATGGTCATTTTAGAAGTGCGGCCATTAAAGCTGCACAACTTCTTACATCTTCATCACCTCCGATAGCTCCATCAGACCACGAGAAAATCTTTAATCTGGTTTACTCACGGCTGTCGTGTCTCACGTTATGCAATCAAACTAAACTTGTAAGTCTTCTATGGCCTCATAAATTCAAAAGCATACAAGTACTCCGTGCTTAATTTATAATGGCATTTCAATCATATATGGCCTCGAAGCCTCGAAAGTATCAGCTCAACGGAAGTTGTCTTTTACAAACCAGATTCATTTATCCATTCCTCCCGTTTGGAGTGTCTGACAATATCTGGTAATAGTCAAATGTTGACTGAAGTGGCACTAACTCTATCTCCAGGCGAGCCAAGAAGTTAAAGCATTAGAAGATCTAAACAGCACTTACTATATAGATGAAGAAACACACAACCACCTTGTTCCCTGGGAGCTCCGTGTTCTCGCTGTGCGTTTACAAGGCATGGGCTTTAACGACGCCCGTCGAGGTGTAATGGGCTACTATGATCTGGCTCGTGAAGCAAGACTCATTCTTACTAATCTTAAGAAGGCCACTCCGGTATCCCAGTCGCCGAACCCGCAAATCGCATTATGGGAAGCTAGGCTGCAAGATCTCGGCATTTATGTCGCAAGCGCTCTGGCGGAGATGGAAGATCTAGAAGGCTCAGCTCGACATCTAAAGTCATTGAATCCGGCCTTTGGAACTGGCAATATAGAGTTCCAAAAGGCGCTCTTATGGTTATACATTGGTGATGTCGATGCAGCGAGGTCCTGTATCTCGAAAGAGGCAACCGGACGTGATGATAAAGTTATCCTGGCTCTATCACTTATTGCTGATAGTGATCCGGCTGCTGCAGTGCCTGTTTGGGAAGACTTGATTGCTGAGTCACCGGATAGTGGTGCGACTGCCATGTATCGCCAGAATCTTGCAGTTTGTTATTTATATTTGGGAAAGCTTTCGGATGTACGTTTTTTGCCACTCTTTTCTCAGAATCCCCATTTTCCTGTCTTGGACTTCATGACGAGCTAATTCGGACAGGCACGGGAAACCCTCGAACAGCTTATAAATACTGGCAATAGCTTTCATGCCCTGACATTCAATCTCTCAACTCTCTACGAGCTCTGTACAGAGCGCTCTCGAAGTCTGAAGATCGGACTTGCGGAACGGGTAGCGGAGTCTGTGAATGAGGAAAAAGAGGGTCTTCTTGCCAGTACAGGATGGGAGAAGGTAAACGCGGATTTCAAACTATGAGGTCTTACGATAAATTAGAAGGATTCACAATCTTAGAAAACCGACAGCTGAACCGTATAATTGTGCTTCTTGATGTTTCTGGGGAGAATGAAAGAAAGAATGAGAGACCCCGAACTACTGCTCTCTACTGACATGCTTTCTATGTTACGGGTTGTGGGTTAATCTTCCACGACAATGATAACACAGTAATATTAAGATTATTTCCAATTATTAGGGTCCTGAAATTTTGCGGCTGCTCTCAAATAATAATGTCGAATCTGTACTGTGAAAATAGAGGGGTATTCTTCTATTTCTCATTGTCTCAAAAGCTAGGATGTATTTGCATTGGCTACCACCATCAGCCCATCTCAAAAACTATTGGCTCATCCTTAACGATCAAGACTGCGCTTCCGCTTCCTGGCTTCGAGACTACAACCGCGCCTTCCTTTTGTTCACTATTCAATTCCATTTTGGAGTAATATTCTCTCTCCCATGCGCTCTTAACAGCGTCTACCTTATCAGCTGGCACAAGGTGCACGCTGCAACCGCCCCATCCGGCACCAGTCAGACGACTACCATAACTGCCTGCTTTACGAGCGATACTGCATATATCATCCAGTTCAGGGCATGAGCAGTCATAAATCTTGCTACAACTCTCTTGGGTCTCGTTCATAAGCTCGCCAAGTAGCTTATTGAAAGTTTCAGTAGAGTCTTCGGAACCGGCATCATATAGCTGCGCCGGGCTCTCGAGTAATTTCATAAATTGCAGAACTCGGAGGGCCTCTGAAAAGACGTGCAAGGCACGTTGACGGAGCTTGAACTTTTCGGCGCGAACAGGGAAAGTGGATGTGAAGCGTTCGTTTAGTTGCTCGACTGTAAGATCGATAATCGGTGCGATTTCCTCTCTGGTATAGCCTTCTTCTTTTGTGAATGTTGATTTTGTGATTTCGATCAACTCAGCAAGTTGCTCTTCGAAGGATTTGGTAGGTTTCGCGAAGTAGGCATTGTGAAATCCTCGGAGGGAAATTCCCAATGGCGCTGAATCTGAAGGTAAGGAGTCCTTAGATTTGTTAACGACAGCATGAAGATATGCAGCTGCGAGTGAGCATTCTACAACTCGTAGATTGTAACACACAGGTCCGGTAACATGTTTGTCTGCTGCGACGAAAGATTGAGCAATGACGAAAGTCAACTCTGGGGAGGTCTTAGGGAATTGCACAGGTCGGGCAGTTAATGATGGTAGAAATGAAACGAAGAGGGCTGATCCGCGGATAGACAGAACAGAAGCCGACTGATCCATCCCACCAGAGTTAACTCCCACCGCCCGCTCGCTGACAATGGCCAGTTCAGTGAGCTCCTTCTTATCTACGTTCTCCTCGCCATTGGCATACATGACTGCCAACGCAGAGGCGCTGACAAAAGCAGCAGAGCTGCTCAGTCCGCCCCCGGCTGGAACTGTACCATCCATGAGGATTTCCATACTCTTAGGTTTAAATCCCTTTCCATGCTTCTTTTGTAGTAGTTCCAAAGCTCCGCGCAGACCTGACTTGAAATAGTTCGTCCACTCGTGCACTTTAGCATCAATTTCTACAGACTCAAAAGGGATGTCGAACTCGTGAGAAGGGAATTTGTCGGCCTGAACATTCGAAACCTTGATTTTGAAAGAGTTCTCGGATTCGTCGTCAAATGTAGCGACCGCGAGTAGAACATCTGCCGTAATGGCCATGGGTAGAACGGGGTAGAGCGAATAGTCGATGTGCTCTCCGATTATATTGACTCGTCCAGGGGATCTTGCGACAAAGTCTGCGGGATTCTTGTACTGCAGTTTGAATTGCTTCAACAACTGCTCCCAACGATAGGTCTGCGCATAAAGCGCATCCTCGGTGTATATATCCTTCAGCGACTCCGCAACAGGGACAAATTCTGCCATGTTGAGCTTTGGTGTTCTTCGTAAGTTAAGAGGTTTTGGAAGAAGGTTTCAACAAGATGATGATGGCTTGGACAGGAGCGGAGAAGACGCAATCACTCGTGCTGGGAAAGGAGACGACCCGACAGCCTGGTTGACACTTTGTTTAAAATTGGGGAGATTGTGAAGAAAATCATATAACCATGGGGGTGGTTTAACCCGCCTCATGGTGGGCTGGCTGTTCATAGCTTGCTACCACCCCGCCAACATGGAGCCTCCCCCGTTTCCCAACCTGGTGATTGGTGCGCCTTCGACTGTGCCGACCTTCGTGGGATTGTGCTCCGGTGTATATGCCAGATTCCAGCAACGATAATTGCATTATTGAGAAGAGCTCTGAACCAGAAGGTTGACGAGTTGTACCTGTAAATCAACACGCATATTTCCTTGTCCCTTACATGAGATATCCTTACAAAGAGAGCCGGATGCAAGAGAAGCCATCTAGCCAATCAAAATTCAAACATGATTAATCCAATGATTGGATGTGGAATTAGCCAGCGGATTATCGTTCTTCCTTTTCCACCTCCTCACAAAGAAAACGTGATGCGAGACAGACAGTTGAAGAAAGGCTTGCATCCAGAGCAACAAGGGGGGCCAGCTTCCCCACATTTCGCCTCCGATGCCGCTAAGGAAGAATTGTGAAGTGAATCATCGTCCACACCACAACAACCAATTCCTCACCAAATCGCTGTCCAAAGAGAATACCATTACTCGACCAAACCCAGACCAGGATCGAAGAAGCATTGCTAGAGGCACAGCCCTCATTAATCCTATCAAACTCTCTCCTCGCTTTCTCTCCACTCCACCAAACACACAATGCTTAGGTCAAATCCAGCAAGAAATCTCGCCCGGCGAGCCCTTCAGCAGGCGCAGGCTCCTATCGTGAGCCGGCAACTGTCTTCATCTCCAGCATGTGCTGCAATTGCTATGGTTAGAAAAGGTCCTGCGCCAATAACATCGCAAGCTACCGCTACCTCTCCCGCACCGTATGTCTGTTTGCTCCTGTAATTTAGATTCAGACACTAAGACGCCTCATAGACAAACAAGAGAACAACCTAGTCCTGCCTTCAATTCTTCCGCTCCTTCGAAACCCTCAAATCCTTTACAGCATGGCAAACAGCTAGAAATGGACGAATCGTGAGTTATGAGTCACCAACCATACTACATAATACTTACTTTGTGTCTAGCTTCATTGGAAAGACCGGAGGAGAAATATTTCACGAGATGATGCTCAGACAAGGAGTGAAACATATTTGTAGGTCTTAAAAGCGACCAATCAATCAGAATAACTAACACATTCAGTTGGTTATCCTGGTGGGGCTATTCTTCCCGTATTTGACGCTATATACAACTCGAAGCATTTCGATTTCATTCTGCCAAAACATGAGCAGGGTGCTGGCCATATGGCACAAGGGTATGCGAGAGCGTCCGGAAAGCCTGGTGTGGTACTTGTGACTTCAGGACCAGGAGCAACCAACGTCATTACGCCGATGCAAGATGCCCTCTCGGATGGTACCCCGCTGGTAGTGTTCTGTGGTCAGGTAGTAACTACCGCCCTTGGTACTGACGCTTTCCAAGAAGCTGATGTGGTTGGCATCTCGAGAGCCTGTACGAAGTGGAACGTGATGGTGCGTAATGTAGCAGAATTACCACAGCGGATAAACGAAGCCTTCGAAATCGCTACATCAGGTCGGCCAGGACCAGTTTTGGTGGATCTACCAAAAGATGTGACCGCAGCAATCCTACGTAAAGCCATTCCAATGAGCAGCACTCTCCCCAGCCTGCCAAGCCAAGCTTCACGGGCAGCACAAGAGATTAGTAAACGTCAGCTTCAAGCTACTATCAAGCGCGTGGCTCACCTAGTTAATATCGCAAAGAAGCCTGTGATATATGCTGGACAGGGTGTCATTTCCCTCCCGGAGGGTCCTAAGCTTTTGAAAGAGCTATCAGATAAGGCATCTATACCCGTAACAACAACCCTTCAAGGTTTGGGTGGTTTCGATGAGCTTGATGAGAAGGCTCTACACATGCTCGGTATGCATGGTTCGGCGTATGCCAATATGGCAATGCAAGAAGCGGACCTTATCATTGCCCTCGGAGCTCGATTTGATGATCGTGTTACTGGAGCTGTGTCTAAATTCGCACCAATGGCGAAGGCTGCAGCTGCGGAAGGACGAGGAGGTATCGTCCACTTTGAAATTATGCCCAAGAACATTAACAAGGTTGTGCAAGCTACGGAAGCTGTCGAGGGAGATGTTGTTGACAACCTTGCTGTTTTGCTTCCACATGTCGAGTTGCGAAGCATGAAAGAAAGGTCCGAATGGTTCACCCAAATCAATGCTTGGAAGGAGAAGTTTCCTCTCTCAGCCTATGCAAGGGCTGAAAAGGACGGTCTCATTAAACCACAAACACTCATCGAAGAGCTTTCTAACCTCACAGCAAACCGCAAGGACGAGACTGTTATTACCACAGGTGTAGGACAACATCAAATGTGGACGGCCCAGCACTTCAGATGGAGGTATCCTAGAACAATGATTACTTCAGGAGGTCTCGGAACGATGGGATATGGACTTCCCGCCGCCATTGGAGCCAAAGTAGCCCGCCCAGATGCATTGGTTATTGATATTGATGGTGATGCATCGTTCAATATGACACTTACTGAAATGTCAACCGCTAAGCAATTCAACATTGGCGTTAAGATTATTGTCTTGAACAACGAGGAACAAGGCATGGTCACTCAGTGGCAGAATATCTTTTACGAGGATCGCTATGCTCATACTCACTCCGAGAACCCAGATTTCATGAAGCTGGCCGATGCAATGGGTATTCAAGCCAGAAGGTGTATCAAGCCTGATGATGTGATTGATTCCTTGAAATGGTTGATTGAGAGTGATGGTCCAGCTTTCTTGGAAGTTGTCACAGACAAGAAGGTGCCAGTCTTACCCATGGTACCTGGTGGCAGTGCTTTACATGAGTTCTTGGTATTCGATCCTGGTAAGTGACTCTTCCTTCCTCCTCCATTTCTATATTAACAACCCCTTAGTAAAGGATAAGCAACGCCTAAAGCTCATGAGCGAGCGAACCGAGGGCAAGCACGGAGGAGGATCTGAATCTTGAATACCCACATACGGCGTATGAACATAATAAAAATTAATGCGAGTACTTGGTTTCACGTAGGTTCTATTGCGATTCTGGCTCGCTTGTTGGTTTGCGTGGGACAAAAGTTAAGGTCTTGTCGATGATCAACAATCGAACCTTGAAATTTAGTGGACTCACTTAAGCTGTGAGTCTTTTATGTAGCTTCTCGGCGAATATGGGAAATGTAGGATGGGAAGGGAAGTAATGTACATAAAGAATAGCATGAGACAAACTATTGGCTCGATCCAATCCAAAGCATAAGCGGCCTTCTATGTGTCTAGTGAATTAAAGTTGATTCTGATCAAGTATTCGTGACACTTGGTATTTGCCGAATGAATGCTCTTTCTTTGAATTTGAATGGATGGGCTTACCAGCTAGCTACCACCTGCCTTGTGAAAATATGTATGGTCAATTGCCCTTCGCAACTCTCGAGAGGTAGATGTTTGATGATATACTTGATGCGAACAGGTGGCAGCTCAATGGAAGGAACCGGTCACATAGACAAAGTTAAGCCGGGGGAGTTTAGAAGATTATAGTGAATGTAGACCAAACTTCAACATTTTATTTTGTGTTTGAGTCTTCGTGTGTTAGAATATTCCCGGCCATGTACAATTTTGAAATAGACCATGGCGCTCCCGAAACGCCCCCGTTCATTAATTACCGAGTCGTGTAGCATCATAACCATAAGACGGCTGTCAACCCAGCTCCTATTCATTATCGTACCTCGTCCACTCTATCTAGGACATGCCCGTGGCCCTCTCCAGGGTTGGCGCTTCCGCTACGTCTTCGTGTACGCATCCTGCCTTCGGCTTTCTCCCTGAACCCTTCTCTCAACCCACTCGATCTGAACTCGCTCAGTCCTTGCTCTCTCACTTCCCGGGACCGCTCTAGCTCCGTCTTGTCTCTTACCCCACGGGCGATTGTACCGTTCACTGTCCCTCTCAAAGCTTCTCCTGCTCCATGTATACCTTTCACGGCGCTCATCATGCTATCTTTCTTACTGACATTTGCTGCAGCGTCAGGACGAGAGAAGTTTGGAGTCTTTGCTCTTGGAACCGCAGCGGCAGGTGAGGTCGGGCTCACAAGCGTTGGATCAAAACTGGCTTGAGGGTTATGGGGGTATTGTTGATTGGTGTTCAGAGGCTCAACTCGTGGATACTGAGCATATCGAGGATCGGGTGTTGGAGCTGCAGCTGGAACAGGCTCGGCTGGCCGAGAGTTCCTGAGCTCTGACCTTGGTGGGATCGCACGCCCGCCACTCGTGCTATTGCTTCTCACCATAGGAGAAACGGGACTCTCGTTCGCAGATGAGCCTGGGGCCTGTGGGTGCAATGGACCAGGGGTGGGAAGCTCGTGCTGTACGACAGTAGCAAGGTCTTGTGGGGTAGGCTTTCGAGGCGGCGTCTGTGTGCGGCGATATAGAGGCTTCTGGGATGAGGGTTGATCTACAGAGACAGTGGTTGCCTCGACCGTTGTTGGTCTTGTGGTGCTAGGAGCATCATTGAGGGCATTGTGTGTATTTTGTGCCGGTGCTGGCAAAGGTGATGTTGGGTATGTGGTCTCGGAATGCTGAGGGGGAGGATCTGTAGATGGGTTGTAAGGGTGGCTTTCTGTCTGCGTGCCTCCATCTTCAGTTACTACAGTAGTCGTGGTCGTTGCTGTTTAAAAGTCAGTCACCAATCACGGGCGAGATTCAAATTCTCAACATGACGTACTTGTAGTTGTAGTTGTCACTGTCGTGCCAGGAGGCTTCCCTTGCGCTTTTTGCTGATTTTGTACCGGTACCGTTTTCTGAGGATCCGAATGTGATACATCACTGCCAGAGTAATATGTTGAGTCGTTGAAGCTATTCTGTCCTGGAGGAGGATTGGGATTTGTAGGCAGATTCTTGGCCGGTCCTGAGGAGGGCTCAAGATCTGGCCTTTTCTCTTTGTGCTTGAATAGACCCATTTTTCTGGTAATCCTGTTCAGTTTGAATAATTGTTTTTAAGGTATAAGTTGGTATATAATGGAAGATATAAAACCAGATGATGATTCCAAGGAATAGAAATGCAAATGTGGCTGACGGGCCATGACGTCGGGAGCCAACTTTTGATTAGCCATATGAGCGGGGGGATCGACAACGTCAGGGTAAAAGGGGCTCGCTTATTCAGGGACCAAAATTGTGTTGATAATAAAACAAATCGATGTGGCGATTAACTGGATGTATAAGTTTACTGTGAGAGATTCAAATGAATCACATCAATTTCAAAGGTATGTTGTCGCCTTGGAAAATCACATTCAGTTTATCATTTGTTTAATGCCATTGCTTTTGGCACCATACGTGCAAGATATAGTTTAGTTTGTTATAATGCTTAGTCTGGCAGAGGAGGCTCAGTCCAACACACATATAGTTCCCTTACTAAGTACAAAACATCTGCTCAAGAAACTTTCTGGTAATGTCGGACAGCTCAATATTTTTAAAGATTTATACTAACAAATCAAGAATGATGGACAGAGCTGTAGCAACTCGTCTTGATTGGCAAACTCTGATATTATATACTACAACTAGCGAGGGTGCGAATTCGTTGTGAAAATCGAAAGTGACCATTGGCGCTACGAGTTTACCAGAAGCTTTGAACATGAGAGGATCGGTCCTGAGCAACTTAGCAACGGGCATGGCATTGATACAAGCTAACCACCAATGCTAACTTGCTGACAGCCTTGACTAGCCAACCAAGGCGCCATCTCCAAGACAAGAATCCTTTTATCGAGCGCATGGGCTTCTGACTTTCTACTATGCTACTACCGACTTTACTAATTCACTTCAAAGTCATCCGCTGGCTGCTGATTGGGCCCTTTATCTTAAAATTAGATACCATAGTTTGCATTCAGTTGATGAAAATTTGGCCACAAAGTTCATCCAAAATGACAATGTGGCTACCTTCCAGCTCATCAACACCTTTGCTATGCACACTATTTGCTAATGTCTTGCTGTTGTTTCTTTTGTTCCATTACGCTCTATCTAGTATACATATTGTCCTTCGCCATATTTTGTAGATAAAAAGTTATGGCTTTAAGACCTCCCCTACGACTTTGGGAGTAAGACAATTTAGTTGGCTCAGACATAGCATATGCTATTACAGGTCCTAGTACAGGCTTGTTACGCCGAGACGGTATATGCGACGCACGAAATAGTACATCAACAGGTGTCTTACTAGAGTCTTTCACGAAAGCTGTATCTTTAGACGTGCCCGACGGATCCAGTTTGGAGGTTTTAGGAGGCCTGGCTGTACCTCTTCAAGCCCACTTACTCGGGTTCCGTCAAGAATAGCCTTCGAGATTTTGATGCGAAATCAAACCCCTTTGCATCGAGATGTGGTTGTCGATACTGAAGCCGCTTATATATTGCTGGTTTGGAGATCTCGTCTTGGCAGTTATTTGGGTATTCCCGATGTTAGGCGCAGGTCACGTAAAGTCAATGTCTGTTACGGATCGTCGCCATTGCACACATTTGATTCTGCCGAGATGCTTTATTCTTCGACTTTAGGTGACCTTTTGACTGGCGAGAGGGACTATTGATCCATATCACTCACGGTTAGGTTTCTATTCTCTGGTTAGTTTTAGTTATAGTGCCCGGAAAATCCCGCTGTGTCACTTCTCCTTCTTTGGGGGCTTGTTTTCCCTCTGAACTCTCAATATTATTCGTCTTTTGAATAATCGAGGAAAGGCTCCGCGAGTCTGTGACCTTTCCTCTCTGACTTTGGTGGGGGTCCTCAGTTTGACCCCAAGGCCACTAATGCAGAGCTGATACTGTTCTCGTCCTCTTGGCTCCTCTTTGTATTGCTTGGAGTATTGGGTAGGAACAAGTTATACGAGTCTTATGGATGAATAGGATCTCGAGAAATTACTCTCTTTCTTCGGTCTAGCATCATTTGGCAACCTTTGTTCTTTCTATAGTGTATCTTGAAGGAATGCTGTGCCTCTTTGGCAGGTGAGATATAAAATTGGAAGAACGGTCAAATGACCTCTCCAGGAAAATCTCCCAGGGATGCGTGAAGAAATTCATGCTTATATCTTAGAAGACAGTATCTGTTAATTTCAGATCACCACTCTTTTTGGTTTGATTTATTATCAGCATGTTGGCGTGACACCATTTACCTAGTAATTGTGAATGCGAAAAATCGACAGATGTAACGGAGAGTGATTTCCTGTACATATATACTATCTTAGAGGTTCGGTTTACCTAGCAGCTCATGTCGTAGCAATTGAATCCCAGCCTAGATCCTAGGTGATTTTAGCGGTAACAGAACACGTTATTTACCGTGATCAATAATGTTAGAAAGCTTCACTACAGTCTAATCTCAACACGCTAATAATGAGAGAACTGAGGAAAAGTGCAAGACATTTCGGAGATAACTTCTTCCTACATCTGAGCCAGCCTCGGACTCACCTCAAGGAGGTTTGCTTTTTGTGACTTCTATGAAATTAAAGCGACAAATTCGCAGCCACATCATCGCATAGTTGTAAGCAACATTAATGCGTTGACTAGACTGAATTCTGGCTGGAGCGAGAACACCAACGCGGTGCAACACCGTAAATGAAGCGTCCCTTGGTTGGGTACGGAGTTTGCGGTCCAATTTCCCTTACACCTGTCAAGACCTGCAATACAAGAACAAAGGCTCTTAGCATTCAGTCGCTATGACGGATGGAGAGCATTGCCAATCCCTCCCAAGCACGAAGAAATGTTCTTGCCAAGACCTTGATCAATAGCGACCTGCACTCTGGTACGAATGGTGCTCACGTAGCCCGAACACCTAACCTGAAGGAAAGAGTACGCGAGAATGGGGCATTCCGAGGATTTGGTTTCTCTGAAACACGTGAATCAAAGAAAATTTCCCACTTGGCAATTACCCATATGCAACCTGGCACGGCGGTATACATAATGACGACAGTACCCACGTCAGTGGTATTGTATCTGTGCAGACTATCGAAAGCCCGGTGTTCACCAAGTGAAGATTTCAGTCCGGGGACTCCATATGGTCACGTAATCTGGAGTTCAACAACCAGTTTAGCTGCCGTTGCGTAGGGAGCAGATTATGAAAGTCAGTTTTCTACGCTGTTTTCAGACGGCCGGAAAGCTTAAAAGAGATTGGGAAGTGGTCGTGGGATTGGTATTAGGATGGACAGCCAATCTTGCCGGACGTGTGATAGGGAGGTATCGTCATCAGGGAGAAGAGTGGAAATAGCGCTGAAGAGCCATATATAAAGTTCGCTTAATACCCAGGATATGATTGGCGCACAACGCTATAGCGCCGAAAAACAAGCTTTAGTTGCATGCTAGTCGAGGTCGTATTCCGGATAGTTTGCCGGGAATACAACGCTAGATCCGATCGTCCATCAAAGTCCTCAATCGGCACTTATACTCTCGTGGTCCCACCAATGGATTGTTGGTCTCTTATCTGGTGAAGAATTAAGCAGTCGCATATTAAAGCATGATCCCGCGAAGCCTTTCTGCATGTTTAGTCCACAATATGTTTGGTAATCAAGATCAGAACATAAGTCCAAGGTGAGCCAAATCCTATTCTTACTTCGTGTAAAAAGACTGCTGCTAGTGAGTAAAACACGAGCACTAGTGGGAATATTCCTGATCCAAGCATCCCATGCTTTATACCGGTCACTAGCTAGCTTAAAATGAGTCTCCATCGCACTACTGTAGCCTCACATCCTTGACTTATACTGCAGGGTCACCGCTTGCACCATCAAGGCACGTTTCCACGTTGATACCCACTAAGTGTCCCTGGGAAAAATGCTCTCGGAGCCATCCCGCTTTTGCTGTTTGTTTCCAAAATCTATCAAGAAATCTTGCTGTGGAAACGATACTGAAACTCCGGGCTGAATTAGCCGCTTCGAGAATGTTGTCAGAAATACGAAGTCGTATGGACGATCCCAAGTCAGGCTTGCTCGGGCCTCAGGAATGTAGATACGAGTTGGTTACGGAACGTGAGGTCGCCATGTGATGTGACATCGTAGCCATTAAACTAAATCTCAAGGGGAGCCTACTGTAGATGGAGGTGGGATGGGAAAGGCCCACTCACATGTATTCCTACCTGATACGTCGTAGTGTTTGAGTGATGTTCCGATAAAACAGATCAACAAAAATCGACACGCGGTTACCGTAGGGATTTATGGGACGGAGATAAGAACTGGTCTTGCTCGCGCACGGTGGTGTTGGCGAAGTGATCGATGTTTTGTAATTTAAGAAACACGGACTGTGAGGCTGTTTAGATAAGGATCATATCCGAGTCGGTGACGCAGTCCGCATTAAAGACGATTGAGTGGTGGTGGAGCATTGTGGGGAACAGATGTGAAAATTTTGAAATGTCGAGAGATTACTCAGGTGGAAGCTTGAGGCTGCATCCTTTTGTGCGGGATGAGACTAAGTGTTAGTCACGACGGTAACTTAGACCGGGTTTTCGCCCATCCGGATTATGGGTTATGTCCTTGGTGTAAGTAGGCAGGAGCAGGAAGAGGATCTGAGCCAGATCCTTTGATTAAATTTGGACTTCATTATTCTTGTCCTATGTACTGTACGTGTAATGAATGTGTGGGACCTTTCCGGTCCTCATCTTCCCTCGGGTGTGAGGTCAAGATACCCAAACGCCAAACTCCATCGCTCGTAAACCTGATAGTGAAGTTCCGTCACAAATTAAAATCCTAGAGCCCATAGTTAACTCCAGGTAACCAGCCGTATTCCAAAGCCCATTCGATCCCGAATAGGTTATTGGCCTTTCACAATTCCCTCCATATTTTTGATTAAAGACGTAGTACGATCATAGGATGTCCCCATCCGGGTTAATCGCTCGTCCATAAAAGCGACAAATCTGTTCAAACCAGCCCGTTCAGCATCGGTAGCAGGAAGTCTCGAGTCCTGGCAGGGTGGCGCAACATGATTCCTGAGATCCATATCAAATGTCGATTGTGCTATTACATTTTCCTTTAGTGCTGCTAAGCCGGATAGCAAT
>Ga0247807_10000822_pt1 | contig 18950 bp, 12 predicted proteins | sample UWRJL074202C1_FD_179931 | JGI IMG/M metagenome (GOLD analysis project Ga0247807, IMG submission 179931) | Plant litter microbial communities from Arlington Agricultural Research Station in Wisconsin, United States - UWRJ-L074-202C-1 | ecosystem: Environmental > Terrestrial > Plant litter >...
CGAAAATTTTATTGACACCAAAACCCGCTGACCAGTTACAGGTTACCACACCAAGTGCACCCGCTTTCTCAAATGCAGCAGGAAGCGTTTTTAGTGTTAAACCAGTTCTCTTTACGTTAGCAAGCCATGCGGTAGTCTGGGCAGTTCTGCTGGTCTTCATTTTTTCAAAAGATTCAGGAGTAGCAAACTCTGCCCAGTTATAATCAGGTCTGCCTGTAGGCTGGTTCATAGAGAACAATACAAACTTTCCTTTGACTGTTGGTAACCAGTTTTTAAAAGCTGCAGAGTCAGCTACATCCGGTAAAAACACAACCTCTGCTACAACAGATTTTCCTTTTGTACCCGGACTCCAGGCAAGCTGCGTTCCTTCTAAAGATTTTACACGGGGATAAACCATATCGATATGAGAGATTCCTCTTTCCCATCCGCGCCATTCACCCCATTTTTCATTTTTCGCTTTGATTCCCCAGCTTGCATATTTAGCTATTGCCCAGTCATTTGCCTGTTTCATTTGTGGTGAACCCACTAAACGCGGGCCAACTACATCCATCAGCTCATGGGCAAGGTTTTCCAGCTGAGAATTTTCATTAGCTTCTTTGACTATTTGAGTAATAACCTGGTTTTTTGTTTGTGCATAGCTAATATTTCCTGTGAGCAGCAGGGAAAGTAATAAGGCTTTTGTACTGTGCTTTAAATAAGTGTGTTTTTGAATAGTTTTCATTAATTTAGAGTTGATTACAATTTCCAAAGGAAGGTAACCATAAAAGCTTTTATCCCCCGGAAAGTAACAAGATTGTGTCCTCAGTTATTGTTGATCCGGCTCAAATTCAAGAGACACAGAATTCATGCAGAACCTTTTATAAGTTGGTGCAGGGCCATCATTAAATATGTGTCCCAGGTGTGAATCACAACGGCCACAGGTAACTTCAATCCGGCGCATGCCATAGCTTATATCTTCCTTATAAATCACACTGCCGGGTTTAATAGTTTCAAAAAAACTAGGCCATCCACAGCTGCTTGCAAACTTGGCATCTGATTTAAATAATATGTTCCCGCAAACAGCACAATAATAAGTGCCAATTTCTTCACTGTCCCAATATTTACCAGCAAAAGCACGTTCAGTGCCCTGTTCTCTGGCTACTGTATATAAATCTGCCGGAAGGATTTTTTTCCATTCTGTATCAGATACCTCAAGCTTGGTATCATTAGTCCGGGAATAATACGGGTTATTTGGGTGATTCGTGTTCATAGGATAAAGATAAACAATACCTTTAATTTTCTGTTATCAGGCTGGCCGATAATATTCTTCCAGACCTGATTAGCAGCGCGTACATGAGGCATTAAACTATTTCCAGCCACCACCTAATGCCCGGTATAGATTGACTACTGCACGTAATTTTTGACTCTGATCATTTATACTTTTTAATTCTGCTGCCAGCAGATTTTGTTCGGCAGTCAGTACATCAGTATAATTTGTATTTTTACTGTAATTCAGCAATTCTTTGTTAAAGGATACTGCTTTTGTTAATGCAGTTAGCTGTTTCTTCCGTTTACTTTCTTTCTGTATCGCAAACTGATAAGCAGAAAGTGCATCTGAGACTTCCTGACTTGCTTTTAATAGTGATAATTCAAAATTATACAGTGCTTGTTTTTGTTGTGACTGAGCAGTAGTTAGCCTGGCTTTATTGATACCTCTATTGAAAAGTGGCTGAGTAAGGCCACCGGCGATATGACCAAATAACCCGGCACTGTTAAGCCAGTCTTTAAGCGCAAGACTGGAAAAACCTCCTGCTGCGGTGATCGTTAGCGCAGGATAGAAATTAGTTTTTGCAACATTAGTACGCTCAAATGCAGCTCTGAAAACGTATTCTGCCTGTTGAACATCGGGCCTGTTCGCTAATAACTGGGCAGGAATACCTGGTTTTAAATCGTAATCCAGCTTTTGCTGACGAAGCGATGTTCGCTCAATCTTTCCAGGTGATCTGGCAAGCAGTATGCTTAAAGCATGTTCTGTTTCTTTAATCTTCTGTTCAATATCCGGAATAGCCAGATCAGCTTCATAATAATTAGCCTCACTTTGTACCACTGCTACTCCATTCAGCACGGAACTTTCAAAAAGAAGTTGAATCGCATCCGCATCGGCCTTCCGGTTTAAAGCAGTCTTTTGGGTCACTGCTAATTGTTCATCCAGCGAAAGCAGATCATAATAGTAATTAGCAATATTAGCTATCAATTGTGTTTGTACAGCTCTTCTGGTCGCATCAGAAGCCAGCAATTCGGCTAATGAAGCGCGTTTAGCACTGCTTAATTTGCCCCAGACATCAATTTCCCAGGCAGTTGTAATACCGAAATCGTATTGCGTGGAATTATCGAAAATCCCAAAACTCTGAGGATAGGCCAGTTTAGACTGCTTAACTGAAACATTTGTATTTACCTCAGGTAAAAATGCAGCTTTGCTCATCCTTAAATTTGCCTTCGCTTCATTGATCCGTTCAATAGCAATCTTCAGCTCAAAGTTTGCTTGTAAGCCTTGAAAAATCAGGCGATTTAAAACGGTGTCAGTAAAAACAGCTGACCAGTTCAAACCTGCCATATTTGTCGTGTCTGAGAGGCTTGCACCCCGGTAATCTGGAGCAGGGAGGATAGCCGGTTTACTGTAAGGCCGTGTGACCTTACAAGAACTCCATAAGCCTGAAACGATTACTAATGGAATCAGGAAAGAGTGATATATTGGTTTCATCTATTTATATATTGTTTATTATTAAATAATTTCTGGAAGAGGTGAAGGTTTATGTTTAGGAGGATGGACACCAGATATCTTCTCGTGGAAAGCCTGGAAAAGAATAAATAATACTGGAATTACAAATACACCGAACAGTGTACCAATCAGCATCCCGCCAATAGCGGCTGTTCCAATTGATTTATTACTTAATGCGCCTGCACCTGTAGCCAGCATTAATGGGATCAGTCCGAAAATGAAAGCAAAAGAGGTCATTAATATGGGTCTTAACCTTGCTTTTGCACCATAGATAGCCGATTGTGTAATGCTTCTGCCGCTTAACCTGTGCATCAATGCAAATTCAACGATCAAAATCGCATTCTTTGCCAGCAGTCCGATCAGCATAATTAAACTGATTTGAAGAAAGATATTATTATCGACACCAAATATTCCGGCAAATATAAATGCCCCTGCCAGTCCTATAGGTAAGGATAATAAAACGGCAAACGGCAGTATATAACTCTTATACTGTGCACTAAGCAAGAAATAAATAAAGATCAGGCAGAGTGCAAAAATCAAGGTAGTCTGGCTGCCGCCCGATAGTTCTTCTTTAGTCAGTCCGGAGAATTCATGCGAATAACCGCGTCCCAGCGTTTGCGCCGCTACTTCGTTGATCGCCCGGATGGCATCACCAGAACTGAAACCTTTATTTGGTGTCCCGGTAACTGTAGTGGATGTAAATAAGTTAAAACGGTTGATAAACTCAGGGCCATAGGTTTTCTTAAGGGTCACGAATTCTGTGACCGGAGCCATTACCCCCTGATCAGTTCTGACAAATACTTTATTAATATCAGCCTCTTTTCCTCTGGAATCAGGATGAGACTGCATCATTACCCGGTATTGTTTACCAAATTTGTTAAAGTCTGAAGCATATAACCCACCGTAATATCCCTGAAGTGTATTTAGTAAGGTTTTTACATTTACACCGGCATCTTTACATTTAGCTACATTTACATTCACTTCCAATTCCGGGAAACCAATATTAAAAGGTGTTGCTGCATACATAATTTCCGGACGCTTATTCAGGGCACCCATAAACTTCCCTATGTTTTCAGCAAAATTTGCATAACTGCCACCCGTTTTATCCTGAAGCTGTACTTCAAAACCATTGTTATTACCAAAACCCTGTAAGGTTGGCGAAGCAAAAAAGATAACAGTGGCACCTTTAATATGAGCTGTTTTTGCGAATAACTGATTCACAATGCTGGTTACATCCTGATTTTTACCTTTCCTTTCTTTCCAGGGTTTTAAACGGATAAACAAGGCGCCATAAGAACCCCCGAACCCATTAATTAAATCCATACCGGCCAGTCTGGAAGAGAGTTCTACTTCTGGTATTGACCTTGCAATACTATCTACGATGTTAGTGATTTCTTCTGTACGCTGTAAGGTAGAGGCCGGAGGGAGGATGACATCTCCGAAAATAGCCCCGCTATCCTCATTAGGCACAAATCCTGTAGGAGTAGTTTTAATCAGAAAATAAAATATACCTGCAAATACTGCAATTCCGGCTACAGAAATCCATTTTCTGCGAATTAAAAACCTGACACCGCTAACATATTTATAGGTCATAGTTTCAAATGCAGTGTTAAAGCCAGCATAGAATTTAGGCATAAAACCAGTTGGACGTGTGTGGTCTTCCGGACCATGCGGTTTAAGAAATATTGCACATAAAGCAGGGCTCAAAGTCAGCGCATTCACTGCCGAAATTACAATAGCAACTGCCAGTGTTAAACCGAATTGTTTATAAAATACACCAGCAGAACCTGTAATAAAAGTAACAGGGAGGAAAACAGCCGACATAATCAGTGTGATTGATATAATAGCACCGCTGATTTCACTCATGGCATGAAGAGTTGCCTTTTTAGCAGATTTTGCACCCTGATCAAGTTTTGCATGCACTGCCTCGACCACTACGATTGCATCATCAACTACAATTCCAATGGCCAGTACCAGGGCGAATAGCGTAAGCAGGTTGATGGTGAAACCGAAAAGCTTAAGAAAGAAGAATGTTCCAATGATCGATACAGGAACGGCAATTGCCGGAATTAATGTTGATCTGAAATCCTGTAAGAAGATAAATACCACTATAAAAACCAGGATAAAAGCCTCTATTAAAGTAGAAATTACTTTTTCGACCGAAGCATCCAGAAAGTCGTTGGCATTCAAAAAGGTATGGTAAGCTACACCTGGGGGGAAGTCTTTTGAAGCCTCTTTTAAGATATTTTCACAAGCTATGATTAGTTCCCTTGCATTTGCCCCGGAAGTCTGACTGATCGCTCCGCCCGAAGAAACTTTTCCCTGGGTAATCAGTGAAGTCGTATAATCCTGTGCTCCGAATTCTACCTGTGCCACATCCTTAAGACGTAACAGACCACCTTGTTTAGCACTGCGGAGGATAATATCTTCAAATTGTCTGACTTCTTCTAAGCGGCCGGTATATTTTAAGGTATACTGAATAGATTGATTGCTGTTTTCTCCGAGTTTACCTGGTGCAGCTTCAATATTCTGTTCTTTCAGTGCAGCCAGAATATCATCGGGTATTAAGCCCTGATTAGCCATTGCATCTGGTTTTAACCAGATTCTCATGGAATATTCCTGCATGCCGTAAATTTGTGTACTTCCCACACCGCTGACACGCTTCATTTGAGGCATGATGTTTATCCTCAGGTAATTATCGAGGAATTTCTGGTCATAGGCAGGGTTGTTGCTATATAACAGAAAACTATAAGCCTCACTACTCAGTTCTTTAGTGGTCGTGATACCTGCCTTAATTACCTCTTCCGGTAATAAACTGGTTGCTTTAGTAACCCTGTTTTGTACGTTGATAGCCGCCTGATCAGGATCAGTACCTTGTTTAAAAAATATGGTGATCCTGGCACTTCCATTATTACTTGCAGCAGAGGTCATGTAAGCCATGTTTTCTACTCCATTGATTTGTTCTTCCAGTGGAATAATCACGCTTTTCATGACCACACTGGCATTGGCGCCCTGATAAGCTGCCGTTACGGAAACGGTAGGGGGGGCAATATCCGGATATTGGGAAACAGGCAAGGATATTAATCCTAAAATCCCCAGGATGACGATAATAATCGATATGACCGTAGACAATACCGGGTTTTCAATAAATTTCTTTAACATGTCTCTTTTTATTTCGGGATTGAATGATTGGTTTTGATTTTCATACCATCTTTTAAATTACCGAGGCCCTCAGTAACTATTTTATCGCCTGCAGTTAATCCTTTGATGACCACATAATTTTTATCAGTTACCGCATCCATAATGTCAATGGCGGTATGATGAACTATATTTTTCTGGTCAACTTTAAAAACGAAGTATTTTCCCTGTAGCTCAAAAGTTGTTGATTTAGGGACCAGAATAGCGTCATTTAACTGTGTTGGAATCCTGATTGCAGCACTGGCACCACTCCATAATTTAGCTTCCGGATTTGGAAAAACAGCTTTGAAATTAGCAGCACCTGTGGAAGCATTCAATACCCCGCTCATCGTCTCAATTTTGCCTTTTGGATGATATATTTCACCATCCTGCATAACCAGTGATACTGCTGGCATATGCTTGAATTTTTCACTGATCTTCTGTCCATTGTACTGATTTAAAAATGAACTTAGCTGCTGCTGGCTGAGAGAAAAATAGGCATAGATTTGTTTGGTATTAGCAATAGAAGTTAAGGGTGTTTCAGACGTACTGCTTACCAGGCTGCCTGTTTTATAAGGTAAACTTCCTACTATTCCATTTATCGGACTTACAATATTTGTATAAGCAAGTTTAGATTTAGCTGCAGAAAGATCTGCCTTTGCCTGGTTTAATTCTGCTTTTTTTACCTGTTCTATATTTTTAGCAGATGTCAGCTCAAAGGAATTAACGATTTTCTTTTCCACCAGTATCTTTGTTCTTTCAGTTTGAATACTGGCAGTTTCTAAATTAGCCACAGCAGCAAGTACCGCTGCATTTTTGTGATTCATTTCCTGCTGAAAGCTATTCGCATCTATTTTAAATAAAGGCTGTCCTTTGCTGACAATTGTACCTTCTGCCACATAAACCTGTTCTATATATCCATCTACTTTAGAACGTATTTCTACAGTTTGCTCTCCCTGGAGCGTAGCTGGATATTCTGCAAAAAGATCTGCTTTCTGCGGTGTAATTGATAATACCGGGAATTCTTGTATGTTTTCCTGTTGATCCGGGCTTTTAGAAGTTCCGCAGGAGGATATAATCAGGCAGGCTGAGAGGCAAGAGTAAATTAGCTTTGTTTTCATCAGTATATAATTGTTGTTTAATGGAGATGAAGCTATCATGTGCTACGCGATTTTGTTCATTTCGGTTGGTGTTCTGCTGCACATGATGGTTTCATTATTGGGTTTTTATATTGTTTTTTTCTTTTTATAAATCATAATGGGTGAGCCTGCTTCTCCCCACATCAGGCTTTGAACGTGATCCATGAGGTAACCGGTGGCGCATACATACAATTCCGGAGGTACTATTGTACTCGCTTTCAGTACTACTTTTTTATCCTTAAATAAGCTGTAGTCTATCTTTTTGATCCTTTCTATCCAGATCAGCTCTTCATGGTTTTGCTGATCAGCGCAAAGGATCCTGGCTGTGTATGGTTTGAGTAATGAGGTAATAAATACATAAGCCCAGTAAGGGACAATCGCATCATTTGAACAGTAAAGGATAACTTCTTTAGCTGCAAACTGGCTCCAGTTAATCTGGATCATGTCTACTCTGAAAACTTTTTCCTTTAACAGGTATCCCTTGTATAAATAAGGTACAAGATCAAAGGCAGCATATTCACTTTTAACAGGTTTGTAATTAATCAGGTCAAGGGTAACAATACCACTCAGGTCTACTTTATTGATGATTTCTTCCATTTCTTTTATTCTTGTCTGGCAGGTTCGTTTATTTAGGCGGATAATAGCATACTGATGAGCTGAATTTCAGGGACATAGAAATTCCAGCCCGCTTAAAATCAGTTTTTAAGGAGGTAAAAAATAACAGGCTTTATGAGCGGCTTTTTATTTTCTACTGATTATTTGAAGTCAAACAGTTGTCTGACTAATCTTTCGCAGCACGTTCCAGTAAGGAACAACGAACAGGGGTTCTTTTTTCTGGTAAGGCATGAGTCTTATTGCTTGTAATTTTAAAGCCATAATTATTAAATATATGTCCTGATAAGTTCAGCAAAGTTAGTACTTTTGTTAATAAAACAACTAAACACTTGTTTTATTAATTTATGATGACAAACAGATTTCTAATGTTACTTAAAACCCGTGGTCCATTAACAGCTTCAGCAATTGCTCAGGAGTTGGGAATGACAAAAGAGGGGGCAAGACTACAATTGTTAAAATATACGGACGAAGGATTGATTCAGGTTGAGAATGAATCGGGTGGGGTTGGCAGACCAAAGCAATTTTTTAGTCTGACTGCTTCTGGCAATGCTAAATTTCCGGATACCCATGCTGAACTTACTGTAAAACTGATTGGTATGATCAGGAGTACCCTGGGGGACAATGCCTTGCAGAGTGTGATGGATGCAAGTGAACAACAAGGAAGAGACCGGTATATGGCAGAGATAGATCCTATTGATGACCTGGAAGGACGCATCGCAAAATTAACAGAAATCAGGAGCAGAGAAGGGTACATGGCCGAATACAGCAAAGATGACAATGGTTATCTGTTTATAGAAAACCATTGTCCCATTTGTGCTGCAGCAGCTTCCTGCCAGGGTTTTTGTTCCGGAGAGCTGAACGTATTCAGATTTGTACTGGGCGAAGAAGTTAATATCAACAGGTTAGACCATATTATTTCTGGTGACAGAAGATGTTCTTACAGGATAAACTTCAAGCATAAATCAGTTGTTTAATTTAGGCATCAATAGCATCATAAACAATAACTTTTTTCCATAAATGGCTGCAATTTTTAATGAATTCCAGGTGTACAGGATGAGTTTGATAAACAGCCTGCCCGGCTAAATCTTTAAAGAAAATTAACTCAGATACTGCCCAGCTATTATCAACAACGTCACGTTTTTCTGTACTGGCTACTACACCTACTTTAAGTTTTTGTATCGTTTCTATAGCTGAAAGGGTTTTTACACCTGCCACCAGCTGATCACGGTCTTTCTTTGAATCAGGGTTTTTCAACCAGAAGAAAACATGATGTACTACAGGAAATTCTTCTGCATTTTCTATAACCGGCAAGGTCTGTGCTGACGGCATTGCTGTTGCTGCGGCTGTTCCTGCAACCAAAACTGCTGCTGTTCCAATAAATTTTCTTCTGTTTGACTTACTCATCTGATAGCTGATTTGTTCCTGTTTATCTGTTAATTTCTATTTTCGTTAAAGAATATTTCCCATTAAAGGATCTGTTTTAGTGACCGATCCGTTTTCTACTCTTCCGGCAAATCTTTCTGCAAAACCAGTATTTCCAGCAGTGCTTACACTGAAATCATACCAGTTATAGTTTTTTGCCAGATCCAATATAACACTTGATTTGCTATTTGCAGGTACTTTTAGTGTTTTATTTCCAGTTTTATAACTGATGTCCTTAATTTCTATATCCTGTGCCTGTTTTCCGTGATTATTAATCGTCACTATTACATTTCCACTTAGTCTTAAAGGATATATTTTATCCTTTTCATAACTGCATGAAACAGTTAAAGATGGATTTTGGTCATCCCCTTTAAATTCCCTGAAAAAACCATTAGGCCCGTATACTCTCAAATGATATTTTCCTGCTGCAAAATCTTTTAATAACCATTCATCCTGCAAAGTATCCCCCGCCACTACAGTATAATCCCAGCTGCGCAACACTTCATCCTGATAAGGATTCATGGCATAAACAACAAAAGGAGAACCTGCAGATTTTTTGCCAAATGATTTATTAGCGGCATTAAAGCTGATTTTATATTTTCCATGCTCTATTGCACCATTCACGTATAACTCATAAGGTAACGCACAGGAAGAACGGATACCCTTTTCCTGCTGCGGAAAATAAGGGGATGCGGCATGGTTTGTATTGATCAGCTCAATCTCCTGTGCATTTAGTTTTTTATAAGTATCCGGCAATTCCTTAAATTTTGCAGAATATATTTGTTCTATATAAGGTGTCTTTTCAAGAAACTGAGGTTTTTCAATCTTTTCTCCGTGATAAGGTCTGAAAGCAGAGGTCAGATCTCCGCAAACAGTTCTCCTCCAGGGGGTGATGTTTTCTTCTACAATCTTTTTATTCAGCTTTTTTTCTATAAAGGTTTCCAGAAACTGAAGGGAAGAAGTATGGTCAAATACTTCCGAACAAACATAGCCGCCTCTTGTCCACGGAGAAACAATGACCATAGGGACACGATACCCTAAGCCTATTTGACTTTCTCTGATCCGGTCCTCTTTTTCGGAAGGATTTGTCTGGTAATCTTTTGTGGCAAAATCAAGTTTAGGATCAATGCCTTCAGATACTTTACCTGCGTGTTCTTTATAAGGATGAGGTGGGACAAAAGGAGGGACATGATCAAAATACCCGTCATTTTCATCATAAGTAAGAATAAAAATGGTCTTTTTCCAGATCTCCGGGTTTTTAGTCAGAATTTCGATCACTTCACTTACAAACCATGAACCGAACCAGGGTACACCCGGATGATCTGAAAAATTTGCAGGAGTCATCAGCCAGGAAACGGTTGGCAGTGAACCATTATTTACATCTTTTCTGAACTGATCCAGAATATCACCTTTAGGAATGTTTAATTCTCTTTCTATCCCATTCTCATTGTACTTTAAAGGATTTAGTTTATGGAAGTCAGGGTCATTTGAATTAATTCCAAAAGCTTTTGCATTCAGGTTTCTGGCTTTTTCTGAGAGTGCTTCATAATTAGCCAGTGTATATTGCTGTTCTTCTTTTTCTATTTTTTCAAATAGCTTTTTGAGTGCCTCAAATTTTGTTTGTTCTTCGGGGGTTAAATTTTTCTGATCAGCCGCTGCAATTTGTGCGAGCAACTCTTTCTTTTTATCTTTCAGATTAGCGATTGCACCCGGATGATAACGTACGTTATATTGTTCGAAATATTCCATTACGTTAGTACCGAAATTGCTTAACCATGCGCTTGATTCACCATTAAGACCGAATGCTAAAGTCAGTTCGTTCTGATAAATTTTCCAGGGTACTCCGTTTTCTTCCAGACGCTCTGGAAAAGTCTTCCAGTTCAGGGTTGGTTTATCATAATTACTGATATTCCAGAGATGGGCCATACCTTCGGTACTGTTCTTTTCCCGCACTGTACCAGTCATCCAGTAATACCGGTTTGGATGTGTACCGGCAATTACAGAACAGAAATTCTGGTCGCATACGGTAAAGGCATCTGCCAGTGAATAATAGAAAGGGAAATCTTCTCTTTTACAATAGCCAATGGTGAGTGGCATGTGGGCATAGGTTGGATTATAAGCCTTTTTTACATTCAGCCACTGGTCATATTTCCCCCCGTTTCTGGCATCAGTCTGATCAGTCCAGTTATGGGGCAAAGCACCCATCCATGCAACTTTTGTATCTTTTATACTCAAATGAAAAGGAGCGTAGGTTTCGCCGTCTTTATTGGATTGAAGCCAAACTTTATTTTGATCAGGCAGGTCAATTGCCCTTGGGTCATTAAAGCCCCTTACACCCTGCAACATCCCGAATTCGTGATCAAAAGAACGGTTTTCCTGCATCAGAAAAACAACATGTTCAGCGTCATAAAAAGTACTGCCAACAGCAGGGTCAATAGCCATTGCCTTTTGAATGACAGGTGGCAAAGTATTGATTAAAGCAGCACCGCCAGAAAGCAGTGCTGCTTTTTTGATAAAATCTCTACGTGAATCCATGTACAAAAGTATATGGAAATATGCTAAAACGTATTAAAATAGTATTAACATCCTGATTTCACAAGATTGTTACTGTTTAAGGGTTAATCCGACTAAAACAGGAAAGTGGTCAGAAGGATATTTTCCATGGTAAGAATCTGTTAAAATACCCCATCTGTCTGCCTTGAAATCTTTAGTGACAAAAACATGGTCTATGATCTCAAATCCATCAAGATGTTTACCAAATTCATTAAAAGAGGGATTGTTTACATAAGGATGTTCCACCTGTTTGTAAGTGTCATTCAGATAACCTGAGCTGGCTAATGTTAAATACCATTCGCTATCCTGTCCGCCATTTAAATCACCAGTAAATACAGCAGGTTCATTTCCGGCAATTTCTTTCATTTTACGGACAATCAGTTTACTGCTTTCTACTCTTGCAATTTTTCCCTGGTGGTCAAAATGTGCATTGAAATAATAAAGTTTGCGGCCTGTTTTGATATCCTGTAATTCAACCCAGGTACAAATCCGGTTGCAGCAAGTTGCATCCCAGCCTAAACCAGGTTTTTCAGGAGTTTCTGATAGCCAGAAGTCACCTTTTTTCAGGAGTTTGAACTTATCTTTTCTGTAAAAAACTGAAGAATGCTCACCGCCATCTTTTCCATCATCACGGCCTTTGCCGTAATGCGCATATTCTGGTAAGGCTGTATTGATATCATCCAGCTGATGCTTAAATCCTTCCTGAATTCCAAATATATCAAACTGATGAAAACGTAACAGGTTAGCAACAATGGGTGCTCTTTGTTCCCAAAGATTACCAATGTCACCTTTATTATCATTACGCAGATTATAAGTTCCGATCGTAAAGTGCTGTGCGAAAATCTGTGCGCTTAAAAATAGAAGGAAAAGAGCTGTGATACTTGTTTTTCTGATCATGGTTTTATTTTAAATGTGACGAATATAATGATAATGAACTAACCATGATGTATAATAAGGTTATCGTAATATTATATGTTTTTATCTTAATATAAACTTTATACAGCCCGCTTACTTTTACGCTACATCGATGATAACGTTTTTATGAAAACATACGCTCTGTTTATCAAAACGCTGCTGTCATATCTGATGATTTTTTCGCTTTACAGTTGCAGAAAATCAGATGACAGACCGGATTATCCTGCCGGCAGTCAGGAAAATATCAATTCCTGGATATTGGATAGTATGAAAGTATATTATTACTGGAATACAAGTTTACCCGGAAATCCCAGTTTGAATACAGATCCTTCTGCTTTTTTTAAGGGAATAAAAAATAATGCTGACCGCTTTTCTGCTTTGGTAAATCCAGATTTTCCTGAAAGCTATCCGCCATCTTTAGTGCATACTTTAGGGTTCGACTGGATCACTTTACAAACCAGCGATGGACAGATACAGACAGTAATCAGTCTTGTTGTCCCTGGTTCAGGTGCTGCGGACAAAGGTCTGGTTCGTGGCCATATCATTAAAACGATCAATGGGATTATACCCTCGGCAAATAACATAGCATTACTAACTACAAATAGTATTACACAGCAAAGTGCTGATCTGGAAGTTGCAGGAAAAACCGGCGTTATCAGAGTTTCCCGGTTAATCCGTCCCGAAGATCCGGTTTATACTTATCAGATTTTTCAGTCGGGCGGCCAGACTTATGGTTATCTTTTTTTGAACTCTTTTGAAAATACTGCATTGTCACAACTTAAAAAAGCCTTCACTTATTTCAAACAACAACAGGTACAGGAATTAATTCTGGATCTGCGTTATAATCCCGGTGGCAGTGTTCCTGTTGCTGCTGCTTTGGCAGCAATGATTGCACCGCATACAACAGAAGGGGCAACTTTTGTAGAATACAGAGGCAATTCAAAAGCGGGATCAAGGAAAAGTAGTTTTAGTGCAGAACTGAATAAGTTACCCTCAGGCCAGAATACTGGTTTTGCCGGACTTTCTGTCTACAGATTAAATCTGAGCAGAGTTTATATTTTAACAGGAAGTCATACGGCTTCTGCAGCTGAACTTCTCATTAACTCACTAAAACCCTATATACCCGTAGTTCAATCCGGACAGCAGACGCTGGGCAAAGACATGGCCAGTTTTGTGATCAAAGATTACAGAAATCCGCAAGTTGTTAAGAAATGGGAAATCTATCCCATGATTTTTAAATTATATAATGCTTCCGGTCAGGGTGATTACAGTGGCGGACTGATACCCGATCAGATCTCAGATGAACTGGCTGTTCTCCCTTTAAAGCCTTTTGGTGATCTTTCGGATCCGCTTATTCAGAGCTGCCTGCAAAAAAATAAGGTGACAGCCAGTCAAAGAAAAGTGGAATCAATCCATGGAAAAACAAAAGTAATTTTTGATTCCAGGATCCAGGTCGATTTAAAAGCCAGTCTGATCATATCAAGATCTTATTAAGATACATTCATTTAAGTTAATGTTTTATTAATCTGTAGTTTATATACTACGTCATTTTGAAACTTAGATTTGTACAGTATGACAATGTTGACAAAAGGTATTATTCAGGATTTCATTCATGGTGATGAATATGCTTTTACCCAGATTTACAGGGTATACTATAAAGATATCAGGTCTTATTGTTTTCAGCATACCCGTTCGGCTGAATTAGCTGATGAGCTTACCAGCGATGTATTTCTGCGTTTTTGGGAAGCACGTGAAAATCTTGATCCCGAACGTGAAGTAAAACCTTATCTCTTTACGATTACAAAAAATGTAACTTTTACCTGGTTAAAGCGCACGCTTACTGATCAGAAGATGAAAAATGTGTTTCGTGGGCGGTATCTTTCTGCTCAGGAAGAGGCAAGTCAGCATATTGCCATCACTGCGGCTATGGACCTTGCTTTACTCCGTAAAATTATGGGAAAAATGCCGGCCCGGAGAAGACAGACCTTTGAGTTGTGTAAAATTGATGGATTTACCTATTCTGAGGCTGCTAATCTGCTTTCAGTCAGTAAAGAAACTATAAAAGAACACATGAGCTTAGCGAAGAGAGATCTGAGTAAACTGGCCGATGCAGCAGACTATCTCTGTCTTCTTTTACCGCTGATGATTTCATTGGATAATTATTTTTAATTATCATCCCCCCTAAACTTCCGGCCGCTGGTATATAGTAGTATGAAGTGGAGTGAGAAAAAGAATCTTTACCGGAGGTTTCTTGAAAAGGAACTGAATGCAGCAGAGCTGGATGAATTTTTCCTTTTGTTAGAAAATGGAGAATTTGATTCTGACTATCTGGATATTATGCCAGCAGTTGAATTACCGGTAATGATCAAGGAGCCTGTAACAAATGAAGAGTCCGTAACTGGCGGGAATACCTTAGCTGTTCCGGAAACTAAGATACGGCCTTTATACAAGACTTTAATCAGGTTAACTGTAGCAGCTTCTTTATTATGTGTTTCTGTTACAGGATATTTGGCTTACCGCAGAACAGAGAACTTAAAACAACAGTCTTTATTTACTACCATAAGCGTTCCTGTAGGGTCAGTAAAGATTATTACACTGACAGATCATTCGGTAGTTACCCTTAATTCTGGTTCTGTATTTAAATACCCTGCATCATTTGCCGCAACCAGCCGTAAAGTATTTCTGATTAAAGGAAAAGGTTTTTTTGAAATTGCTAAAGATAAAACCAGACCTTTTACAGTTTATTCTGCCAGGTTATCAACTACAGCCCTGGGCACTTCTTTTACTGTGGAGAATTACAAGACCTGTCAGCTGGAGAAAGTCCGTTTATTTACAGGGAAAGTCGAAATAGGGAGTAAGGAGCATGGTTTTTCACCATTGAGACTGATGCCTGGTCAGCAATATACCCAGACTGGCAATACAGGCACAAAAGGAGTATTTGATGCTGGTGGAGAAATCAAGCCTTATGCAGAAGACGGCTCTCTGGAATTTGATAATACAAGTCTGACAGAAGCTTTGGCCCGTGTAGCTTCCTATTATAATATTAAACTACAGTTTGAAAAAGAAGAACTGAAAGGTTTTGCTATCAGTGGCAAATTTAGAAATGAGCCTGTTCAGGATGTAATCCATACACTTTTATTTACTCACCATTTAAAGTTTAAAAAAATCCCTGAGGGGTATGTTATTATGAATTGAGCGCTCAATAAACCAGGTACGATGTACAAAAAAAAGAGAAGTACCGCTGGCGGCAGTACTTCTCTTAATGACCGGTCAGACCGGAAAAAACAATGATAAATTACGATTCACAGGCGCAATAAACCATTCCAAAAGTATGATTATATATTTACTGTCCAAAAAAAAATATACAGTATATCCTTTTCAATCCTTATTTCTTATAAGTTTTCTTATTATTTTCTTATCATTTTATACGGTTTCCAAAGCTCAGGGGCAGACCGGAACGATTACGCTGAACTATAAAAGCTGTACTGCACAGACTTTATTAATGGAGCTGGATAAACAATCTTCCTTTACTTTCGTATTCGACCCTGCCCAGATGACCAGGGTTCAGCTTCAAAATATCAGTTATAATCACTTGCCATTAAAACTCGTACTTGAAGATCTGGAAAAAAAGACTAATCTGAATTTTTCCATAGTAAACTCAAATATTTCTGTCCGTTTAATTGTCAGGCCTCCTGTAAAAAAGCCGGAACCGGGAAAAATTACCGGCACCGTCAGCGATGAAAAAGGAGAAACTTTTCCAGGCGCAAGTATCCGGGTAGCCGAACTGAATTCAGGAATACAGAGTGCTGTTGACGGCACATATACAATGTCGATTCTTCCTGGGACCTATACTTTTGAAATCAGTTATATCTCTTATCAGACACAAAAAATCACAGGTGTTCAGATTAAAGCAGGTGTCGTCACTAAACTGGATGTATCCATGAAGCCATCTGCAAATGCTTTAAAAGAAGTTGTCGTGACTTCCGGTTATCAAAAAGCTTCAGCAGCAGGCTTATATGCGAAACAGAAAACTGCTGCAGGAATTACTGATGGTATTTCTGCAGCACAAATTTCCCGTACACCAGATAATAATGTGGGGGCCATACTCAAACGCGTAAGTGGTTTAAATGTCGTGGATAACCGTTATGTGGTCGTACGTGGATTGAGTGACCGGTATAACCAGGCACAGATTGATGGGGTAACACAGCCCAGTACTGATATGAACCGCCGTAATTTCTCATTCGATGCAATTCCTGCTGAGATGGTAAGTAATATCGTAGTGAATAAAACAGCTACACCAGATTTGTCTTCAGAATTTGCTGGTGGACAGGTTATTGTCAATACACTGGATATCCCGGTACAGAATTTTATGCTGTTTCAAATTGGTACAGGATATAATACCAATACTATAGGCAAGAATTTCCTGCAGGCCGGAAAGAGGGGCGGGACAGAATTTTTTGGTTTTATGGATAACAGCCATAAGTTACCTCTTGGATTGCAAAGCTGGAGCCGGAATGGTGCTGTTCCTGATTATTTGATTACGCAAAGCAAGGCCTTTAATCCGGAAGGTTTCAGGCTATATCGTTATGGTTTTGAGCCTAATCAAAACTATCGTTTTTCTTTTGGCCGGGTTTATCCATTAAAAAATGGACTGAGCTTTGGATTTGTGGGAGGATCAACTTTGCGCAACAGCCAGGAAATTAATGATTTTATCAGTACAAGAGGAGGTTTTACACCTTCTTCAATTGACAGTGTTAACATCCGTCAGAACGGGAAAATATACAAATATAATGCTACGATAAGTGCATTATTAAACGTAGGTGTTCAGGGCAGGGGTTTTAAACTTGGATTCAGAAACATGTACTCTCACGTATATAATAATGATTTTATTACCTCAGAGAGCAGGGACCCTACGGACGAGCAAAAAACAGCACCTGAGTACAGACGGCAGTTCAATATTCAGGACCCTAAGAATACCACAGTTTTGCAACATAAACTTGAAGGAGAACACACGCTGGGCGAGTCAGGTATCAAGCTGACCTGGAATGGCTCTTACACCCATGTAAGTCAGACGATAAATGACAGACGTAAATTCACTGCATTTGGCTCTGGTTCAGTAAATGGTGTACCCTATTTTCAGCGTTACCTGGTAGCTAATGCACAGCAAAATGATGGAAATCCTGACTATCGTTTATATACGGATACCAAAGAAAAGGACTATAACTGGGGACTAAACCTTAGTAAATCTTTTGATTTTCTGGCAGACAAGTCGCTGGTTAAAATTGGTTACAGTGGTTTCTACAAGAAAAGAGATCTTTCAAATTATACCATAGAAATATACAATGCAGTTAATCCGATATTATTTGTAGCACCTTATGAATATAGTCTTGCTCCTGATCAGGTTGGCAGCGGTGCAAATCAGGCATTTTACAGCGTTCCGGATGATATGGGAGGGCAGTTTACAGGGAAAGCCAATTCACAAAGTGCTTATGCCATGCTGGATCAGCGTCTTTTCAAAAAATTAAGGCTGGTATACGGAGTCAGGTTTGACGCTTATAAACTTTCAAACACACAATTGAAAACTAAAGATGGCGAAACAAATACGGATGATAATAAGAAATTCCTTCCTTCGGTCAATGTAACATACAGTATTACAGATCAGATCAATGTAAGAGGTTCATATGCTACCACGGTAGTAAGACCGGATTTTAGAGAAACTTCTGTTTTTAATTTGTACGACCCGATACTCGATGCCAGAATCCGGGGATCAAATGTGAAAAGTACCAGGATTAATAATACAGATTTGAGATTCGAATGGTATCCTTCTCCGGGTGAAATAATTTCTGTATCAGGGTTCTATAAAAAATTTGATAAACCAATTGAGCTGGTATTTATCCAGGATATGGCAGTTGACCAGTATGCGTTTCAAAATCAGAAATCTGCAGTCAACTATGGTTTGGAAATGGAAGTCAGGAAATCAATGGGATTTATTGCTGATAAACAATGGCTGCGTAATCTGTCTGTTTTTGGAAATGGGACGATTATTAAATCGGATGTAGTTGCACTCAGTTACGAGGGTGTTAATAATGAGGTTGTTAAGGAAGTTAAATCTAAGAGAGCACTTTATGGCCAGTCTCCATGGATTGTCAATGTTGGAATATCCTATACACAAGATAAATATGGGTTAAACGTAGTTTATAATCAATCAGGATACAGAACAAACACTATACACTTCAGCCCTTTGGAAATTGAATATGAAATGGGGCGTAATCTGATTGACTTTCAAGTATTCACCCGTTTTTTAAAACAAAGAGGAGAATTGAAATTGAATATTTCGAACCTTTTAAATGCTCAGACCCGCTTTTATAAGA
>Ga0247807_10000824_pt1 | contig 18904 bp, 16 predicted proteins | sample UWRJL074202C1_FD_179931 | JGI IMG/M metagenome (GOLD analysis project Ga0247807, IMG submission 179931) | Plant litter microbial communities from Arlington Agricultural Research Station in Wisconsin, United States - UWRJ-L074-202C-1 | ecosystem: Environmental > Terrestrial > Plant litter >...
AAAGCCCACATTTCGAGGCACATATAGACAAATATGTTGTACAAGCAACGAGTCTACGGCAACAGTATTCGCAGGTCATAGTGAGAGGAACTCAGGACAGAGATAGGACCAGAAAGGGTAGGTCACTAGTTGCGAGGCCATTCCACTTATTGAATCCGTCTCACTCATTTCTCTCAATTTAGGAGATGTGTGAAGGATAAGAAGCTATAGATTTATCCTACCTACCCTTTGAACACTATCAGAAGACCCCAATTTTCCAATAAATTTCCCTCCTTCTTTGAGTTGTCTATCAGGCCGAAAAGTTCTCTGGGCCCAGAGATTATGTTTGAATGGTCGGCGGACGCGAGGCCATTTTAGTAGGTTGGGGGCGTTCAGAAACTCGCAAATACGATGAGCGGGGCAACACATGCAAATAAGTTTATCTTCATCAGACGATCAATAAGGAAAAAATTCAAGCTGAGGTTGGTTTAGGGAACCATCGTTGACTATAGGATGTCCTTGATTACGAATCTATAGAGTTTCCATATCGTCTACATATCTCTCGATGTGATTCTGATCATCAACAAGCCGATTGCTTCTAAATGAATGGGCTCGGATTTAGAGACTTCTTGTGTTCTTTCAATCTATTCACAAGATACTAAGATGACATGATCGATTATGTGAAGAGATTTTCCACATTATTCACAAACTTTCTACCGGAAGAATAACATGAGTCAATACAGCTAATCAGACACATGTTTCATACATTTTATCATATATAAAGAGTTTCTACGTGACAGCAAACATTATTTACTTAAAACTGAATGTTGTAGACAGAATTTCAGTCCAGCAAGGTACCCATCCTATCGCAAAATAATCTGAGGACGACTGAGAGATACAAGAAGCCGAACGCCTCCTATAAAACGCATGAACGCATCAGGTGAAGAAGGGGCAGCATCTCTGTATCATGCAGGCTCTGAAAAAGACTCTCCACTTAGAGAATCCAAAGGCCGAAGCCATAATAACAGGAGATCCGAGCAGTCCTTCTCGAGAACATGGCTGGAAGGTCCCACAACTCCTCAGTACGGTTGCAAATTTTGGCTCCAACGTCTTTGTCCCTGGTTACAACGTTCTCCACGCACCCGGTCAAGATATTGAGTCTAGAATTACACTCAACTCGTGCCAGCCCCGTCATGGTTGTGGTCGTGGCGGATGTAGGAACTGCATTAAATCCGTGGCGACTCCCTCATCTTCCAAATCACCACTTCGCAGTCTGAAAATTCTCTCTGCGCGGTCAATACGAAAGGAGAAGGAAATTATAGGTAGTCGCAAAAGAGTGATTGCAAGACCCTTGAGCCCTGAGCAGGATCCATCATATGAAGAAATAAACCAAGCTGGTTTCCCTGGCCGAGATGCATGCCTCCATCACCCAGAACATAAAAGCAACGGGGAACTTGTCCGGATGACTTCCGAAGAGTCCCTCGTACGGATACAGCTTGAAGGAATACGGGAGCCACCCATACCCAATAACACCTCAGGATACAACCAATCTCTAGCAAATCAACGTGATCCTCCGTTGAACTTTGATAAAGATATCAGTAACTTCACCACCATAGAAGTCTTGCAAGCTCCAAATCAGTACGCCGGCAGTGTAGGGTCATTATGGAAGTACGAAGGAACTATAGTGGACGATATGGTTGATTCTTTCTTCTCAGATGAGAGTATGCATCCAGCTGACACGCTGAGGTGTAAATTAATTGATTCAAGGGACTCATGTCCATCTGTCCGCTCTGAAGATATGCCAGATATGGACATACTTCCTCCATCTCTGTCCTCGTCAGAACTTGCTGGAGGTAATGGAAAGCCCCATCATTTTCGGGAACCAACTATAGAAATAAGCTCAACAGCGCTAACTGCTGATTCTGGAGGTAGCCTTAGCAGCTTCACGAAGATCTAGGAAGATTACTGAAAACGCAATTACTTGCCAGCGTGTCTTTTCAAAGAAGGAGCATCAACATCCCCGATTTAAAATGGCTTCGCTTCACTCTAATTTCATAATTCAGATCCCCAGCATATCATGAAGTGCATCATCTGCAGTTGGAAAGACTGTGGAAATTTAAAGTGAAACTACAATCTAGTTCTAGAAACAATTCCGAATATACCCAGCTGAATATCCAACGTGAAACGATCTGAATTTGAATACACAGGTATACGTGTAATATCGAGGCTGGACATTCCCAAACTTATCTTGAAGGGATAAGTAGAGAGGAATATGAAGTGGATGCACCGATTTAGACTAAAACGATTACAGTGCCACCGACCTCTACTTTTTGGGCTAAGTTGTCGATAAGAGGCGTTGAAATATGTATCATGACGAAGAATATTGAGATCATGGCCTTTAACAATGGATATATAAAAAAGTCAAGAGTATTGTTTCCAATTCCTTCATCGAAATTCAAACAATCGCAGCCTGCTTGGCTGCTACGGTCATTAGATAGAGGGTTGCAGGGGGGTTGCACCAAAAGTGTACCTTTTTTTATTGAGGTAGTTATATTATTAATAGTTCGCCAAATCCCCAACTCCTATCTTATAGAGATATTTTGAACAATGACCCCTGTCGTTATATACCTAGGTACATAAAAAGTACATACAGTCTACCCCTTTTTAAGCGAGGTGTTAGTTTATCACCGATGTATCCCGATAACGATAACGATAACGACGATGATGACGATAAGATCTGGAGAGATCTACCAAACACACCCCACTATCTTCTGAATCCGATACTTGTCTGGCGTGTAAACAGCTAGGTGGTGGAAACAAATTAAGTGGTTTGAGGCTCACTGGTGGGAATCATATCAAACAGATCATGCGGGACATTAGGCATGGCTGGGAGGATGGATCCAAAAAGCTTCTATGAGGCATGATGTGTACGGCCTCCTTCTACTATCCGTCTTGCTATCCGTGTGCCTTGAGGGTTGGGAAAAGAAGGTTAGAAAGAGTTTCCTCAGATAAAGAAGAAAATAGTGAAGAAAACTGATTCTGACAATACATAGTATAGCTCTTTGTCAGAAAGTGACGCTTAGAGAGAAGATCGTGAATTCATAGCGTCGAAGATCAAGCGGACTTTTCCCATCCATCCGCCCCACCATCGTCAGAACTAATTTATCCGTGAACAATTTGAGAATAAAACCTCAGTTCACCTCGCGCCCCGCCTTTCATTGTATGAAAATGGGAACAGCCATAACGAATTAAACCCTTCTCTGCACCAGTTTCCAGCTTCAATAGTCTGAGGAAATATCAACAACGCAAAATGCCACCAACCCAATCCCCCCTTTCAAGCATCCTTCCTCCTCTAATATGCGGGACCGCAACCTTCAACACTCAGTACAACGCGGATCCCTTTCTCCTTCCCACGAATTCCATAATTCACCGTGCCCTCGCTCTCGGCATTCGAGCGTTTGACACCTCCCCGTACTATGGTCCCTCCGAATCTCTTCTTGGCACCGCTCTCTCTCATCCCTCGAACACCCATCCGCGATCCTCATACATAATCCTTACCAAAGTCGGGCGCATAGCCGAGTCTACCTTTGACTACTCACCCAGCTGGGTGCGCAAATCCGTGGCCAGGAGTCTCCAGAGGCTACATACGAATTATTTGGATGTGGTTTACTGTCACGATGTGGAATTCGTGACTGCGGAAGAGGTATTGGCAGCAGTGCAGGAGTTGAGGAGGTTGCGGGATGAGGAGGGAAGTGTGAAATATGTCGGCATTTGCGGATATCCGCTTGGGGTATTGTGTGATTTGGCGGAAATGATTCTACGAGAGACGGGCGAGCCGATTGATATAGTGCAGAGCTATGCGCATTATACGCTGCAAAACACCACCCTGAGTGGCCAGTCTTTGCAGAGACTTAAGGATGCGAGAGTGGATGTGGTGCCAAATGCAAGTGTGTTGGGTATGGGGTTGTTAAGGGGAAACGGCGTGCCCATTGGTGGTTCTGGGGACTTCCATCCTGCAGGACAAGAACTGAGGAAAAAGGTTGCAGAGGCAGCAAGGTGGGTGGAAGCGAAGGGTGAAAAGCTAGAAGTTGTGGCTATTCGATGGGGAACGGATAGCTGGGCCCGTGTAGGCAAAGATGTAGGTGTTGGAGGAATAGGGGTGAGTGTCATGGGAGTCAGCAATCTAGAGGAGTTGGAGGAGACGATGACGGTTTGGAATAGTGTATTGGACGGGCTAGATATCCGGGATGGAGCCGTTGGGGCGGAAAACGTGGAGTGGAGTGTTACAAGAAGGAAAGAGGTTCAGGATTTGGCGGAGGGAATCTGGAAGATTCTTGGAAAATGGAAGGACTTTTCCTGGGAGAGTCCTGAGAAAAACTTCGTGAATGACAAGACTGTAAAGGCAGTCATGGACAATCTCGCGGCATCTTGAAGTACCAAGAAGCTAATGGACTACTTCAAAAAAAGAGCTAGCTTTAAGGAGAGATGACTACACAGTACGGATTTTCAAAAGAAATCGTATCATATTAGAGTGCTGCTAAAGCAAGAGTCGATGTGACATAAATGCAGATAGACTATCCTAGAATACTAACAAAAGGGCAAGAAGACTAAATCATCCAGACCTAGCCTTTTCCACCTCCCTCTGCAAATCAATTTCTATGCCCGCACATGCCCACACACCTATGCAGAACCATTTGTGTTTTAAATGTAGAAAGCGACAAATATTTTGAACGCCAAAGACCTTCTCCCAATCGCTACAGAGTCATCACCGTCATTGCAAGTTATTTCTGATTTTGACCTTAATTGGCGTTAACCTTCCGTCGCTCTCTGACTGATGCTGCGAGTCCTTCGAGCACTTCGACGGTGGACTCCCAGTTGATGCAAGCATCAGTAATGCTGACTCCTTTCTTGAGGCCGGCGGGTCCTTCGGCAGGAACCTTCTGGTTACCCTCGTTAATGTGGGATTCAATCATAACACCGATAATCGACTTTTCGCCAGCACGGAGCTGCTCTCCGATGACCGCTGCTACCTTTGGCTGGTTTCGGTGGTCCTTGTTAGAGTTTCCTAAGAAAAGATTAGTTGTGAATTTATTGCTTATTACAGGTTAAGGACATACCATGCGAGCAATCAATCATAATGGCTTGCTTCTGCTTCTTTTTTTCCAGTGTCTCTTTGGCAAGCTTGACATTTTCAGCATCAAAGTTTGTTCCCTTGGTACCTCCTCGGAGAATGACAAAGCCGTGCTCGTTACCACTAGTTCTCGTGATGGCGGCAAGACCTTGTTTGGTAACACCCATGAAGTGATGTTTTGCAGCAGCAGATCCAATAGCATCAATCGCCACGGTCAAGCTCCCATCTGTACCATTCTTGAATCCAACTGGGAAAGAAAGACCTGAAGCCAGCTCACGATGCAGTTGTGACTCAGTCGTTCGTGCTCCGATAGCACCAAGAGAGATCAGATCTGCTAAGAATTGGGGAGAAATTGTGTCAAGCATCTCAGTAGCAATTGGCATACCGAGGTTGGTGAGATCGCAGAAGAGCTGACGGCTGATTCTAAGGCCTTTATTTATTTTGTAGGAGTCATCGATGTCGGGGTCGTTGATCAATCCCTTCCAACCAACAGTTGTGCGAGGCTTTTCCAAGTAGGCACGCATAATAACACAAATGTCGCCCGACAATTTCTCTGATAGGGCCTTAAGACGACCGGCGTATTCGAGGGCAACAGCTGGGTCGTGTAAAGAGCAAGGTCCAACCATCACCAACAGGCGGTCAGATTTACCCATGATAATATCAATGGCATCTTTACGGCCTTGGAGAACAGTAGAGAGGGAAGCACTTGATATTGGGATATCGGCAACAAGTAATTGGGGAGGGATGAGCGGGTCCTGACTGAGAACTATGGTTATGCGTAAGCTTTCTGTCCATTACAAGGCACATGAGAAAAATGAGGTCCGATGGCGGGGTGAAGTACTTCTCGTATCGTCAACGACGGCGTGTTCTATATCGAGACCAGGCATTGTTGTAGATTATCAGGAATGCTAGATGAATGAATGAAGAATTATACAGGAAATGAGAAGAAAATGTAAAGACAACAGATCAACCAGAAGTATATTGTGTTGTGTTTGCCGAAGTGATACCAAAAGGTGACTCAAAGAGCTTGTGCTCTACGAGATTTACTGACGGATGCAACCCCACCATCATTCGTGATTTTTCTGCCACATGCCAAGTCCCATGTTACACTCTCCACCGACTCAATTGACATGTTTTGTGAGTTGAATAGAGTGACATCGAGATCACTAGTTATTCGGATTTGAGGATAGTTTTAATTGCCTATCTTCTCAGTATCCCTTGTCACTTATGTGTACTCCATAATCTAAAAATCTTGCACAGAAAGAAACTCTAGTCATGTGACCATTGGTAACCGTTCCGAACCCTAAATACGCTTAGACTCTCGTGGAACATAGAAGGCTGAAGCACACATGAAACCATCTCCTAGAACAAGCCCTGCTCCAGCTACAATTCTGCCCATTATTAAGCGCAGTAAATATAAGACAAGGTTCTAGCCTTTTCAGTCTTGGATGCACTTTACAGACTCTACTTTCGAAGTCAGACTCTCCAGCTCCACAGCCTTGCGTACTACCAACAAACAGATCTGAGAACACCACAACAATCAACGCCGAGTAGATTGCACAGAGAGATACCTGCCTCTCAAGCGACAATTGAACAAGAATAAAGATGTTTGCAAGTAATAGCAGGAAGCATGCTCGGGACTCAGAAGACGATTCTGGCATGTCGGGCTTCGGCTTTAGTGAGCATCGTACAGTATGCCATCTCCTCAATCACTTTAGTACAGACGCTAATTATATATAAGAAACGTCATATCGCAAACCTGCCGCATCGTATATCACCAAAGCTAACGCGCAGCGCCTCCCCATTCTTTGGCACGAACTACACAACTCAAACACCTGCCCCTCCTCCACCTACCATTACGCCTGTAGACTCGGACTGTGAAGAAGCGGCCGCTGTCATAGGGCCTAAGTCATTCTTCTCCCCATACTCTTCTCCGCCATCAAACTCAATCACATCTCCCCCGCCCTCCTTAGGTGCCATGGATAGCTCTCAGCCAAGCCAACTGTCAGACGTCACCGCTTACTCCGAGGACTACGAAATGGCGGATTCTGTTCACCTCTCTCCAGGTCCGTTCCAAAGCGATCCATCTCTCACCATCACCGGAAGGATTCCTACACCAATCCATAGTCAGTTCTCAGCCTCGATCCGCTCAGATAAACCATCGCGGCCTAGATTTTCTGCTATTGATGAAAGCATAGAGGATACGTGTAGGAGAAACAGGAGGCTACCAAGCCCAATTAGCGAGGGAGAAGCAAGCCCGGCTGCGAGTACACTTAGCTTTGGCGAGATGTCGATGGATGTTGATCTAGACAAAGAGACGCCAACGAAGAAAGGGCACTCGCGATCGAAGCATAGCATTCGGCAGTGGGGCGGTTACAGTGACAATGGCCCTGCTACGCCTGGACTGAAGCGTAATTTTACCATAGGATATCGCGCTGATTGTGAAAAGTGTCGAAACAGAGTTCCTGGCCACAACGCTCACATCATTACCTATTGAATTTACTGGTATCACGACATTATGAAAAGGTTATAAAAGCCCGACTTGAGATTTGATAGCGTTTAGCATGCATGGCGTTCTGGGCTTGTTATATCGAGTTGGCATTCTATCGTTGCACAAAAATAAGTACTACTAGTTGTTAATGTACTATAGAGTCCATATCTCGTTCACTTTCTATCTTCAAATTGTCTTGTTTGTGAACATTCCATTACATATTTTCTAACATATCACCTATCAGACTCATTCTCTAACGAACAGTCCGGCCATACCCATTCCTGTTCCTATACACATGCTAACAACTCCTGTCTGCAATCCTTGTCTCTCCATCTCAGGCAGCAAACCTGCCAACATTCTTGCACCAGTCGCTCCAAGTGGGTGTCCAAGGGCAATAGCACCGCCTTTGGGATTAACACGACCCTCCTCTAGCCTCTTCTCAAGGCCCAAAGTCCTTATGCTATAAAGGGCTTGACTAGCAAAGGCCTCGTTGATCTCCCATATGCCAATTTCTTCAGTTTTGAGCCCAGTGTATTCCATAAGCTTTGGGATTGCTATTGCAGGCCCAATACCCATCTCATCTGGCTTACAACCTGCAACTTGGGTGCCTGCCCATTTTCCGATGATAGACGACGTTAAACCAAGTTCTGTGGCTGTACTTCTCCTCATCAGAAGTGTTGCAGCTGCACCATCTGATATTTGAGACGAATTGCCTGCTGTAGAGGTCCCATTTTCCTTGAAAGCTGGCTTCAGTTTTGCCATTCCCTCCTGACTAGCATTCGTCCTAATGCCATCGTCCTTGCTGATAGTGATACTTTTTTCATCCCCAATCTTCTCTCCATTTTTGTCAACTTCCTGAGAGATTGTCTGTACTGGCACTATCTCGGCATCAAATAAACCATCCGCTTGTGCTTTTGCCGCACGCTTATGTGACATTACTGCCAACGCGTCTTGGTCTGACCTGCTGATACCATATCTCTCCGCCACATTCTCAGATGTTAGTCCCATTGGCATGATACAATCTCTAGCGTCCTTAACCTCGCTATCTCTCAATTCCGGCCACAAAACTGTAGGTATAGCTCTCGAACCATAGTTCCTTGTCATAGACTCCATGCCACCTCCAATCCCGACGTCAATCATTCCCGTAGCGATCTGATGCGATACATTGGTAATAGCACTCAACCCCGAACTACAAGCCCTGTTCACCGTATAAAAAGAAGTCGAGCTAGGAATCCCAATATGATTCATAGCCATCCTACCAGCTTTTGAACCACCGAGTTCGGAGAGCACGACACCGACGCCTACATCTTGAATTACTGCTGGGTCCAAATTAGGATTTGCAGCCAGAGTAGCTTTCAAGACAGTGGCAAGCAGTTCTTCCGGATACGTGTTTTTAAGTCCACCTTTGTAGGCGCGGGTAATTGGTGTGCGCAGAGATGAAAGGATGACGATATCTGAGGGATCTTTTCTAAGAATCTCCTTGAGCCCTTTACGAATTGGACCTGACATGGTGAATGAAGCACTGGCAGATATATATAGATGTTTCCTAATAAATTACAACTGAGATGGACATGAGAAGTAGAACTAAGATAAAGAGCGCAGGCTTATGAAGGTCTAAGGACTTATGGGAAACAATGAAGGAGAGAGAGGAAAATGAGTATCCAAATCATTGTACTCATACTCGCTTTCCGTCTCCTCGGCAAGTCTCCACGGCTAAATCCTCACCCGAAAGCTGGGGTTGATTCTAGACGCGCGCTAATGGCGTTTAGCCATATCAAAATATTATCAAGAACACTTTCAAACCCCACCAGAGCAGCATCGCCGCTAACAACATGACGAGTCTAAAGAGATCCTTAGCAACGGATCCATATTCCGCAAACATCTCAAGTAAGGTGTTTGTGAGATCTACCAAAAGTGGAAAGGTTCAGAAGATTGTTCGTGAGCTCTACTTGCGGCAAGATATTCCCTGCTCTTCGCAGCTCTGCAAAAGCTGTTTGGAGACCGCGCCTCGAGATGCTGGTGGGAATCGTAAGTTTAAGTCATATTTATAGTGAGCTATTTTCTAACCTTGATCTAGTTGCACCTTTTGTGCTGAGCGCAAAACCTGCCGGTACAAAACAATTTCAAAATGGACACTATTTAGTGCCCGATACAAATGCCCTTCTCAATGCCCTCGACCTTTTCGAGCAAACCTCCGCTTTCTACGATGTAATCATTCTCCAGACCGTGCTCGAAGAACTACGAAATCGCTCGTTACCACTCTACAACCGTCTCATTGGACTTACCAAAAGTGAGGAGAAGAGATTCTATGTCTTCTTTAATGACTTTCGCCTAGAGACATATGTTGTAAGGGAGACTGGGGAAACCATAAATGATAGGAATGATAGAGCGGTCCGAAAGGCAGTAAAGTGGTATGGGGAACATATCACGAAAGCTGTGGGGAAATTGGCTCCTGTTCCAGCTATAGTGATGCTTAGTGATGACAAGGATAACTTACGCAAAGCGAAGATTGATGGCATTCATGCAAGTTCGCTACATAATTATGTCAATGGCCTGGAGAATGCAGATCAGTTGCTGGATATGATCAGTGTGGCTAAGGAAGGACGAGAGATTCGAGATGCAAAGGCTGCCGAGAACTTATACCAAGAGTACTTTTCAGTCTCGAAGATGATGACTGGAGTAAAGAACGGAACGTTACATCAAGGGAAATTCAATGTCTCTCCATACAATTACCTAGAGGGCTCAATACATGTACCAGCGTTCGACAAGAACCTGTTGATTCTAGGTAGAGAGAATATCAACAGATCCGTTCAGGATGATGTGGTGGTGGTTGAGGTTCTACCAAAAGACCAATGGAAGGAGCCGTCTACCAAAATAATCGAAGAAGACACTCTAAACAAAGACGAAAACGCTGATGCAGAGGATGGAGAGGCTGTTGTGACTGAGAAGGAGAAAAAGGCACTTCAGGAGGAAGTCAAGAAAGTGCATAAGGCTGGCGCTGAGAGCAACCCACAACCTACGGCCAGAGTGGTCGGGGTTATCAAGCGAAATTGGCGGCAGTATGTTGGCCACGTAGATGAGTCCTCGGTGAGTCAATCTGCTGGTAGGAAGCAACAAACGGTGTTCTTGGTACCTATGGATAAGCGGATTCCTAAAATACGCATCCGAACACGACAAGCGGGTGAGATTGTTGGAAAGAGAGTTCTGGTAACAATCGACTCTTGGGATAGAGATTCTAGATATCCGGTCGGACATTTTGTTCGCTCGCTTGGAGACCTGGAAACAAAAGGCGCGGAAACTGAAGCACTTTTGCTAGAGTATGATGTGCAATATCGACCGTTTCCCAAGACAGTCTTAGATTGCTTGCCAAGTCAAGGCCATGATTGGGTTGTACCTCCGTTGGGAGATCCAGGCTGGAAAGACCGACGAGACCTGCGTGATCTCAACATCTGTAGTATTGATCCAATTGGATGTCAAGATATTGATGATGCTCTTCATGCTAAACGACTGCCGAATGGTAATTTCGAGGTCGGTGTGCACATTGCAGATGTGTCTCACTTCGTAAAGCCAAACAATGCAATGGACGCGGAGGCAAGTATACGAGGTACAACTGTTTATTTGGTAGACAAGCGAATAGACATGTTACCGATGCTTCTTGGCACAGATTTGTGTTCGTTAAAGCCATATGTTGAGCGATACGCTTTTTCAGCGATATGGGAGATTACGCCAGATGCTGAAATAGTTGGATCTCAGTTTACAAAGTCGGTCATCAAGTCACGAGAAGCATTCAGCTACGAGGCAGCGCAAATCAGAGTCGATGATGCATCTCAACAAGATGACTTGACCAATGCCATTAGAGATTTGATGATGTTGTCGAAAAAGTTTAAGCAAAAGAGAATGGATGCTGGAGCATTAAGCCTTTCTTCTCCAGAAGTGAAAGTGGAAATGGAATCCGAGACCTCAGATCCAATCGATGTCAAAACCAAAAAACACTTGGACACCATGTCTCTTGTCGAAGAATTCATGTTATTAGCAAATACGAGTGTTGCAGCCAAAATTTACGAGGCCTTCCCCCAAAATGCTATGCTTCGTCGCCACGGTGCGCCTCCCAAAACTAATTTCGAAGAGTTAGCCAACCAGCTCAAGGTCAAACGTGGTCTCGAACTACGGACATCTTCCTCGAAAGAATTAGCAGACTCACTCGACAAGTGTGTCAATCCAACGGAGCCATTCTTCAATACCCTAGTCAGAATTATGGCTACCCGTTGCATGATGTCTGCAGAATACTTCAGTTCAGGTACACAAGGATACCCAGAGTTCAGACACTACGGCTTGGCTTCTGAGATTTATACGCATTTCACATCTCCAATTCGTCGCTATGCAGACTTAGTTGCTCATCGACAACTCGCGGCAGCCATTGAATACGAACCACTGGATGCTAGTGTCCGAAGCAAAGGGAAGTTAGAGGCTGTTTGCAAGAATATCAACGTTCGACACCGCAATGCTCAGCAAGCCGGACGAGCCTCAGTCGAATATTACGTAGGACAAGCCCTAAAGGGAAGAGTCGTTGAGGAAGAAGGCTTTGTTATGAAGGTATTCTCCAATGGATTTGTGGTGTTTGTCCCCAAATTCGGTATTGAGAGTTTGATCCGTCTGAGAGACTTAGCAGAACCGGAGCCGGAGAGTGATTTTGATGCTGATAACTACGTACTGGTGACGAGTGGTAGCCGAGACGTGAAGATAGAGCTTTTTGAAAAGGTCCTGGTGAGAATAAGCGATATCAAGGAAGAAAGTACAGGAAAGAGAAAAGTTAAGCTTGAGCTGGTTAATACAGGTGGAAAGTAGACTGCATCAGAAATATGAAACACTGCCAATATTCAGAACTACGGCTATATTTGCTAAACCTTGTTTGCATCGTGAATTTATTCTTTACGCCCTTCTAGGAACACTACATAAATAAGAAAGTAGCTAATCGGCATCACAGAATTAAAGTTTCGTAATATTCATTGAAGTTTCCCGAGCCAAGCGACGATAATATCGTTTCGAATTAGTCAGCGCTTACCACCGTCGTATATAAATATAAGCATACAATAGACATTAGGCAGCCACAATCTCGTCCCAGTACTGTCCACAGATCTGTCCTATAACTATTTCTATACCCGCAAAACATCGGAACTTGAAAATGCAAGCAGAGCCCCCCTCGCTAAGCACCTCCAGTCTAAGCTGACAATAAATCAGGCCAGCCTTGCTAACAACCCTCGGTCTCCGTGCTGTTTCGGCTGGTTCCCCACCAGTACCACTTTATGCTGCCGGCTTTCTGATCACAAACTACATCACTCACTACCTTGTTCAAGCTACACGCCATCCCAAGCAATGGTATGGATTTGACCATAATTCGGCTCCCCGTGAGGATCTAGCAAAATATGGTATCTCTACCGCCAGTTTTCCTTTACAACGCAACACTAACAACCACTTATAGGGGAAGCACTTGTAACGTCCGGCAAGCTGACGCGCGCGCAACTAAACACCATCAAGCGTTGGAATGCTGCTTCCGCTAACGCAATCGAGACTTTTCCAGTCTTTGTAGCTGGAGTTTTACTAGGCGCGCACGCAGGCGTTGATCACGGTAGTATGAATGGCTTGATGATGCTGTACACAGTTGCAAGGCTCGGGTATGTGGTTGCTTATGTGGCTATTGAGACCGAAACGCTTAGCCTTCTTCGGTCGCTCCTGTGGTGGCAGGGCAATTTGGCGTGTTTGACTATGATGTGGTTAGCGGGCAAGAAATTGTAAAAACTGAAGCGGAAGATTCGGGAAGTGGTCGTTGAGAACCTAATTCCTCAATAGTATTCAAGGATTTACTTCTTGAAGATGAGCCAATGCCACTTACCCGTCATTTTTGTAAAAAGAAATCTCAAGGAGTATCATACTAGACGCTTGATGCATATTGTACCTAATCTACCAAAAATTCTACCTCTAGAATGCCTCCCTTGTCAACTTGTCATAAATCAAAGAGTGATGCAATTTATCCTGATTCTGTTGCATGTCGTTCTCTTTGCCAAGATACTCCAAAACGATCAGTTCACCACTAGGAGAGTATACAAGATCCTTTGTTGCAAATCAGCGACGTTGCCAAGACCCGGGAATTTGGCAAGCTAGTCCGAGTCGTTGAGATTCATACCAGAACTATAATTTCACGAGATTTCGTGCATGTCATAGCTTCTATTGGTTTTTGAGAAGGCAGTTAGATATTAGCCATGAACTCAAACAAATTTAGGAACGTTCTTATTGCACATTGCAGATACTGCATGTAACAGAGTTCTTGAGAGTTCGATATCCTTAGGCAGTTTAGAGAGGTAGAGCGCTCGTCTACACTTGTATTTGTCTAATAAGTGGCTTGGAATGTGTAAAGAACTGCCAAGAGCAGCCAGCCATATACCAACTCAAGGCACGATGCGCACGATATCAACGCCGATTTATAACTACTTCTCCTTCGCTTAGCCACGAATTCCTCGCTTACGCCCCCGTGTTCCCCTATCCCATCGCCGCCTTTCACGAATACAAGCAACACCTTGATGTTATGAAAAGGACATGGTCCTATGTTCTGAGCTGCCAGATTTGGTAAGCGGAAACTTAAGCAGCAGAATGCGTTGAGTCGTTACCGTACACGATAGGGTTTCTTGTGAACTGGCGGCCTCAGAAACCCTGATTAAACCACGAATGTCAAACAGATAGCACACAATGGTACATTACTGAGTGGTTCAGCCGCCTGCTGTTAGCTCGAATAAGAAATTCTAAGCAGTAAAGACAGGGGTACCGGGAGATACCAAAAGAAAAGGTCCATGTCAAGCAACATATCTCTTGCCGTGAGGACATAAAGCCATAACTCTAACAAGACCTACATACAGTACTTATATTGAAATTTTGAGTATATAGTACCGTCGTTAAGTCAATAAAAATCGATCACACCCGGAAATCTCAAACTCTCGAGACTAGAGGTTACAAAACATGTTCCTATAGTTGTCATGAGTAAACAACTAGCATCCTCAGAACCACAGCGACGACAAGTTTGCTCTTCACAGTATACTACGTATCATCACGCCACCTCATAAACCCAAGTTCTAAACCGCCGTGCGTAAAAACAATTTCAGACCTTTTACGATTTCGCTCACCAGCTACGGGGCTTAATCCGAATGCCCATTCAAACAATTTGTTTTCCTCTGCACATCTAGCTAAGCTACTAAAGCTGGAGGATGTTTTGACTGCGTAGCTTTCACCTGCTTTACGAATGTTGGTAAAGGTCTTGTCTTTGCTTTTCTTATAAAATTTGACGTGTAGCGTAGGAATATCTAATAAACGCTGACACCTGGTAAAAAGGCGAGTATATAAAAATGATAAAATAGTATATGCTGGAACAGGTTGGTATAGATCAAGCCTCATTTGGGATGCACAATGCTAGCCCTACAATCTGGTCAGGTAAACTAGCCATATCTATCACTACATAAGCATGAAAATATTGCACACGTTCACCGGTACAAATTCACTAATTCAATTCTTTGAAAATTATTAGGTATCCATAATCCTCTCTATTTGTTCTAGAAGGCAATATGTAAAACACCTCTTAACATTGTGTCTCCGTTTATTTTTCCTGCTTTGGTCATAACCAATTGATAGACACAACTCCCTGATCCCAATGTTTGCGCCTGTTCCATAGTCCATTGAAGCGACCTTTGATGAAAACACCATTCCCATCCACTCGTTTGATTCATCATGATGGTTTCTTTTGGGTATACCTGTTTACTGCATGCTTCGTAGAACATTGAAACCATAAAATAGACTGTCGCTTGAGACTCCCAACTAACTACCCGCTATTACATTACAGTGAGAAAGTTCCCCTTTTTGCTGCATCGAAAAATTCAAAATTGCTGAACACGCTAAAATAGACCTGGGTGTTGTACACATTGACGCATCACTCAAGCTTGGAGTGGGTCAAATTATATGTGAAAATATTATGAATGGCTGAGCCATTATTTTTTCTCTGAGAAATCGGCTGGAGTCTGATTTGAGAATTGAAAGGTTTTTTGTTTGCTCATTGGTGAGGTAGACAAGCGGCTGTTGTGCTGCATATTGTCCGGGAACGAATATTCGTGACTGCTTGGCAACATATATCGAGGAGATTCATGTCTGTACTCTGACTCTTCTGGGACCCCGAACATGTAATTTGGGTTGAAGTTCTGACCGAAAGCAGGTGTTACTGGCTGACTCATCGCATTGAGGTACGAGGGCTGGGGCATCTGCATCTCCAGTTGAAAGCCGTCCTGTGCTGGAGTGTAAAGTGGCTCATCGGGAACCTCGAATGCCCACTGCTTATCATGTATATCATTCTCAGTGGACCAGCTGTTACTTGTAGAAGGGTGAAGAGCCAGTTGAGCCTGTGGCGTTTCAGGTGGCGAGGCCAGGTTCTGGTCCCCTTCATGGGTTGGATAGAATCCAGAGATGCCTTCGTTGTACATGAAGCTTAGCCCTCCATGACTAGGAGATTCTGTTAATCTGTTGCCCTCCCTCTTGCTGAGAGTCATCTCGCCTCCTCGCGGAGACATAGGCGTGGGAGGTGATAGACTACAGTTGAGGGATGACCCAGCAGTTAAGGATGGTGGCTGACGAATAGTGTGATAATTGTGTTCCATGAAAGATCCCGCATCACTGAAGCCACCTAGATTAATGGGTGACCTCTGGGCAGACTCGATGCCACCTTTACTGATTCTACCGGACACGATACTTCGCATTCCTCCAGCAGACATTACTCTACGCATCGGGGAGCCCAATGGACTGTCTGATGATCGGCGGAGGTTGTCTGCGTGAGAAACAGTTCTCGGGCCCATCGGAGGTCGACCTTTGATTGAATCAGCAGTTAGAGCCGCTGGCTTCACAGCTACCTTCTTTCTTCGGGAAGCAATATCCATGGGCGGGGGTGACTTGAAGGGAATGGTTGGCGCTGGCGGGGATGGATCATTCTGATCAATGGTTTCGAACTTGAATCCAATAGCTTGTGCTGCTGCTGAGCTGCTATCTTGAGGACTTTGGCTATCGTAGCTCCCGTGTAAGCTTATTGGCAGGCTATCATGAGGTTGTTCGGGTAAGAGTTGTGACGGGAAAGCAGCCATTGACTGTTGACCGCTTGTTTCTGATCCCTGATGTGCACTGGAGTAGTTGTTGAAATGTGTAGGGGTATCTGCAATTGGTGAGGCGTGGAGGTCTGTGATGGATGGGTTGGAGTGGGTGTAAAGGCTGCTTGTAGGAACACTGGATGGAAAAGAGAAGCTCCGTTGTTCGTTGAATTGGGTGACTGCAGCATTGACTGCCGGAAACTGAGCCTGGTCCGAACCGGAAAGAGCTGGACCTCCAAAGTGCTCGAAGGTCTCGTTAGGGTCCTGGTAAGGCCCTTGAAATTCTTGGTGTTGAGGTCCATACGAGGCCTGTGCAGCGGCCATGGTGCGTTGTAGCGACTCCATACTAGCCGTGGTGGGATCGGCATATTGAGGATTGTACGGGGCTGCTGGTTGCGGGGGACCACTCATTATTGGAAACGTATTGGCATGTTGCAGAGGCAAAAATTGTGCATCGGCGAAACCGCCATTGTAAAAGTCTGGAGACGAAGGTTCTGAATAGCCAGCTGCCTCTTGGCCTTGCTGTAGCTCATAAGCCTCTTGTTTCTTCTCCTGCTTCCGCTTTGCTCGACGATTCTGGAACCAGTTCTTGATAATTAGTTAGATGGGTCAATATGATAACAAAGGGGTGACACGTACATTGATCCTAGCTAATTCCACATCCATATCGTCAGCATACTGCTTCTTGGTTTGCGTCGTCGGTTTAGGATTCTTTTTGAATTCTCGTTCCAAGATCTCAACCTCTTCCTTTCCCAGTCGAGGTTTTGTCTCATTGGTCTTGGTGGTAGGTATACCCATCATACCTGAGGAGTGTTGCGCCATTGTGTTCAAATAGATATGCGCGTTATGTTCGGAGTACGGCACAGCCTGCGAAAGCTGATCGTGGTGCTGCTGGTGAAAATGGTGGAAGTTTGGCTCCAGGTAGTCCATCGCAGTGACCTAAACGCTTTGAAAAACACGGCAAAACGATGCAAGATGCTCTTCCAAAATTGCTGTTGTCGGGGCCTTCTTCGCGTGTAATTTCCAAGCTGCCCTTTCGTCGCAGTCGATCAGGTAGAGAATAAATAGGCTAGGCTGTAGGGAGGTGGTGTTGGGTATCCAAAGGGAATGCTAACATTCGTATCCGGCTCGGTGACTTTGGCACGGTATGATAAAACAACTGGTGACAAAAGTTGAGCTTCGAGCAGAAGAACGTAGTCTACAATGGATTATCGGTGTTTAAGAATGAGTGGAATTGGTAAAGGTGACGTTGTCGCGCAAGCTGAGGGAGTTTGGTAAACAAGGTAGGATGAGGGGAAACTGTTGGACCGGATGAGCGACCGAGAGGGGAACTCGAGGCAAGGACGAGAGGGAGAAGCTATAGATGAAGGGTCAGGAAGGTAGGAGATACATGTGGGCAGTTGTCGCACATACGGGGACAGGCGGAGGGTGGAGGTAGAGAGACGATCTCCCGTGGCTTTCTTGCTTTGAAACAGAAGCGCGAGTGAAATCAGCTCATAACATATCCGAGAAGAAACGAGGCTAGCTAGATATACGCTGAGAGGCAGATCGGAGAAGCGTAGATCGATGCGGAGTGGTAATGGGGGAGCAGACAGTAGGTAGATGCAATGCAAGAGCAAGAAAGGCAGCGGGCGGAGCAGAGCAATGTAGAGATAAAAAAAGAGAGTGAGGGTGGTGAGGGTGGTGAGGGTGAGGAGGGTGAGGGCGAGGGTAGGATGATGATGTTGTAGTAGTAGTAGTAGTAATAGTAGTAGTAAGTAAGTAGTCAGTGGTCAGTGGTCGTAGCTCCGGGTGGAGGAGGAGGAGGAGAATGTGAGTGGTACGAGGATGGAGTCGAGCGAGCGCCAGGGGAGTGGAGCCAGCCCAAACCCAGCCAGGTACGGCGGTGCGGTACAGACAAGTCGTCTTTGCTAGTCCGGTCTGTCCCCTTCCCTCCCCTAGCCACGACAACGACCAGAACGACTTGCTGGGGATGGATGGTGATGGTGATGGTGGTGGTGGTGCACTCCTGGTGCTTGTTGCTGCTCTACGGTACGGTGCTGTACTGTATCGTGTTGTGCTGTGCTGTGCTGTGCTGTGCTGTGCTGTACCGTAAAGGACGAATCGCCAAAGCACCACCACCACTGTGCAAAGCCC
>Ga0247807_10000828_pt1 | contig 18869 bp, 16 predicted proteins | sample UWRJL074202C1_FD_179931 | JGI IMG/M metagenome (GOLD analysis project Ga0247807, IMG submission 179931) | Plant litter microbial communities from Arlington Agricultural Research Station in Wisconsin, United States - UWRJ-L074-202C-1 | ecosystem: Environmental > Terrestrial > Plant litter >...
TATCTGGCATAAGCTTTTTAGGTTAAAACAGGTACTGTTGATAGCTCCATCTCGTTGTGATGAAACCTGCATATTTCATGCAAGCTTCATCACCTTTAAAAAACAAATAGAAAACGGATGAAACCTGCATATTTCATGCAAGCTTCATCACCTTTAAAAAACAAATAGAAAACGGATGAAAATAGCCTTATTTTTTTCACCTTTACAGCAGATATGAATTACCCATTAAATAATATCCCGGAACGTCCAGTAAAACCACGCCAGAGCGGCATAACTATGGTGATGGACAAGGGCCTCAGTTTGAGACAGACAGAAGATTTTATTGATGTTGCAGGTATCCATTCCGACATCGTAAAATTAGGTTGGGCGACATCTTTTGTTACCCCTAAATTAAAAGAGAAATTAGATATATACCGTAGTGCGGGTATCCCAACTTATTTTGGAGGTACTTTGTTCGAGGCGTTTATTATCCGTAATCAATTTGAGGATTATATCCGTGTACTGGAACAGTATGGTATGGAGTATGCAGAAGTTTCTGATGGTTCTATTGAAATTGAACATGATCTTAAATGTGAGTACATCCATAAATTAGCTAAGCACGTTACTGTAATTTCAGAAGTAGGATCTAAAGATGCTACAAAAATATTCGCGCCATATAAATGGATCAAATTAATGAATGCTGAGATTGAAGCAGGCTCGTGGAAAGTAATTGCTGAAGCAAGAGAAGGTGGGAATGTTGGTATTTACAGAGGATCGGGCGAAGTGCGCGAAGGATTAGTAGATGAAATCCTCACACAAATACCAGCGGAAACTATTATCTGGGAAGCTCCGCAAAAAGAACAGCAGGTTTGGTTTATTAAACTGATCGGTACGAATGTGAATCTTGGGAATATTGCTCCTGCTGAAGTTATTCCTTTGGAAACGATCCGTTTAGGACTAAGAGGGGATACATTTGATTACTTTCTTAATTTAAGTAAGTAACCGGCTGCCCGGTCTGCTGCTGATACATATGATATGAGAAAATTCGGACTAATTGGTTACCCGCTTGCACACTCCTTTTCAAAAAAGTTCTTTACTGAAAAATTTGAAAGCGAAGGGATTGCTGCGCATAGTTATGAACTCTTCCCAATTGAAAATATAACTGCTGTAGTCTCTTTGATTGCAGCAGATAGTTCCCTCAGCGGGCTGAATGTGACTATACCTCATAAAGTTGGTGTAATGTCTTATCTGGATGAGCTGGAACCGGCAGCTGAAAAAATAGGTGCAGTAAACTGTATTTCTATTGTGCATCAGGATGGACAAACCAGGCTTAAAGGTTATAATACTGACGCATTCGGTTTTCAGGAATCCCTGAAACCTTATTTGAAAGAGTACCATAAGCATGCATTGATACTTGGAGATGGCGGAGCTGCAAAGGCAGTGAAATATGTATTGGATCAGTTAGGGATTACTTATCTTTCTGTAGTCAGAACGGCTGCTCCCGGGGCAATCCTTTATAATGAGCTGACAGCAGAGCTGATTCATAAACATCTGGTGATTATCAATACGACACCTTTAGGGACCTTTCCGAATATTGAAGCTGCTCCGGCTATACCTTATGAGTGGCTTAAGCCACAACACCTGGCTTACGATCTGGTTTATAATCCGCAGGAGACGGAATTTCTTAAGCGTGCAAAAGCACAGGGCGCTGCGGTTAAAAACGGATATGAAATGTTGCAGCTTCAGGCAGAACGTTCATGGGTTATCTGGAACTCTTAGGTTAAAATGGCCATGAAACACTATTTGCTGTACAGTATCTTATTCCTTTTATGCTTCATTGCGGCTTGTACCAGCAACGAGAGCTATACACCAAAACCAAGAGGCTACTTTCAGATTAAGTTTCCGAAAAAGGAATACCTGGTTTATGATGATGGCTGCCCGTTTTCTTTCGACTATCCAAAATATGCAAAAATAGAAGCCGATAAAGAGCGTGGGGCAGGTACATGCTGGAATAATCTTCATTTTCCTCAGTTTAATGCCCGTTTGCATCTTACTTCTTATAGCATCTCTTCAAAAAAAGAATATGAAGGCTTAGTAGAAGATGCCCGTACATTAGCTTTTAAACATACCGTTAAGGCGAATGCGATTGATCAGAAACTGATCAGTTTTCCAGATAGAAAAGTTTATGGCGTTTATTATGCCATTGAAGGAAATACAGCATCATCTGTCCAGTTTTTTCTGACAGACAGTGCTAAACATTATTTTAGGGGAGCTTTATATTTTAATGAGCGTCCGCAATATGACTCTGTTGCCCCCGTCGTGAGTTTTATAAAGAAAGACATTGATCGGATGATTAATACTTTCAGGTGGAAAAACTAATTATAAATTTCGATGATTACTCTTAAACAATTTACCTTCAACCCGTACCAGGAAAACACTTATGTTTTATATGATGAAACAGGAGAGTGTGTAATTATTGATCCGGGAATGTACGATGGCAGCGAACAGAATATCCTGGCCGGCTGGATTAAAGAAACGAAGCTGAAACCGGTATTGCTGTTGAATACTCATTGTCATCTGGACCACGTTTTTGGTAATAAATTTGTTTTTGATAACTGGGGCTTAAAACCTCAGTTTCATAAGGGGGAGTTATACATTCTTCAGGCTGTTCCGGGCTATGCACCGCAAATGGGCTTGAATTATGAACTTTCACCAGAGCCGGAAGTCTTCCTGGAAGAAACAGGTATTGTAACTTTTGGAAACAGTGAGCTGGAGCTGATCTTTGCTCCGGGACATTCTCCTGCACATTTATGTTTTTACGCAAAGGCGGATAGATTTATTGTTGGCGGTGATGTCTTGTTCTATTCTTCGATTGGCCGTACTGATTTACCAGGAGGTAATCATCAGCAGCTGCTTGATAATATCAGGGAAAAACTTTTCATTTTACCAGAAAATGTAGAAGTTTACCCCGGTCATGGCCAGTCAACTACTATTGGTTATGAAAAGCTAAATAATCCTTTTTTAAGATAAGTACCTGTATATTTGACTAAACGACCATCATTTGAACACAGCCCTTTATATTGCCCGAAGGTATCTTTTTGCTAAAAAATCTACCAATGCTATAAATATCATTTCTACCATATCGGTACTGGGGGTTTTTGTAGGAAGTGCGGCATTGATTATTATTTTGTCGGTATTCAATGGATTTGAAGAGGTCGTTCTAAAAATGTTTAATACCATTACGCCTCACCTGGTTATTGCCCCGGCTAAGGGAAAGACCTTTGATCCGCATTCAGTTTATTTTACAGAGCTTAAAACGGCAAAAGAAATCTATTCTTATACCGAGGTACTCTCGGAAAATGCGCTGCTGAGATATCGTGACAAACAGTCTGTAGGTATGGTAAAAGGGGTAAGTACAGCTTACCTGAAAAACAAAAGTCTGGATAGTATTACTGTTCAGGGGAAATTTGTACTTGAAAATGAAGCTGGCCCGAATGCTGTTATCGGCTCTGCTTTACAAAATTATCTGATGGTGAATACGAATGACCCATTTACACAGTTACAGGTTTTTTCTCCTAAAAAAGGACTGAAGACCAGCTCGGTTAATCCGGCTGATGATTTTATGGATCTGTATATCCCGGTTTCAGGTATTTTTGAGGTGCAGCAGGATTTTGATAACATCGCGATTGTACCATTAAGTTTTGCCAGGAAATTACTGCAGGAAGACGTTAAGGTTTCTTCTATAGAACTCAATCTGCAAAAAGGAATCGATCCGGATGCCTTTAAAGCCAGGATAGAACAACAGCTTGGAGCTAACTATTTTGTAAAGGATAGGGTAGAACAGAATAAAGCATTATATAATATTTTAAGCACTGAAAAATGGGCAGTATACATCATTTTAACTTTTATTCTGATTATTGCCATTTTTAATATCATTGGTTCTTTAACTATGCTGGTTATTGATAAGCTGAAAGATATTGCTATTTTAAGTAGTCTTGGGGCTGGAAAAGGCCTGATCAGAAAGATATTCCTTTTTGAAGGAATGATGATCACACTGGCGGGCTGCATTTTTGGTCTTTTTGTTGGACTCATATTCTGTTTGGTTCAGCAGAAATTTGGGTTAGTCAAAATGTCGCAGGACAATCTGCTGATGAGTAACGCTTATCCAATTGGTCTTAAATGGAAAGATTTTTTATTAGTATTCATCACAGTGAGTATTTTCTCGTTTATGGCATCAGCTTTGTCATCTAATTTGAGCGTGAAGAACATTAATCACTTAAATCAGGATCTCTAACATGAATTTCTTAAAACGTACTTCTTTATTTTTATTTATACTTTCTGTTGTTTTTGTTGCCTGTAACCGAAAGGGATCAGATAGTGAAAAAAGTAAAACAAGAATAATAAAGGGACTGTATAGTTATGGGCCTGAAATAAAGTCGTTTACTGATTGCGAAGAGAACACGGAATACTGGGTTGCTGACAGTTCTAAGACGCTTGAATTAAGCTATAGCAAATTCAATTTCGAAAAACCATACGAACCTGTTTATATTGAGGCAGAATGTCATGTCATCAAATCTGACAGCCTTTTGGGATCAGCTGATTTTGATTCTACTTTAGTAGTCACTAAACTGATTAAAATTACTAAAGAAATTCCAGACGTACCTTGTAATCAATAAGGTCAGGTTATTTCGGGATCAATTGGTCACATAAAGGTTATGAGTGATTTGTGGGATGATTCCCTTTTCCTGAGCCATTTTAAACAAGATATCAATTGCCTTTTTACCTTCAATGCCTAAATCAACAGAATACTTGTTGACATATAAATCTATGTGTTTGTACATGACGTCCTCATCCATTTCCTGTGCATGACTGGAGATAAAAGAAACTCCTGATTTTGGGTTTTTAAAGGCAAATTCTACAGACTTCCGGATCAGACGGTTTACTTTCAGCTGTATTTCACGATCCAGGTTACGATTGATTACAATCCCGCCTAATGGGATGGCACAACCAGTCAGCTCTTCCCAGTAACTACCCAGATCCACTATTTTATGTAAACCTTTAGCAGTATAGGTAAAGCGGTTTTCATGAATAATCAGGCCAAGGTCAATACGGTCAGTCAGCAAAGCATCCTGGATTTCTGAGAAAACCATTACCTGTTTATTAAGCAAATTGGGAAATGCAATACCCAACAAAAAATTTGCAGTTGTTAATTCTCCTGGAATAGCGACTGTCAGTGAAGAGTTTTCCTGGTTTAATTCATCACTGTTAATTAGATTTTCATTATTACAGATCAGCAGTGGCCCGACTCCAAATCCTAATGCACTGCCGGCATCGAGTAAAGCATATTGATGAGCCACATGAGCGAAAGCATGAAAACTTAATTTAGTAATGTCCAGCTCGGCTTTCAGCGCCTTTTGGTTTAAAGTTTCAACATCATCGAAGAATACTTCGAATTCCAATCCTTCAGTATCAATTTTATGATGAATTAGTGCATCAAAAATAAAGGTATCGTTTGGACAGGGAGAAAAGCCGAGTGAAAGTTTCATCTGGTAAATGTAAGCAGTTCTGATAGCTGCTTAGTTAACAGTTTGTCAAAAATTCAATTGCCCAGTTGTTCAGGTTTTTAATAGCAAGGCCTATATTCCAGTTATCACGATTTCTTTCTTCAACGTAATTAGAGATACTGCGGATCTGGATACAAGAGAGATCAAGCTGCTCACAGCTGTAAAAAACAGCAGCACCTTCCATACTTTCGGTAACAGGGTTCAGCCGATTTGTAATAGCAGCTATACTCGCTTTATTTCCATGTACTTTATTGAGCGTTATCCCGTTTACTTCTGGTAAATTGAGTGAGGGGGGAATGTTTTTGGCTCTGTATCTGCTCTTTCCAAAACCCAGTTCTTCTATGGTTAAAAACTCATCTTTATGCTCTGCGCCTAATTCTGAAAATTCATCACGCACTATACTGACCAGGCTGCCTAATTTGATTTGGCGGTCATAACATCCGGCAATGCCTAAATTAACTACAAGTTTATAATCCGCAGATAAATGCTGTCCTAATGCAAATGCTGTAGCGGTCATGCCTACGCCGGTAATCAGCAGGTCAAAATGGGGAGTTTGAATGAAATTTCCTTCAGCAAGATTGAAAGCATGGCAGCATTCTGCTACTTCCGCTCTTGTTGCTGCAACTACCAGTGTCTTCATTTAACGAAGTTACAAATAATGGATCTGCCCAGCATGCTTGTTTTTAGATAGTCTTCGTATATTTGCTGTCAATTACTGAAATATGATTTATATAACCCGCAAAGAATCTTTCAACGCCGCACATAAATTAGCAAGACCAGACTGGTCTGATGATCATAATCTTGAAGTTTTTGGCAAATGTGCCAATCCTAACTGGCATGGACATAATTATCAGCTATTTGTGACTGTGAAGGGCGAAATTAATCCTGAAACAGGATTTTTAGTTGACCTTAAATGGATGAAAGAAATTATCAATGAGCATATTATTGACAAACTTGATCATAGAAATCTTAATCTGGATGTAGATTTTATGAAAGACAAACTTGCTTCAACAGAAAATCTGGTGATTGCAGTCTGGGATCAATTACTGCCGCATATTCAACAAGGCGGTGCAATACTGCATTGCGTTAAAATTTATGAGACTGAGAACAATTTTGTAGAGTACTTCGGTTAACAAACGATATACATGGAAAATAATACACGAGATGCCTTTGATGAAGAAAACGAAGGGTATATTAAAATAGACCGTTATAATACAACGAAAACAGCCTCTATTTCCAGCCACTATACTGATATACTGACTCAGCTGGGCGAAGATCCTCAGCGTGAAGGTTTGTTAAAGACGCCTGAGCGTGTTGCTAAAGCATTGCAGTATCTTACACATGGTTATGACATCAAACCAGATGAAATCCTGCGTTCAGCAATGTTTAAAGAAGATTACAGCCAGATGGTTGTGGTAAAGGATATAGAAGTTTATTCTATGTGTGAGCATCATATGCTGCCTTTTTTTGGTAAGGCCCACGTTGCTTATATCCCTAACGGTCATATTGTTGGTTTAAGTAAAATCCCTCGTGTTGTGGATGCGTTTGCAAGAAGGTTGCAGGTTCAGGAGCGACTGACGAATGAAATCAGAGATTGTATTCAGGAAACTTTAAATCCTGCAGGAGTAGCAGTAGTTATCGAATGTCAGCATTTATGTATGGCAATGAGAGGGATACAGAAACAAAATTCAGTGACAACAACCTCGGCTTTTACAGGTGAATTTGCAAAAGACAAAACGAGGGCAGAGTTTTTGAGGTTAATAACAGCACGGTTACATTAGAAAAAAGAATAATATAAATGAAAGCATATTTATTTCCAGGGCAGGGCGCACAATTTTCAGGTATGGGTAAAGAACTATATGAAACTGAGATGGCCAGAGAATTATTTGAAAAAGCAAATAATATTATTGGATTCCGTATCAGCGATATCATGTTCTCCGGTACTGAAGAAGAGTTGAAGCAGACCAGGGTTACCCAGCCGGCTATCTTTCTTCACTCTGTTATACTTGCCAAATCTTTAGGAGATGATTTCAAACCTGATATGGTTGCCGGACACTCCTTAGGAGAGTTCTCAGCGTTGGTTGCGGCAGCTGCAATCTCTTTTGAAGATGGATTAAAATTAGTAATTGCACGTGCAAATGCCATGCAAAAAGCATGTGAACTGCAACCTTCTGCTATGGCTGCTATCTTAGGATTAGCAGATGATGTAGTAGAGAATATCTGTGCTGAAATTGATGAGGTCGTTGTAGCAGCAAATTATAACTGTCCCGGACAATTGGTTATTTCCGGTAGTATCGAAGGAATCGATATTGCCTGTACGAAGTTAACTGAAGCAGGAGCAAAGAGAGCTTTGAAGTTAAATGTAGGTGGTGCTTTCCACTCTCCGTTAATGGAGCCTGCCAGAATTGAATTGAAAGAAGCAATAGAAAACACTACAATTTTGCCTCCGGTATGTCCGATTTACCAGAATGTTGATCCGAGGCCACAAACAGATCCTGAAAAAATTAAGTTTAATTTAATTACGCAGCTTACAGGTGCTGTCAGATGGACGCAAACTGTAGAACGTATGCTGGCAGACGGAGCCGATGAATTTATAGAAGTAGGACCTGGCAAAGTATTGCAGGGCCTGGTTAAAAAAGTAAACAGAGAAGTTCAGACCAGTTCTGCAGCAATTCCTGTTTAACCGGTGATCATCAATTAAAAAAACCAGCGTGAATATAGGGGGTAAAATAAGATTTCTTTTATTGATTCTGGGGATATGCTGTATTGCTACAGCATTGTCGTTAAAGCATTCTATAACAGAAAAAGACCTTCTGCAACATGAGGCAGGCAAACTTCAGGAGAACCTTGCCTTAAATGAACAAAGTGTATATAATTTCTTAGCAGATGCGCAGCAGCTTGAAAGAGCCAAGCAGTTTCACCTGAATGAAACATTTGCTTTGAATTATATCAATTCATTTGGTGTAAAAGGAATAAATATTCTGACTTACGACCATGATGTACTCAAATTCTGGAGTTCCTATAAAGCGATCCCGCCTGATCCCGATAAAATAAAAGAAGGATCTTCCTTTTTACAATTATCCAATGGCTGGTATGAGGCCATCAAAAAAACAGAAGGAAGTTATACGCTGATATTTCTGATAGACATTAAAGACCAGTTCAGTATTCAGAACCGGTATCTTAAAAATGGACTGGTAAAAAATATATCCTCTTCTAACGCTCTGGATCTGGCCTCTTTTCTGGATGAACAGGTTAATGGCATTATGAATCTTGACGGCAAGCTGCTGTTTGAGGTTAAACTTAAATCCAATTATACAGAAGGTGTTTATTCTACAATTCAGATCTGGCTCTGGGTAATTGGTTTATTCAGTTTCTCGCTTTTTGTCAATTCTTTTTGCAGCAGGCTGGCTAAAAGGGGCTATCTGATTCCGGCAACTCTGCTGCTGATCACTTTTTTTTTAGGTGTCAGGATTACAGATCTGGAGTATGGCTGGTATAACCATCAGTTTGATCTCGAAATTTTCAGCCCCTCTATTTATGCCGAAAGTTTCTTTTTACCTTCTGTGGGAGACTTTCTGCTGAATGTACTGTCTATTACCTGGGTTGTTCTTTTTATTTATACTTATAAAGATCACTACAGGCTTCCGCAATGGATGGTCAGGAGTAAAATGGCCGGATTGTTTTTTCATCTGGTGTTACTGCTCCTTTTCTCGGGTATTGCTTTTTTGATGAATGATGTGTTTTTTGGTCTTATTTACAATTCTAAAATAAACTTTGACATCACCAATATTATCAATCTTAGCTGGTTGAGCTGGGTTTGTATTGTCATTCTTTGCCTGGTCTGGTTTAACGTTTATTTGATTGCCAGTATTTCTATTGAATTGACGAGGCAGTTAACAGTGACCAATAAAGAAAGGGTAATTTTGTTTATCACCTTGTTTTCTCTGTATTTCATTTACATGTTATGTACAGAGTTTACCGCCTTTTTTATTGCATATGCCTTATTTCTGTTTATCATTTCCTATAATAGTTATATTCAGAAAAATAAATTTTCTATAGGCATTTTTGCTGCGGTCTTTTTCTGCCTTGCCTTTATTTCTTCTATTAAGTATTTAAAATTTAATGATATCAAGGAACGCAGTAACCGTTATGTTATCGCACAAAAGCTGCAGTCTTCGGATGATCCTAAAGTGATCAATTCTATTGAAAGCCTGGGCAATGGGATTTCTAATGATCTTTTTATCACAGACTATTTTAAAAGCCCTGGCTCAAACAGACATCTTGCCCTGCAGAACTATATTATTAAAACTTTTCTGGACGGGTATTTAGCCCCCTTTGAACATAATTTCTATGAATTTAATGCAACAGATTCTACACTTGCTGTAAGAGAAGAAAGATCTTTGCAGCATTATCAGAACCTGGTTAAATCAGGATCTGTTAAAATCTCGAATTTCTTTTATCGTCTGAATGATACTTTTGGTTATCAGAACTATTTTGGGATAATTCCGATTTTTGATGACAACCATATTTTAGGAACACTGGTTATTGAGCTGAAATCCCAGCAGTATAATTATAACAGTCAGTTCCCTGAAATTCTGATTGACGGGAAATTGAAAAATGATGAAGACTATAGTAATTACTCTTTTGCATTTTATAATAACAATAAACTGATTAAACAGGCGGGAAAGTATACTTATAAAATTGCAAATACAGAATTTAAAGGTGTTTATGGTGAGCCTGTATTTGTGAATGAGCCTAAATTAGGTTACAGCCATTTAATCTATTCAGCCAGTAACTCAAAAATTATAGTCATCAGTAAAGAGAAGGTAACCTATATTGTGAGGCTTGCTGCATTATCTTTCTTCTTCCTGATGTTTATCATCTTTTCTGCTGCTTTATATATGCTGATCTGGTTATTAAAGAATATTGATAAGAGCTGGGGTGGATGGTTTAATATCAACCGTTCGTTAATGATCAATGCCAATAAGATTTTATATAAAACACGGATACAGCTTTCTATTGTATTATCTGTGGTGGCTACGTTATTAATTGTGGGCTGGTCAACTTTCTTTTATATCAGGGATGAGTATAGAAAACAACAGGAAGATTTTATCAGAGAAAAAATAAGGAAAGTACAGCTTTCTTATGAGAAACAGATATTTGGAAGTGGCATACCGGAAGCGACAGATATGGCCGTGATTAACTTTAATCAGTTTGCAGATATCAATTCTGCTTATTTAAACCTGTTTGATACAGATGGAAATCTTTTATTCACTTCGTTGCCCAAGATGTATGATTATGGGATTATAGGGACTAAAATGGAGCCTAAAGCTTATATTTATCTGAAGCAGCTGCAGCGGTCAGAATATTCTAATCCTCAGGAAACAGTTGGAGAGTTCAGGTATTCATCTGCCTATGCGCCTATCCGGAATGCCCAAAATCAAACTGTAGCTTATATTGGATTACCTTATTACGGGAATGAGGCAGATTATCAGTCAAAAATAGGATTGTTCATTAATACACTGATCAATATCTATGCGCTTGTTTTTGTAGCTATTGGTATCCTTGCTGTGTTTCTTGCAAACCAGATTACAAGTCCATTGACTTTCATCCAGGAGAGTATTAAAAAGACAAAGCTGGGTCAAAAAAATCAGCCTATTCTCTGGTCACGCCACGATGAGATTGGCTCATTGATCAAAGAATATAATAAGATGATTGCCGCGCTTGAAGAGAGTGCTGTTAAGCTGGCTAAGTCTGAAAGGGAGAGTGCATGGCGTGAGATGGCTAAACAGGTTGCCCATGAGATTAAAAACCCGTTGACTCCTTTAAAGCTGGGTGTACAATTGCTGGAGAAATCATGGAAAGAGAAAGATCCTAACTTTGAACAGAAATTTGAGCGCTTTTACAGATCTTTTGTAGAACAGATTGATAGTTTAGCAACGATTGCCTCTGAATTTTCAAACTTCGCAAAAATGCCTGACACAAAACTGGAAAAACTAAAACTGATTCCAATTATTGAGCAAACGAGGGACGTTTTTGTGAATACCAGAAATGTAGAAATATATATATCTAACCTGACCAATAAAGAGGTATTTATTCAGGGTGATAAAGATCAGATGCTGCGTTCATTCAATAATCTGATGAAGAATGCTATAGAAGCTGCGAATCAGAAAGATAAATGCATGATTTTCATTAAAATCACGAATGATTCTGATTATGTCTGGGTTGAAGTTGAGGACAATGGAAAGGGTATTGATCTTGAGCTGCAGCCAAAAATATTTGTCCCTAATTTTACCACTAAATCTTCTGGGACAGGTCTTGGACTTGCTTTTGTGAAACAGGCGGTAGAGAATGCTGGCGGAACGATAGACTTTAAGTCAGTAACAGATACTGGGACTACATTTTATTTGAGCTTTCCGCTGGTTCAGGATTAAATTGCCTGAGCTTATTTCAATGTAATTGCTGCTTTTCCCATTGTAAAACCGTTTGCATAAAGCAGGATAGAATAAGTACCCTTGATGAATTGCCTTGGATTTACCCATTCAATATTATAGGCTGTATCATCGTTATTGTAAGAAATAGTAATCATATCACTATACTGCATCTCCTGTCCGTCTGCTTCAAACATATTTTGTTCATCTGCAACCAGGTTCCCCGATGGATCAAAAACACGGATATATATCTTATGATAATCTTTTGATGCAAGCTGATTGGGAATGATACTAAAATAGGTGACCAGCTTTTTAGCAGCAGAGGCTTTGGTTACTTCTACATTCTTACCGCTGTTTTTTACCTTAAAAGCTAACATGGTCACGTTAAATGCTTTTAGGGCCTCACTACTTTTGACTTTAGCACTCAGCTCTGAATTTTTCTTCTCTAAGGCACTGGCTCTGGCAGATACATTGGTGACTGATTTGACCAGGCTGTCTCTTTCTGCTTTGAGAAAAGTATTCTCTTTCTCCAGCCGGTAGAAGTCTTCTTTGTAATCATTTAAAAATGATCTTAATTTTTTCAGTTCACTCTGTGCAGTAATCAGCTCTGCCTGTGTAACCTGGCCTCTTTGTAAAGATTGTTTTAATGCTGAAATTTTAGCTCTTGCCAGCTGCTGCTCTTTCTGAAGTTTCTCAGTTAAGGAAACATTCATTGTGTTTACCTTATCAAATTCTACCTCTATTTTCTCTACTTCCAGTTTTAACCTTTCTTTTTCTGTATTGGTGGTAACGAAGCGTTCCTTTTCATGCTTGTCTTTGAAATATAGAAAGGCATTTGTCCCCAGCAGGGCAGCAATTACTACAATCAGAAAGTATATTTTATTTCGGTCTCCTTTATTAACGGGATCTTTTCGGTCTAACATTTGAAATCAAAAATTGAAGTTTCTTTGTCGAATTGTTTAAATACTTATTGATAAAAAAAACGAACATAGGATAAAAAAAATAATTTGTGGTAAAAAAATGCCTGAAATTGTATGAGAGCTTAAAAAAAATCGTTTAATTGCTAACGTTGAGGATTAATGTTTACTATTCTATCCTCATATTGATGTTAAATTTAATCTACCAAAAGAACCAGTAATGCTAAAAAAGATTGTTTTTACAATTCTAACAACTTTAATTACCCCTATTTTTATTTATGCACAAATGCCAGCAAAAATTGCTCCAAAAAGGGAGTTTAGAGGGGTCTGGGTTGCAACTGTTGCTAATATTGACTGGCCTTCAAGACCAGGGCTGAGTGTAGACGGGCAAAAGCAAGAGCTGATTGCATTACTTGAACAACATAAAAGAAATGGGATGAATGCCATTCTATTGCAGGTAAGGCCTGCTGCAGATGCATTTTACCGAAAATCAAGAGAACCCTGGAGCCAATGGCTGATGGGAAAACAAGGGGTTGCACCAAGCCCGGGATATGACCCGCTTGAATTTGCAATTGCCGAAGCGCATTCGCGTGGAATGGAATTACATGCATGGTTTAACCCATATCGGGCAAGTACAACCGCAAATGCCGTTTTCAGTGAAGACCATATGACCAGAAAAAGACCGGATATGTTTTTTACTTATGGAGGGAAAAAACAATTTGACCCTGGACTACCAGAGGTAAGAGAGTATATCGTTCAGGTAATTCTGGATGTAGTGAAAGGATATGACGTAGATGGTATTCACTTTGATGATTATTTCTATCCTTACCCTATTGCGGGACAGCGGATCAACGATGGGGCTACTTTTGATAAATATCCAAATGGATTTACTAATCTGAACGACTGGAGAAGAAATAATGTTGATCTGCTGATTAAACAGCTTGATGATAGCATTCATCATTACAAAAACTATGTAAAGTTTGGTGTCAGTCCTTTTGGAATATGGAAAAATGATTATGAAGACCCTCAGGGGTCCGCTACGCGCGGGCTTTCTAATTTCAGGGAACTTTATGCCGATTCAAGAAAATGGGTTAAAGAAGGCTGGGTGGATTATATCAATCCCCAGGTGTATTTTAGTTTTACCAGAAAAGCTGCGCCATTTGATACTTTGGTAGACTGGTGGAGTAATAATACTTATGGCAGACACCTTTATATCGGGCAAGCTGCTTACCTGATGAATCAGCGTATGGAAGCTGCATGGCGCGATCCGAACCAGATTCCTGATCAGATCAGGTATATGAGAGAGAATAACCGTGTTCAGGGAAGTGTTTTCTTTAGTTCCAAATCATTTTCTACAGTAGCAAGGGCAACTGGTGATTCTTTGAGAAATGATCTGTATAAGTATCCGGCACTTCCGCCACAGATGCCCTGGCTGGACGAAATTGCACCTCATATCCCTCAGAACTTAAGTGCTGAGGCTGTAGCTGTAGGGGTACAGCTTAAATGGACTGCTCCATTAAAAGCAGAAGATGGGGAAACTGCTTCTGGTTATGTGATTTACCGCTTTGACGAAGGAGAAAAAATTAGTGTGGTGAATCCGAAAAATATTATAAAAATCAGTTTTGATCATATAACATCCTTTCTAGATACGAATATAATCAAAGGAAAAAGGTATAATTACCTGGTCACTGCATTGGACAGGCTGAAGAACGAGAGTGACCCGGGCGGGCCGGTAGGTGTGGAAACGAGGTAATAAAAAAGCAGACATGATTTGGTGGACTGCCCCCAGAAAGTGTCTAACTTTTTGGGGGCATTGCATTGGTTCATGTCTGCTTTTTATTTGTATTAATCTTTTTGATTACTGAGGCATTAAAACCAGTCTGATATAATTGTCCGGCTTTAAATATTTTTGTGCGGTGGATTTAGAAGACTCAACTGTTACTTCATCGAGTCTTTGCTTTTCTGTCAGTAACTGATTTAATTGATCACCATATTTTAATCTTGTAGTCAAATAACCTAACCAGTATCCATTACTGCGAAGATTTAATTCCTGCTGGCGCTGTTCTTCAGATTTAAACTTACTGATATCCTGTGCTGTCGCTCCGTTTTTTCTGATATTCTGCACTTCATCTAATGCTGCAGTGATCAGTTTTTCTACATTAGCTGGTGCACAACTGAAAGAGATGACGAAGTAATAATGTGATGCCGGATATTTACTTACGTTCAGTGAAACTCCGGGAGAATATACCCCGCTTTCCTTTTCACGCAGTCTTTCCAGTATTTTTATTTCTAAAGCACTGTTTAAAGCATCAAGCTGTACATTGTTTGCCGCAGTATAATCATAGTCCCCATGGATATACAACTGTACAGTGGCTTTATCTTCTAATCCTTTATGGACAGTTTTATTAATAATACCATTTGGTGTGCGTGCTCCTAAATCTACAAAATCGGTTTTTTTATTCAGTGTAGGTAATCCTGCAATATAAGTCTCTATAAGCGGCTTAATTTTATTCAGGTCAAAATTACCCACAAATACAAATGTTTGTTCTCCAAGGTCAGCAAAACGGTCTTTGTAAAAAGCGAAAGCCTTATCTAAAGAGATCTTATCCAGGTCTGCTAAGCTATAAGGCATACTTCTTTTATTATAGGAAGAAAGCACTGCTTGTACGGTATCTGCAAAAACACTTTCAGGCTCAGCATTTTTATTCTCCAGACTTACTTTGGTATCACTGATCCATTTATTGAAAATTTCAGTGTCTTTACGCGGATTGAGTGCAGAAGCAACAACCATTTGCAGGGCATTTTCTAAATCTTTAGGAGAAGCACTTCCACTAAATCCCTGGTATAGTTCTCCAAGATAAGCTCCTGCACTACCTGTATTTCCTGCCAGTAACCTGTTTAATTGTGAAGGGTTAAAATCTCCCAGTCCACTTTGCGGAATAATCCCTGCATTGTCACCGGATTGATAATCCCCGGGATCTGCTAAAGAAGTGCCCCCTCTAGAAAAAGAGCTAAAGAGAATCTGGTCATTTTTGAAATTTGTTGGTTTCAATAAGACTTTAATTCCATTGCTTAGTGTCCATTCTGTAACACCTATATCTTCATATTTCTTTTCTGAGCTTACCTTACCTGCTATTGGTGGATGCGGCAGAAGAGGTTTGTTTACGGTATGATCTACATAAGGTTTCAGATTTTTTCTGGCATTCGCAAATACGGCAAGCAGCTGAGCGCTGGTTGGCAGATTAGCTTTTTCTTTTTCCGGAGCCTGTACAATTATGATCTGATTGTCTTTTGTAATCAGTGTTTTTGCCAGCGCATTAACTTCTGACAGTGTAATCGTCTTTAAATTTTGTTTCGTATCTGCATAATTGAAATCGATTGATCCTATAGCTGATCCGGTAAGGAAATGGCTCAGATATTCTCCCATAAAAGCGCCTGAAGAGGTCTTGTCTTTTTCTTTAAGCAGCATCTCATTCCCGGCTTCAATGTTTTTCTTAACTACATCAAGCTCGGATTGCAGAAACCCAAATTTCACAGCGCTTTCACTTTCAGCAATTGCTGCAGTAAGGGCATGTTCCAGATCTTTACCTGATTTTGCTCCAACTGTGGTTTGAAAAGCATTAATTCCGGGAACCAGGCCACCCTGATAACCATCAAATGAACTTTGTGCAAATAAGAACGGAGCATTGTCTTTCTCCATAATTTCCTGAAAACGGGCAGATAACATGGCATTAATCATGCTGTATACCATATTTTTTCTTTGATCAGCGGTAGTTTTTAATATATTTCCCCGCTGTTTCCAGGTTACTGAAGCAATATTATATTGCTGCTCAGGATCGGTAACTATTTTGACAAGCGGAGTTTTGTTGTCAGGCAGGTCATATTTTACTCTTTCTCTTTCTTTAGCCGGATTTTTTAAGTCAGAGAAGTTTGCTATAATTAATTTTTCAACTTCATTTACATCAAAATCCCCTACAGCAATGACCGCCTGCAAATCTGGTCTGTACCAGTCTGCATAAAAGTTCCTGATCTTGTCATGTGTAAAGGTTTTTAACAGCTCAACTTTTCCGATAGGAATACGATTTTCATAACGGGAATCTTTGAGTAAGATGGGCAGCAGTTGTTTTCTGATTCTCTCTCCAGCATTTTTACCGCTTTGACGGTCTTCTTCGATAATTACGCCCCTTTCTTGATCGATCTCGTCAGCTTCCATACTGATTTTTCCTGCCCAGTTAGCGAGGATTTTAAAGCCGGTCTTGAAGAGCTCTGCACTGTCAGTTGGTATTGGCAGCTGATAAACTGTCTGATCAAAAGAGGTATAGGCATTTAAATCAGCGCCAAAACGTACCCCCGCTTTTTGCAGATAGTTAATAATCTCATTTTTAGGGAAATCTTTAGTACCGTTAAAAGCCATGTGTTCGGTGAAATGTGCCAGTCCCTGCTGGTCATCATTTTCCATTAAAGAGCCTATGCGGTTAGCAAGGTAAAGCTCGGCCCTGTTTTTAGGCTCCGTATTTTTCCTGATATAGTAGGTAAGTCCGTTTGGCAGTCTGCCGATTTTAACAGCAGGATCATCCGGAATCAATTTTCCGGCATGCTGGTCAGCTGATTTGCAGATGGTAGTTTTTTGTTGTCCTGATACTGGGTTGTTAATTGCAGCAAATACAGCTAATCCGATTATCGGGATAATATTTTTATACATATGGGTTTAATTTAAGCGCCTGTTTAAGAAACGGTCCAAAACGCTATTTAATATAGTTTTTAAACGATTTCTTAAACAGGCGCTAAGATTGTAAATAAAATAATGGTTAGAATTTCCAGCGGACGAAAGCTTCCATCGCTTCGTATTCTGCTAATCCCAGGGCATCATATGCTCTTGCCGTTTCGCGGTTTCTATCTTCTGCACGCTCCCAGAATTCTCTGGCATCATCACCCGGAAATACTGCTCTGTCTTTTTGTGACTGATGTTTGAAAATTGCATATTTCTTTTTCAGTAATTCCTGAGGACTGAGTGGAACTGCCATTTCAATTTCATGTGTATCGAATTCCTGCCATGCCCCACGGTACATCCATAACCAGCAATCTTTTGCCCATTCTTCTGTTTTTCGCAGACGGTTCATCGCCTCAATAATTATATTAAAGCAAACCAGATGTGTACCATGCGGATCTTCAAAATCACCGGCAGCAAAGATCTGCTCAGGTTTAACTTTCTGAAGTAAATCTATCGTCATTTCTACATCCAGGTTAGTTACCGGATTCTTTTTGTTTTTGCCGCTTTCATAGAATGGTAATGCCATAAAATGGATATGGTCATCTTCAAGTCCGCAGTAACGCGCGCCAGCTATAGCTTCACCTTTCCTGATTAATCCTTTTACAGACTGGATTTCTGGTGTGTCTACCTGATTAGGCTGTTTTTCAGCAATAAAGTCACGCATATGCTGATAAATATCTTTGAGCTCCTTTTGATCTAATCCCATCTTTTCTGCAAAGTCTATGCTGAACTCTACAAATCTTAACGCATCATCATCCCATACAGCTGTATTACCTGAAGTCTGGTAAGCAACATGAACATCATGCTGCTGATCTACAAGACGGATAAAAGTACCGCCCATAGAAATGACATCATCATCAGGGTGCGGAGAGAAAATCACTACTCTTTTTTTAGCTGGTGCTGCTCTTTCCGGGCGCTGAGAGTCATCTGCATTTGGTTTTCCTCCGGGCCATCCGGTTATGGTATGTTGTAATTTGTTAAATATATGAATGTTGATGTTGTAAACAGGGCCTCTTTCGATGGCGAGCTGTGCCATACCATGATTGTTGAAGTCATCTTCAGTAAGTTTTAAAATAGGCTTATTCAGCGTGCCAGCGAGCCAGATTACTGCTTTTCTGATTAATTTGTCTTCCCATACACAATCTTTAACCAGCCATGGAGTGTCAAAACGGGTCAGTAAGGTAGCGGCGTCTTTATCCAGGATAAA
>Ga0247807_10000830_pt1 | contig 18847 bp, 12 predicted proteins | sample UWRJL074202C1_FD_179931 | JGI IMG/M metagenome (GOLD analysis project Ga0247807, IMG submission 179931) | Plant litter microbial communities from Arlington Agricultural Research Station in Wisconsin, United States - UWRJ-L074-202C-1 | ecosystem: Environmental > Terrestrial > Plant litter >...
ATAAAAACAATATTAATAATACAGGAATTTTCATAATCTAATTACCAGAATAAAATTTCGAAGAGTTAATTGGAGGATATATACCAAACCGAGAATCAACCGGGAGAATAGGATATTTTTAAATACTGCATTTGTAGGCAAAAGTCCATTAGTAGAATTTAATACAGCTTTTACCATATTTTCTTCACCTCCAAGTTGTTTAATTAATGGGGATAAATTATGTTTTACATCAAAAAGATGTTCAGCTTTGGCCCCTTTCATTGCATAATCGACAGCCGTATCTATTGTACTATTTGAAACTTGTGATAAAAGCTTAGTGCCGTTTTTAGCGAACTTTCCGAACTCAGAAACTAATGGAACAACACCAAATATTTTCCAACCCCACGACATTTCAGCACCAGCAGAGTCATTTTATAAAGTTGAGAATTTATAATGCTTCCAAAGTAAATTCTATATCATTCAATTTTACGACTCTTTCTATACCTGTTTTTTCATCATTAAGCAGCACAAAATTGAAACTTGGTTCTAAAACATAAAAACCGTTCTTAAATCCTATCAATTTATCAAAGTTTGAATTAAATAATGTTACTTCTTCTTCATTTAGAACATCATAAACACTAATGCCATTTTTGGGCGCAATTTTTATCTTAAAATTGGCTAGAGAAAGAGCATCAGTAATTCTACTACTCCCCCCATTAAAATCTGCCCCGTCTCCATAAACCTCCAGATAATTATTGTTTTTCAAGACTTTTCGTTCCACAAGAAATTCCCAATTTGATTGTAACCAGTCATTTACGGAATCCTCATTAGAGGTATACTCTCTGTCAACAAGTAATTGCTGTACGTCTATCCAACTATTGTTCAAAAAATCAGAAAATATCCTGATCGCTTCATCTATTGTCATATAATAAACTATTTAAGAAGTTTTTTTAAGTAATTAATTTCAGCTTGTGTAGCCTCACGTTTATATCCTTTTGACCCTGGTAAAGAATTTTCAAATTTAACTTTTTGTAAAGCACCTTCAGGAGCTTTTGGATGTGAATTTGGAACCCATTCTTTTACTCTGGCAGCATTTATATCTATTTTGCTTCCATCTTTAAATATGACTTCAACGGCTTCTCCATCTCTTCCTAAGCGAGGTGCAACTTCCACTACCTCTTTACCAAATACCTTTGTCGCCGCATTAACAAGCTTATTACCACTTTTTAGTTCTGAAATCAACGGTATTAATCCGCCAAACCTCCAACCCCATGACAACTCATTTCCTGATCTATCAGTTCCTTCAATAAAGTTAGTAATATCAATTGCAGTACCAAAAGGTGTAAATCCAAACCCAAATTCGGTTATATCGCTAATCGCAGTTCCGTCTCCCTTAGTTTGAAGGCTTCGAGCTAGCCCTCGCATGGTCTTTCTTAAAATTGCACCCTTATTATTGACAATAAGTTTACCTGACTTTAGCTCTCTATCACCAGGTCCTGACCCTAAGCCTCCTTGTGCAAATTGAGATTGGAGCTGTGCGAATATTTGTCTCGCTTCATCGCCATACCAGGTTTCTTTTCCATCCGGATCCGTATTATTAACTGGGTTGTTGTCTGTATAATTGTATGGAGATAGTGCCTGAAACTTTTCAGCCATTGGATCAATCACATTCCACCTTGCAGTTACCGCATCATAAAATCTGGCCCCGTAATCGTATTGGTCTAACCCAGTTTGCAACTCCTTGCCATTATAAAGATACTGATTTCGTGTACCGAGTGTATAACTGTTAAACGTTTTTCCAAAGGGGTAATAACTATCGTGCTGGATTTCCCTGGCTGCGCTGCTGTAGATATCAAAAGTTAAACGGTTATTGCCCAGGTGATCGGTTAGCGCATATTCATACAGATAGTTCGATCCGCTTTTTCTGGCCAGTCCTTCTTCGGTGTGGATAAAATCAATCGCCCCACCGGTGTACTGGATGCCTGCCACGTAATCGGTAGTTGTGCCCCCGCTCACCCTTCTGAGTTTCCTGCCCAGGGCATCATAGGTATAGGCCATGGACGTGCCCCCGCTGACTGTTGCTGGCAGGTTCAGCAGGTTATAGCTGATTGTATGGGTACCATCACTGAGCGCATTGCCATTGGCATCATAACTGTAGGACCGGCTGATGCCTCCGGTCACACTACCCAGCTGGTTGCCGCTGTAACTGTAGGCCTGAGTTCCTGTTCCATTGCGGTTCAGGCTGGTGATATTGCCCATTCCGTCATAGCTGATATCCTTTTCATAGATCCCTGTTCCGGTATCCCCAGCAGTCAGCCGGTTCAACGGGTCATAACTATAGGTGAACGTGTTGCCCAAACTGCCTGGGGTGCCCCAGAGTTGATTGGTGATATTTCCATTGTACCGGGGAGAGGTGCCATCGGTGTATTTCAGCTGCATGGCAAACAGCGGCGCACTTTTACCGGTCAGCCAGCCCCTGGAATTGTAATTGTGGGTAATGGTCTGGCTGCCATTGTGCAGGCTTTTGGTATATACCTGCCCCAGTTCATTGTAGCCCAGTTCAGCAAGCAGGATTTCTGCATCACTCCCAATCTGCTCATAGGTTTTGGTCTTGCGCCCCATATGGTCATATTCATAGCGGTTGGCTATGATCACGCTGCCCCCGCTGCTGGTATGGGTCCGGGTGCTGGCGGTCAGCTCTCCCGGAAAATTCCAGCTGTTGATCACCCGGTCTATTCCCCCCAAATGGTTATCACTTACGCTTTCCAGCAGCCTGGCCCGTTCGTCGTAATAATTCACCGTGAGCAATAGGTCTGAAGTCCCCAGCACATTTACTTTACTGCCGGTCGCCAGTCCCTGCAAACGTGAGGTGACGCTTTGAGTGGCATTGTACGTACTGGTTTTCCCAGGGATATCGTAACTGTCAAAATAATTGATCGTTAAGGTACGGTCCCAGCTGGTCGGGTAATTATTTGCCGTATATCCGGTTCCGGTAGAAAGGCTGGTTTCCCATAGATTGCTGTTCCCGTCCAGGGCGGATTGCTGGGCCGCTAAATAATCGGTGTTTGCACTGCTGCCGCCATGGCTGTAAATCCCGGTCAGTACCAATCTTCCGATTTCATCGTATTTAAAGATCGTCCATTCCTGCGGGGATTTGGCCCGCTGGTTGGCATCCTGGCTCATCATCAGCTGGTCAATCTTGTTGTACACGAAATACTCCCATCCTTTGCCCGGGATTTTCTTTCTTACCACCTGCTTTTTGCCATTGTAATGGTAACCGTAAGCAAACTGCTCAAAGGCGGCATCACTTTCCACAAAACTGGTGGGGGTAAATCCCGGTGGCAATACATACCGCAGGTTATCCATGTCATCATAGATATAATACGTACTGAGGTAACCGCTGGCATCCTGCACTTTTTTCAGCAGCACCTTTTTATCCATATCGGTATAACTGATGGTTTTGTAGCCATCTTCATCAGTCAGCGTATCAGTATAGAGCCGGTTTTTGGGGAAATAGGTGGTTCCACTGGCCCCGCTGCTGGTCATGACCCAATTCCGGACCTCATTGGTGCCATTGATCCCCTGTCCCTGGCGCTGGGTATGGCTGCTGCCTATTTTCCAGTCTGCCCCAGGGAAACCCAGCTGCTGTACGCGCATCAGCGGGGAGGCTTCAAACTTCGTTTCACTGTAGGCCACCTGTCCTGATCCGCTGGAGATCGCGGTGACCCCGGCCGGTGGGCTGTTGTAAAAACTTTGCTGCTCGGAGACTGCGCTGCTGCGGTAACTGCCATCGGCAGTGCCGCTGGACACATAAGGCAGGTATTGTTTGGTCTGCCTGCCCATACTGTCATAGAGGATTGGCTGGATGATGTCCTTGCCTAAAGGGCTGGCCTGCTGCTGAATGGTCTGCATAGGTCTTGCCAAGCCGTCAAAGTACTGGATGGTGACCCGCACTTTGCTGGGGTCGGAAAGGATGGAGTTCAGCTGACTTTCTGAGGTGATCCCCGGTACGAGCACTTTGGCCCGCATGATGTAATTTTGTCCCGAAGACTGCCCCTGGCAGGTGAATACTGCCAGTAGCTGTACCGCTAAAATCATGAAAATAAAGCGGAAATGGAACTGTTGCCTGATCTTTTGCATGGGTTTAAGGTTTAAAATGATACCATAGGTTTTCTTTGACTTGTGCATCGGGATCTTTGCCCCGTTTCAATCGGCCGAAAGCATCATATTCATAATAGGTCGTGTTTCCGCGCGGATCCGTGCTGCTGGTCATCCCCTTTAAGGTTTCATAGGTATAACTGGTTACTTTGGCTTTGGGGTTTGCGCTGGCCAGACCGGTCCTAATCTTGGCCAGTTCGCTGCGCATCGCGGCCTCACTGGAGGGGTTGTTCAGTACCGTACTGTCCACCAGGGCCATCATGGTGGGGTAATCACTGCTGGTGATCCGGGCCACAATAAACCGCCGCTCGTATCCCCAGACCAGTACTTCTTTGGCCTGTCCGTCTTTACCTTGCTCGGTCACATGGCCTTGCCCATCATAGCGGTGGAACTGCAGGGCAGGCCGGTAACGGGCATCCCCGCTGGCAGGGCTGCTGGAGAAATTAAAGGGAACAAAATCAGTGAGCCCGGTAGCGCTATGCAAGCGGTATACGGTTTTCATCACCGGGGGCGTGGATTGATATTGGATGAGCTGGGCATCAGTCACCCGTGCATTGGCTCCACCAGCATCTTTTTTGAGCACATAGGTTTCTATGGGCAGTACCATATTGGGGGTATAGGCATATTGCTGAACAGTAATGGTACTGTCCCCTTTGGTGCCTATTTTAATGACGCGCGAGGCCAAAGGACGCAGGGGATCGCTATATTCATATTTAACTACTTCCTTTAGGATCTCCGATCCATTAAAGGTGTACAAAGAATCCACTGTGGGCACAATATTCCGCTGGATATTAAAATATCCGCCCCAACTGGTGCCATAGGTCGGCTCGAAGGCACAGATGTTTTCGTGGCCTACCGCCCCTAGCACCGCATAGAGATTTTGGCTTTTGGGCTGCTGGCTAAAAGTCAGACGGTCTTCAATCAGGTTGCTGAACTGGTGCACTTCCTGTTTGATCTTTTGTCCGCTGCTGTTGTAGTAAGCCACGTTTTTAAGTTTCCCCCGGTAGGCCGAATAATCACCCAATAACCGGTCCTGCAACACCTTATCACCAAGATACTCACTGTTATAACCATCCCCCCAGCCTTCAAACAGCGGGTCATAATTATAGCGGTCAATCCCCCCATTGGTAAACTGCATCACTTTTTTACTGCCATCACTTAACCATTCAGTCACCTGGGCATACCCAATCGCCCCGCCCTGGGCATTGCCCAGGGGAACAGTGTTGTCGTGGTGGATCGTATAGAAAGTACACACCTGCGGCCAAAAATCGCTATTACAATAAGGATTCCCCAGCAAGCGGCCTTCCCCCCAGTACATCATCCCGGTGTGGTTGGCAAAAGGGGATTCCAGGATACCGGAGGATTTGGAGGCATAGGTATATTCGTAGCTCTTTTCAAAAGAGGAAGCACTCACCGGACTGGTAAATTTGATCTTTTTAATCCGCAGTCCGCCGGCCTGGTACACCGGGCCAATGCTGTCCAGGTCCTGCTGGCAGTAAGAGAAATCATTGCCCTCGTAAATAAATTCGGTATTTCCCCCGGTAGGATAACTTAAGGTCTGCAGAGAGCCAATCTGCCCGTACCGGTAATCGGGATGGTGCGGGGTGTTGATGGGGGTATGAATGTTGTAGGATCCCCCGTTGTAATACCCCCAGAGATCACTGCCATGGATATATGGGCCAGGCAGGCTTTTGCCGTTGAAACTCCCATAATAACTACAGCTATAGGCGGGCTGGTCATTGCTCTGTACGCTGGAAAGCAGCATCTTTTTATCTTTAAAATCTGAGCTCCCACTGTTGCTAAAGGTATAACTTAGGCGCGTAGAATTTACAACCGAAGCCCCCTGGAATACCCGGATGCTGTCCAGTCTCAGTTTGTATACATCGGCCCTGGTGGTGTCGTGGTAAAACTTAATACTGTCACTTTTATAAGTAATGCTCCGAAGTACACAGGTTTGTCCCTGGGAAAGTTCAGTATTGGTGACCATCCGGCTGGTATCCGGGCAGGCCGGGTTTTGTACCGGGTACTGCGGGGGAAAGACATCTTCAAACAGTACCCTTTCGTAAAAACTATCCGGGCCATAACTCGAACGGTATAGCCACATGTTATTGTCATAGCGTTTATAGTTAAAGTCAATCGTTTCACTTTGATGCGGAAAGACAATCTTACTCAAATGCCAGCTGGCAGGATAGGGAATATCATTGGGTAATTGCCAGGATTCGTTAACATTGAACTCGTAAATGATCCCCTGGGCATCGGTTAGGGTAAAATTGGTGCCATCACAATTCACTTTCATATCACTGGCCTGCATCATCATCGGAGCACCACTGTTGTCAAAAGTGAAACGTCCGGTATATCCCATGAAGTTAAAATAGAACAAGTCATATTCCGTATCGACTTTTGTCTGGGTCCATTCCGCATTGATACCCGGCATCATCCTGGGATCAGGAAAATCGTGTCCGGGGGTACCCATCAGGGCGATACCCTCCTTGTAAAATTCCGTATAGGGGTTCAGCATCCGGTCGGGAGTACCACGGACTATCCTGGAAATCATTCCTCCGGCATTTAGCGCCCAGTTGGCTCCCACCCACCCTGGGATTTCCTTTACTTTCACCCCGGAGGCATGGTAGGAAAGACTGGCGGGAATACTGAAATCTTTCGCATTTAGGGTGTAAATAGGAATATTGATCTCCGGCAGCCCGCTATAATTGCTGACGGGAACTTCTACAAATTTCCCCAGTGCGGCCGCCTCCGGGGAGAGGTTTTGTGGAACCGCATTGATCGTGCCCACCTGAGCCAGTGCCGGTTCCATTAAGCCTGCCGCTATAAAAATCAAGGGCAGCCACCTGTGCATTAAAAATTGTTTTAAATCACAGGAATGTTTCAAATAAAAATCCTTCATAACTTATGATTGGTTAATTTATCATCCTATTCTTAAAACATCAACACACCTCTATACACACTGACCCTAAACGTTTTAAGAATAAGACGCTGCCAATATAATATCCAGCAGTCTAACTCATTTAGACTGGTCATTTTTTTTGAAAAAAAGTTATAAAAACCTCGAAATCACCTATAAAAAAGCAGATTATTTTTTAAAAAAAAATTATTTTAGACTCAAAAATGGACGGAAAAACACCATTTTCAGTCTAAAATAATTAGACTATGGAAGACTCAAATTCTTAAAAATCGATTTTTGGAGACAACAATTGCTCGACTTATGCCAAAATATTCAATAATTAAAGAGAGATAAAATTGCATACTTCGGCAAAACTGATTCGGGATCAGCAATTTCAATGGGGAATATTCATCCAGTCAAGATTCATGAAATTTACAAGTAAAAACAAAGGAAGCCGTCTTACAATTAATTGCGAGACGGCTTCCTTTGTTTTATTTATGTTTCTGAACCAACGTTATTCTCCCAAAAAGGAAGTACTTCAAAATTGATCTTCGCATTTTTTCTCGCTGCTTAAAGACTAGTTCCTTGTCCGCATCTGAAAAACTGATTTACGGTTACTGGCAGTTTTCCTGTTGGGATCAGCTGGTTTTTAATTACTGAAGCTGCAGCTTTCTGCATATAGTCTTCTTTTTGATAGGCAACGATCAGCGATTTACTTTTCTCGATCCCGGTTAACGCAGCTAAGTTATAAGGGTTAGCAAATAAAGCGAATACTGTATTTCTTTGTGCCATGGTGTTGATCATCATTTTAAGATCTGCACTTAAGACCATTCCGTTTCCAGGACGTGTCCGCGTATCATGGATTCCGATAATCACCTGGTCTGCTGGCCCGATCCGGGTTAATACTTTTGAAATATCATTTGCATTTGCATTCTTATCTAAGTTATAAAGTACATTCATCGGATAATAAGCGGCAAGGTCACGCTGAAAAACTGTTGTTTCTGGTGTACCAATACTAATGATTACTGTTTTAACGATAGGTGACAATGCTTTTATCGCTCCCGTACCGTTTAACAGTGTCATAGATGCATCAGCTAGTTTTTGCAAAAGTATTTTGCTTTCTGGCCGGTTTACTTCTTGCTGTACGTTAATTTCACTGATCGTATCTTTTTTATTTAGCCCGGCCCAGTATTTTGCCATCAGGATCTTTTTCACACTAGAATCGATCCTGTCCATGCTAATTCTTTTATCGCGGATAGCTTTTCTAACTAACCTGATTGCCCTTTCGCTATTTTCGGAAAGTTCCAGGATATCATTTCCTGCAATCACGCCCATTACATCGGCTTCGCCATCTTTAAAGTGTTTCACTACACCTTTCATTTCCATCGCATCAGAAACAATTAATCCGCGAAATCCAAGTTCTCCTCTTAATATCCCGGTTACAATTGGTTTTGATAAGGTAGAAGGAAGATTTGGCGTAGGGTCTAATGCTGGTATATTCATATGTGCGATCATTACCCCTGATGCACCTGCGCTAACCAATTCACGGAAAGGATAAATTTCCAGGCTATCTAAACGTGCTTTTGAAAAGTTGAGCTGTGGAAGGTCATAATGTGAATCTACATCGGTATCGCCGTGTCCGGGAAAATGTTTGATACTGACTAACAGGCCACCGTCTTGCATCCCTTTCATATAGGCACCAGCTTTAACAGCTACATTATATTTGTTCTCTCCAAAAGACCGGTAATTGATAATTGGATTTTTGGGGTTGTTGTTTACATCTACATCGGGCGCAAGATTCATCTGCATCCCTATTCTTTTATAATCTTTAGCGACTTCTAAACCCATTTTATAGATTAGTTCTTTATCCTGTACAGCGCCCAATGCCATTTGGTAAGGATAAGAAAGGGTACTATCCAGGCGCATGCCTAATCCCCATTCTCCGTCAGAAGTAATTAATAAGGGTACGCGGGATAAGGATTGGTAGGTATTGGTCAATATCGCTTGTCTGGCTGGCCCGCCCTGAAAGAAAACTAATCCGCCAATCCGTTCTTTTTTAATGACCCGGCCAACTGAATCTTCGTAGGCTTTTCCAAGATTGGTATGCGCCCTTACAAAAAACAATTGTGCTACCTTATGTCTTCTTCTCATTTTATGAAAAACAGAGTCTACCCAGGCATTGGGTTCATCTAACATTTGGATATAAGATTTTTTCTGCGCCTGAACAGAAAAAACAGTAGAGAAGAGTAAAATACTAAAAATGGCAAATTGCTTCTGGATCATGGAAAAACTAGTTATGGCACCAAAGTTAATTAAATTGGTAAGCCGCTTTTTAAATTTGAAATTTTAAATCATTCTTCCAGGTTGTACAGCTGCTGGCGATTTGGTCTATATGACAGTTATGTATCAAATTTAATACAGTCATCTGCTGCTTTGTTATGGGTGTGCCGGCAGGTAGATCATTTAGTAAAAATCACTCAAAGCACTGTAAATCAACATATATAAAAAAATTTTAAGTATAAAACCAACGCTATTTAGAAATTGGCACATTTCTTTCAATGCCCTCCCCGTTAAACTTAAAAATACAATTATGAAAAAGATATTTATTTTAGCTCTAGGCCTATTTGTTGGTACAACGGCAGCAAATGCACAGGATCAGATTAAATTTGGGATTAAAGCAGGTTTAAATATTTCTGATATTATCAAAGGTGATGGAAATAATAACTTTGATACAAAAACAAAAGCAGGTTTTAATGCCGGTGTTACGGTAGAGATTCCTTTGATCGCAGGATTAGCGTTTACTCCAGAGGTTTTATATGCTCAAAAAGGATATAAATTAACGAGCCCTGTTGGTGAGTTTACTCAAACTACTAATTTTATTGACGTACCTATTTTAGCAAGTTTTAGATTAGGAAGCAGCTTTAACATTGTTGCTGGTCCACAGGTTTCGTTTTTGCTATCAACTAAAAACAAATTTGAAAATGGTTTTGGTGGTGTAGAAGAAACGCAAGTTGAAAATGATTCTGACCGTTTTAAGAAAAGTTTGGTGGGTGGTGTAATTGGTTTCAGATATGATGTAAACCAGAAATTTGACATCCACGGACGTTATGCTTTAGACTTCCAGAAAAATAATGAGAATGGAACAAATACAACTCCAGAATACAGAAACCAAGTATTTTCGGTTGGTGTAGGTGTAAAATTCTAATTAAATAATTTCCATTACCTATGGAAAACAGGCCCTGAATTCTTTGATTAGAATCAGGGCTTTTTTATTTAGAAACGTGGTTCTTAATTTAGAATCGGGCGGGAGTTTAAAAATTTCCCAAAAAAATGGTCATGCTTCTGGGTCCATGTGCCCCCAGGACTAACGATTGCTCTATATCGGCAGTTTTTGATGGCCCTGCAATAAAGGTACTGAACCCGTAATCGGTATCTCCAATTACCTGGTAGGCGGTATGCATATCAGGCACCAGGGTAGCGATATCTACCATCATAATGATATGCTGTGTAATAAAGGGTAAGGCTCTTACCCCCATCCGGTCTTCGGTTAGCCAAAGTGCAGAATTTTCTGCTACACCCAAACGTGGTTTAAAAATAGCCAAATCAACATCTTCATAAGTATGCGGATCGGCATGGAGTAAAAATGCCGGAATGGCTTCGCAAACTACTTCATCTACATTACTGATGATCCGTTTGGCTGCAGGAAAATCACGCGCAATGATTGTTTTAATCTCTTCTGCATTTGCAACGCTGTAAACTGTACTTCCTATTCCTTCGGCCATGGCCTTAAATTTGGCAGCCCATTCAGTGTTTCCTTCTCTTTCGAAAAACAAATCGTCAGGAAGGGGCACGTGATCTGGTTGATTTTGCTTTAAGGCGGCTAATATTTTATCTCTGCTCATTGGGTTGATATTCCTTTTTATGGTCCGCTTATTTATTTTTCACGTTCTTTTTGTACCATTCACCAAATGATTCTATGGGTACTTCTGGCATTTCCCTTTGTTTGAACCAAGGGTTGAACTTATTATTTACTGCAAAAGGAGCGTGTTTTAATACCCATCTTCCTGCTTTGCCAGCGGTACGGAAAACAATTGGTGAGGAAAGGGTAAATGTCATGAGCTGCATACCAATTTTTTTAGAGGTGTCTGCATATCCTTCTTTCACGATGACCTGTCTCCATTTATAGAGTTGCTGGTGAATATCTATTTTTACGGGGCATACATTAGAGCAGGAACCGCATAACGTGGAGGCAAAAGGCAGATCTGCATATTGCTTCATATCCAGGTTTGGTGCAAGAATAGCCCCAATTGGACCTGCAATGGCCGTATGGTAACTGTGCCCTCCGCTTCTGCGGTATACCGGGCAGGTGTTCATACAGGCGCCGCAGCGGATACATTTTAAGGAAGCCCTAAAATCATCACGTCCCATTTGTATGGTCCGCCCGTTGTCTACGATAATAATGTGCATTTGCTGCCCTGCCCTTGGTTTTTTAAAATGGCTGGAGTAGGTTGTAATGGGTTGCCCGGTCGCACTTCTGGTGAGTAGCCTGAGGAATACGCCTAAATGCTTACGTTCTGGAATGATCTTTTCAATTCCCATGCTGGCGATGTGTACATCTGCAAGGTGGGCACCCATATCTGCATTTCCTTCATTGGTACAAACTACAAATTCACCTGTTCCGGCAATGGCAAAATTTACACCGGTTAGTGCTGCTTTTCGGGTAAGAAAGGTTTCTCTAAGGTGTTGCCTGGCAGTTTCGGTAAGGATTTGAGGATCTGATGTTCCCTCTGGCACGCCCAGATGGATGTGGAACAGATCACCGATTTCTTCTTTTTTCTTGTGGATGCAAGGCAATACGATGTGGCTTGGTGGTTCTTTGGCCAATTGTACAATCCGCTCCCCTAAATCAGAATCAATCACATCGAGTCCCTTTTTTTCGAGGTATTCGTTTAAATGGCATTCTTCAGTGAGCATAGATTTACTCTTGACCATCTGGGTGATGCCATTTTTTACTAAGATCTCATGTACGATCTGGTTATGTGCTGCGGCATCTGCGGCCCAGTGAATGACAATGCCGTTAGCTTTTGCATTTTCTTCAAACGTAGTTAAGTACCCTGCTAAGTTAGAGAGTACATTGTTTTTTATCTGAGAAGCTGTTTCCCGCAGCAATTCCCATTCTGGAATACTGTGGGCAGACTTATCTCTTTTTTGTCTTACCCACCAAAGGGTTTCGTCATGCCAGTCTACGCGTGCTTCATCCTGATTAAAAATCTCTGATAATTCAGGATGTGTTTTTGTTGCTTCACTCATCAAGCTATATTATTCTGCATTCAGTATTTCTGCGATGTGCAGTACTTTAACATTACTTTTTTCTCTTTTCAGGATTCCTTCCATGTGCATTAAACAAGACATATCTGCGCCGGTAATATATTCTGCACCATGGTTTAAATGGTCTTTTACCCGGTCTTTGCCCATTTTTACAGAGACGGCTTCTTCTACGACGCAAAAGGTGCCGCCAAAACCACAGCATTCATCTTCCCTGCTTAAAGGAACAAGTTCTAATCCTTCTACTTGTGCTAATAATTGCTGGGGTTTAGAAAAATAAGGGGCAACCAGTTCAGACATTTGCGTTAGGAACAGCCCCCGCTGTCCATGGCAGCTCTGATGCAAACCTACCTTGTGCGGAAATTTTGCAGATAGCGTGGTTACTTTTAAAATATCTACCAGGAACTCTACGAGTTCATAAACTTTACTTCTTATGCTTGCTGCTTTTTCTTCTGCATGTTCGCTATGCAAATGGTCTTTGATATGCAGCACGCAGCTTCCCGAAGGAGAAACTACGTAATCAAAGGCTTCAAAGTTGTCGATAAAAAGCCGGTTACAGTCTCCTGTTAGATGTTCAAATCCAGAGTTTGCCATGGGTTGCCCGCAGCAGGTTTGCCCTGTGGGATAAGTTACATCGACCCCTAGTTTTACCAGGAGCTGATAGGTCGCAATGCCTGCGTTTGGATAAAACTGATCCACGTAACAAGGGATAAAAAGGCCTACTTTCATATTGCCATATCATTATTAGTTGCGTAATACTTCAATTCAATAATATCATTTGGCATGGGTTTAGTATTCCAGCATTTATGAATGGCTAAGGCTGTTCCTATGGCTGTAGCTTGTGCCATAGAGGCTGCAAACACTTCCATTTCGGGGAACATCATGGCTAACAGGTTCATATAAATTGCATTTTTGCTAAAACCGCCGTCAACAAAAATACGCTTTACCTCTTGATTTGTCACTAATTTGGTGGAAGATAGCTGTTGGCGCGCAATATCTAGCATGAACTGGTGATAGGCAATCTTATCATTGGCAAAATCTGCAAGGTTGCGGTTTATAAAAGCAGAATTTTTACTGGCTGCTGGTGCGGGTTCCTTTCTTTGCTCCATTTGTTTAACCAGGTCATAAATGATGGAGGCATCGTATTTCATGGTTTTATAGCGCCCCGGACTTTGGTTGTAATGTGCGGCAATGCGCTTTACTTGCTGGTCATGTTCATAACCGGCAAAGATCCGGGAGGCTTTTACGGGCTTACCTTTATATTGCATATAACTCAGGCAATCTTTTTCCAGCTCTTCTGCAGTTAATGGCGAAGCGTTGAAAGGGTTTAACGTAATGCACCAGGTTCCGGTAGAGATGAGTATAAAGGGTTCATGAAAATTGATCAGATAAGGGATCAATGCTGCTGAACTGTCATGGAGCCCTACGCCTACTTTGTACTGGTTACCGGGAAATTCTGAAGGAAAAACTTCGTCTCCGTCTACAATGGGTGCCAGTTTTTTATCTATTCCTTCTTTTTTTACCCAGTCATGGTAATCATTTTTTGTAAAATCCCAGAGTTGTGTATGGCAGCCTAAACTGGTGAGATCAGAATATTCAGCTCCGGATACCAGGTAACTAAGGTATTGTGGCAGATGAAGTGCATATTTTATCTGCTTATAGAGCTCTGGTTTTTCCTTTTTTATCCGGTATAGCTGCATGCCTGAGTTTAAACTGTCCAGCACAGGGGAGGCTGTTGCTGCAGAGACAGTTTCTTCTCCCCCATAGGTAGCGTAAAATTCTTTTTTAAGATCTGCTGGGTAGGCTTTCAGATAATTATACAGTGGGGCTAATGGTTTTCCGTATTCATCGATGTAGACGAAACTAGCCCCGTAGGTAGAAAAATTAATGGCTTTGATTTCAAATTCTTTGCGCTTTAATACTTCGCGCAAAGAATCAAAAATGGATAGCCTCAAACTTTCCAGGTTTTCACAGGGGTCACCGTCCTCATCATAGGTTTCTATAAAGCGGGCAGAGCGTTCAAAAACGATCTTATAGTTTTCATCGAACAGGAAGATCTTTTTATTGGTCTTCCCGACATCGAAAACTACGATTACTGGTACCGTACGCATTATAATCCTGTGGCTACAGTTTTCAAGCCTCTGTCTGCGATTAGTTTTTCTCTAACCTTTAGTTCACGGTACAATTGTACAGGTTGTGCAGCTCCGCCACTTCTCAGCCTTGCTTCTTGAACAACGGCTCTAACGTCTGTACGGAAGGCGTGTTGCAATATTTCCTGGCAACGGACTACATCGTTTTCTTGTTGGGCAATGACTAATGCTTTTCTATCTACGAGTAGCGCTTGTGTGTAAGATAGCATGATGGCTTCTACAGATTGCAACAGATCTTCTAATGGGTCTTTTACGTTGTGTGAAGCATCAATCATCCAGCCTAATCCCGTAGCGTGGTCTATGCCTTTGGCATCCATTCCTTCTACTAGTTCGTTAAAGATCAGGAATAACTGGTAGGGCTTCATACTGCCGGCAGTTAAATCATCATCGCCGTATTTGGAGTCGTTGAAATGGAATCCGCCTAGTTTGCCTTCCATCAATAACAGGGAAACGATTTGTTCAATATTTGCGTTTGGCAAATGATGGCCAAGATCGACCAGGGTAAAGGCTTTAGGGCCTAGTTTGCTGGCGTATAAGAGTGATTGTCCCCAGTCTCCTACGGTAGTGGAGTAAAAGTTGGGTTCAAATGCTTTGTATTCTACAAATATTTTCCACTGTTCAGGGAGTGCGGCGTATATTTCTTGCAGGCTTTCTAAAGTATTCTGGAATGCTTTTCTGAAATTAAGCTGCCCCGGAAAACAGGAGCCGTCTGCCAGCCATACGGTTAAAGCGTCTGAGCCTAAAGCGATGCCTTGACGGATTACTTCTATGTTATGGTCAATGGCTTGCTGACGAACGGCTTTGTCTACATGTTGTAAAGAGCCAAATTTATAGCTGTGTGCCTGGTCTGCCTGATCCTGGAAGGTGTTGGAGTTCATGGCATCAAAACGCAAATGGTGGTGCCCGGCTAGTGCTTTGATGGCATCGTAATCTTGTGGGATGTCCCAGGGGATATGGAGAGAAATGGCTCCGCTTGCCTGGTTTAGTTTGTGCAGCAGGCCTACGTCTTCTATTTTTTCTTCCAGGCTGCGGGGTTCTCCGCCTCCGGAAAAACGGCCAAAACGGGTACCGCCTGTTCCTAATGCCCAGCTTGGGATTGCAATTTGAAATTTGATCAGTTTACTGATTACTTCTTCTATATTTTCATGTTCTGATGCCGCAAAGTTAAACTTACGCTGATGGTCACTCGCTAACTTTTGGTTATGGGTATCAATCTGATATTTTTCTATTTCCATTTTCTAAAATTTAAATGATCAATAATTATCTTACAAATGCCATGGCCACACCGCCATCTACATTTAATACATTTCCTGTTGATTTGCTTAGTAAACCGCCTACAAATACCAGGCAGGCGTTGGCAATATCTTCTGGTAAAATGATTTTATCGAGCAGTGTACGTTTTGCATAAAAGGCAGGTAGTTCTTCTACTTTTACTCCGTATGCTTTTGCGCGGCCTGCTGCCCAATCGCCTTCCCAGATTTTACTGTCAGAGATGACCGCATCGGGATTTACTACATTTACACGGATTTTGTCTGCACCTAGTTCTGCTGCGTTTAACCTGCTTAAATGTAATTGTGCCGCTTTGGCAGAACCGTATCCTGCGTTGTTAGGACCGGATACTAATGCGTTTTTACTTACAATATTGAGGATATCACCGCCAACTGCTTGTTTGCGCATTACGGCAACTGCGGCTTGGGTAACTTTGAACTGGCCTTTAACTAAGACATCGTATAATAGGTCCCAGTCTTTATCGGTGTGTTCTTCTATGGGTTTAGAGATGGATAAACCTGCGCAATTGACTACAATGTCTACGCCGCCAAATGCCAGTGCAGCGGTATAAAAGGCGTTAGATATGTCATCGCCATTGGTTACATCTAATAAGGCTGTGGCGTAGGAGTCTTTTCCATACTGGGTTTTAAATTCAAGTTCTGCTTTTTCTAACCGGCCTGCGTCGTTGTCGTTGATGATGACTACGGCTCCTTCTTCTACAAATTTCTTTGCAATTGCTTTTCCGATGCCGCCTGCGCTTCCGGTGATTAGCGCAATTTTTCCAGAGAGTGCTTTTGGTTTTGGCATTCTTTGCAGCTTTGCTTCTTCGAGTAACCAGTATTCAATATTAAAGGCTTCCTGGCGTGGCAATGAGGTGTATTGCGAAATGGCTTCTGCACCTTTCATCACGTTTATCGCATTGGTATAAAATTCTGCGGCTACGCGGGTAGTTTGTTTGTCTTTTGAAAAAGAGAATAAACCGATGCCTGGGTAAAGAATAATTACGGGGTTGGCATCACGGATACCAGGGCTATTTTCGTGCTTACAGCTTTCATAGTAGTCTGCATACATTTTACGGTAGGCGACAAAGGCTGGTGCTAGTCTTTCTTTTAATTGTGCAGGGTCTGATAGATCTTCGTCAGGGCTTAATTCAAGAACTAAAGGACTGATTTTGGTACGTAAGAAATGGTCTGGGCAACTGGTCCCTAAGGGTGCTAAGCGGTCCAGATCATTGGAGTTAATAAATTCTAGTACGCGGGCATCGTCTGTGAAGTGGCCTACCATGTGGCGCTCACTAGAACAGAAACCGCGCAGTATTGGGGCAAGTAAGGCTGCTTGTTTCTCTCTTTGGGCTTTCTCCGGGCTGCTTAGCTTTTGCCCGCCAAAAATTGGTCCTTTTTTGCCGTAGTTTTCTTCGAGGTAGTTTGCACAGATCTCGATTACTTCTAAGGTGTTGATATAACTTTCGTAGGCGGTGTCTCCCCAGGTGAATAGTCCGTGTGACCCTAACATGATGCCGCGGATCCCTGGGTTTTCATCTAAGCATTGCTTTAATTGTAACCCCAAATCAAAACCAGGTTTTTGCCAGTCTACCCAACCGATGGTTCCGTTAAATAGGTCTTGCGTAATTTGCTTACCGTCTTTAGCTGCTGCGATTGCAATGGCTGCATCTGGGTGTAAATGGTCTATATGTTTAAAGGGTAAAAATCCATGTAACGGGGTGTCAATAGAGGGTGCTTTTGAATTTAGATCGTAGATGCAGTGGTTAAATAGCTCTACCATTTCATCTTCCTGATCTAATCCTTTGTAGATATTTTTAAGACTTCTTAAGCGTTCTACGTAAAGTGCCGCTAATCCGTTCCGCTTTAAGGTACCAATGTCGCCTCCAGAACCTTTAATCCACATGATTTCGGCAGTGTTGCCTGTTAGTGGGTCAATCGCGTTGGCTTTACAGGATGTATTCCCGCCTCCGTAATTGGTTAGGCGCAGATCTGCTCCTAGTAAATTTGACCTGTAAAGTAATAAGGCAACTTCATCTCCTGCGAGTTTGGCTGCTTCGGTTTCATCCCATAAATAACTTACGTGCTTAAAACGGTCTCTTTCCTCAGACATATGATTTAAATTTTTTAATGTTTCTATTTAATTGAGTTTCCATATCCTACGATCAGGATAGATAAAATGATACAGGCGATTCCTGCGAGTACGGTGCTGAAAGTTTTTTTACTTACTGCGGTCCATTCTTTAAGCACCAGGCCCCAAACGTTGGCGACAAGGATAATGAAGGCCATGTGCAGGATCCATGAACTTGCTCCGTTGCCTAGTTTGCTTTCTCCCATTCCGTAAAAGAAAAATTGCAGGAACCAGGTGGTACCGGCTAAGGCACTGTAGATATAATTTGATAATAGGGGTGTTTTTTTATTGGTGTAGTCTTTGAAGGTTTTGTTGCGGGCGTTGAGGATCATACACCATAAAAAGTTGGTGGTTAATCCGCCCCAGAGTATAATAATATAGGTGACGTTGTTTTGGTAAAGGAACTCTCCCTGCCCGGGATGCACTGCTTTCCATAAGTTGTTGGCTTCGTTGGCCATGTCTTTTCCAGAATCGATACCAAATGCAAAGCAGGCGCTTAATATACCGGAGACGATTGCAACGAATAGGCCTAAACCTATTTTAAATTCCAGGCTGTCTTTTCTGTCTTCTTGCTTAGCCAGGTCTTTTTCTTTCATCATGCCTGCTTTTCCGCATAGAATGATCCCTATTACGCATACGAGCAGGCCTGCAATTACCCATTGCCCCCAGGGATTGGTAATGAGATGGGTGAAACTGTCTTTGCCTGCTTTTGGGTTTAGGTCATAATAGATGGAGGGCAGCAGGGAGCCGAAGACCGAACTAAGCCCTAGTATGATGGAGCTGCCTAGCGAAACGCCCAGGTACCTGACGCCTAAACCGTAGGTGAGCCCGCCGATACCCCATAGTAGCCCGAAGAAATAGGTTAATCCAAGGATCGCACCGCTGGTGTGTTTAATGATTTCTCCAAAGTGAGGAATAGTCAGATATGCTGCTATGG
>Ga0247807_10000831_pt1 | contig 18843 bp, 13 predicted proteins | sample UWRJL074202C1_FD_179931 | JGI IMG/M metagenome (GOLD analysis project Ga0247807, IMG submission 179931) | Plant litter microbial communities from Arlington Agricultural Research Station in Wisconsin, United States - UWRJ-L074-202C-1 | ecosystem: Environmental > Terrestrial > Plant litter >...
TATTCCAAATCATAGCTGGAGTTGGAATTGGTATGGTGTTTCAACCTCCTCTCATCGCCCTTCAGTCACTAGTTCCGCATGAGGATGTTGCTGCAGCCACAGCACTGTTTGGGTTTATCCGTAGTTTTTCAACAGCAGTCTCTGTAGTGGTAGGAGGAGCGATATTCCAGAATCAGATGCAAGCGCATTACCAGAGACTGTTGCTGATTGTGCCAAGCGACGTTGCTCAGAGTTTCTCTGGTCATGAGGCGGCTGCGAACGTCAACTTGATATCAACACTCACGGGCTTGGAGAAGTTAGCTGTGCAGAAGTCGTACGCCGAGAGCTTGAGTACTATGTGGATTCTTTATAGTTCAATGGCTGGACTTGGATTGGTGCTAAGCGTCTTTATCACCAAGCAGCATCTAGCTACAGAGCATGTCGAAACACGGACTGGGCTCAAAAAAGACGGGCAGGAGAGAAGTACAGAAGCTGTTGTTACAGCATAATGCACTTAGCGGCGGTAGACATGCCAGTAATGAAAGAATGGCATCCATGTTCTCAAATACTATTGTCCAACGACTGGTGGACGCTTCATGTTTTTGTTGGAAGACACCTTTGCTGTAAAAAATCAGCTTAATGGTGGTGGAACTTGAAGGTTAGCACACAGCAAGGTGCATCAGTTCGTCGTGGTTGACCAATAAATAGAGCAAATTTTGAGATCCCAACAACTTGTTATTAATTATGAAAAGCTGCCAAGCCAGCGACGGTGACCTCTATTTTCGTTGTAATCTCCACAATGCTTCCAAAAAAGCAAACAAACAACACAGGTAAACCTACTTCCTTTGGGGAAAATAACCCAATATCCTCTGGTCAACAAACTTTCCCCTTCTCGCTTAACCAAACCTATTTACCCCGCTTTCCCCTGAAACCCCGCGGCCCTCCTCCCGATCAACAACACCAATCACCGTCACTTCTCACACCATATTCATGCAACAACATTTATTTCACCAGTTCCCGCCACTCACCAGCAGCCGGCTATCACTAATACTCCTCACTAATCCTGCTATAGAACAAGACCCCGGATTAACACTCCTATGGCACTGGGCGCTACCTGCTGACCCCCCTGATTAGTCCGGTAGATCCGCTTCCCCAGACACTGCAGAGTCCGCGTACTTCACCTCCAAAACACTGTTTTGATTCTACACACAAACTTGTCTCTTCTTCCTCATCCCTCACATACCTCTACCTTGAAGTAATAGCAAGATTGAGAGTTCGATTTCTCTTTAGCCCCATGATACAGGAGTAAATACTTGCAGACCCTATAACCTTGTTCTCTACCTCCTTCACCCATTCTCGTATACGAGAAACAACCCGTTCCCGTACCACAGGCCATACACCACTTCACCTTCCCAACTTCCGTTACGATGGCATCACCTATCCTCTCTGCACTAGCACGAAACCAGATGCGTAGCGCTGGCGCACGACAGTTCAGACAGTACGCAACAGCCAAAGCATCCGCCCGCCCTGCAAACATGGAGGGGTTCCCCCGGCGTTTCGCTGGAACAATGATGATGTATGCTATTCTTCTCAACCTCTCAAGGGCAACAAGCAGATGAGGTTTTACACTTTAATAGTAAAGCGAAGGCTAACGTGAGCATCAGGTATATTCCAGTTGTGGCTGCCGTTATGTTCTGGCCATACGCTGTTCAGCCAATTATGGACTGGAAGGAGGGTGTGCATAAGGCATAGAAACGGCGCTCGTTTTGGTTATGGAGTTTGGTATTGGATTACTTGCTTTGGAGAAGTCAAATTGTGGTTGGGTGCTGGTAGATACAATAGAAATATTAGTCCAGGTGCCACATTTACTCCGTCTTCACATACACACATGCATGAGATACAAAATGCCTGCCTCGACTGCTTGCATTTGAAATTACCCTCACCTTGCATCAACCAAAAGTTTATAAAGTTCTCTCTCTTGCCACCCTAAGCACATAATTTAAGACCTTGAACTCGAAAATCAATCATAGGTAACATCAATTACATATTCAAAAACGTAGTGTATCATTGGTATCACATCAGATCTACTCCTTAACATAGTTATCAAACCATCTAATGACCTGCAAGAACGCTCCCTCCTGCGCAAATCTTTTTCTTGGGTTGGTCAGATTTGTGCGTGTCGTCCATCCGTGCTCAGCATCCGCATACAGGGTCGTCTGGTAATTAGCGTCTTTTGCAATAAGAATCGCCTCTGCTGAGGCCCGCTGCTCAGGTGGGTTGACCGTGTCCAGTTCTGTGGCATGTTAGTTCAAGCTTGATTGCAGAGTGAGAAGAAAGTGAACTTACCACCCCACGCAATGCTGAGCGGCTTCTCGACCAACTGGTAGTCTTCTGGAAGCGTATTACTGGTGTGCGCTATGAATCCAGCATCGACGCCGGTACCAGGAGAAAGATATCTCGTAACAAATTTACCACCGAAACTATCAGTGTTAGCTGGCCTCCAGAATTCAGAACATGGGGAAATGCTACCAATAACCAGTACCGCCAATTCGCTTCACCCCGTACGTGGCTTTCATATCGCTGATTGTTGAGTTGATGATAGCTTCTGTCTGTGATTGCGGATGCTTCGCAAGCCAGTCTACAATATTGAAGGAGGCATTATTCATAAAGTTGACGTCAACTATAACTCGTTAGATAGGTTGCCCACAAATCAAAGTAGCAAAATATACCTGCATCGCCATTGAACAAGTCAGGTACTACGACGAAATACCCAGCATCAGCTAATGTATCTGCCAACCTGTTGTGATGTTAGCTTTTTTGCAACTTTCAAAGCTATCGATAACGTACAAAGGATTGTTAACCGATGGTAATCCGAAGATATCGGTTAAAAACAGAATCGCTGTTTTGGTTTGCTTGCTCTCAGGGTAAGCATAGTATGTATTTACTTTATTATTGTTAGACGTTTAAAAGTAACAATTCCATGGATTCACTACTTACCTCCGCTGACATTCTTGTAAGTTCCTGTGGGGACTCCTGTGCTGAGAGTTGTATTTCCACAAGCACCTTGTCTAGGAGTAGAAGATGTACTGAAAATGTCTCCAGGCTGCTCGTCTAAGAAGGAGTAGGTGCTCAAAGGATTCGCAGTCGTGAATCCAAGAATGGAAACGAGACTGCAAAGGCTACCAAGGAAAGTTTGGGTGCGCATGTTGACGGGAGGGATACAGAGAAACGTGGAGATTTCTAACCACGAAGACCACAAGAGAATTGGAAAAATGACAGACGGGAAATTTTCGGGGCCAAGTGCGGAGTATATATACTTCAAAAGCTCGCAATTTTACCCCCCAGTTTGCACCAAAAGCTTCCGGCTCAATATTACGTCGATGGGTACCTGCAGGCCAGGGTTACGGATGCTTGATATGGGAGTCAACAAGGTACGATCAAGCTTTCAAGTCAAAGGTGGGAGGATGAGGTGCTCCGGAGATCAATCTAATTATGATGGTGGGCCGGACTAAACATGAGAATTGCTTATTTGCTGTGACTGTTACTACATGTTCTCAATTTATTTCTGCTCTCTGAATTGACCAGTGCTCTCGAGGAATTACTCAACGAACGTCAGCCACGATCTTCGACGCAAAAGTTTGGACGAGTGGCTTGGATAAAAATGTAATATTGGACTATGTTATTGGTCGCTACATCCTAAAACAGCCCTCTCGTCCGGAACATTTTCATTTAGCCATATCTTGTCGAATAATGCTTCAAGATGATTCGGATCCGAGAGCTAATGCCAAGCAATAAATGTTTTAGTAAGCATAGCCAAGCTCCTGGGTTTAACATGGAATATGCTCATTATTTTCCCATCTTCCTCACGAGCCGACGAATGCCATATCTTGCCACAGGAGACAGGGTCGTCCAATTGTCCTGTCGTACGCCACCCCCGCTCCAAGCGTTGACGAAGAGCGATTTATAGCAAGGAACAAGCTGTGGATTTAAACATGTTTGCCAGCATGACGGAAGTCTCCGTCAGATTAAGTAATCTGGCCTGTTGGTGATGAACATTGAATCAAGCCACGACTTCATCAACCCGAATCAAGACTCAATACACATGAACTTGAGCTGGTTCGGTAAAACTTGTATTAATTAGTGGCGCTGGGATTTCGAAGAAAAGGCTTGATGCTGAGAATATAAACTTCGCTTACGAACCTACTAACACAACACATCAATACCTGCTCTACCCTCAGCACTTCACTGACTCCCAATGGTCGAAGATGATACAAAATCCAACAAATCGGAACGCGTACGTTCTAAGCTTGCTGCACCGCTGGAATTCGACCCTACAGCCCCATCTAGACTTCCACTTTCCCACTCTGTTTCGATATTCTGGCCAAAACCATCCGAGTTATTGTGGACAACCAGTAAAGCCCCGACAGCTTTCTTGAAGTTCACAATATCGTACGTACTTCCGGGTCCGGAAAATAGCTTGTCCTGACTTGTGACACTGACATGGGACTGATTAGAGAGCGCAACTTGGGCCAATGCGACAGCCTTTTTGTCAGCATAGTCATTGAAAGCAAAAACTCGGAGGTTGGAGAATGCGTTATGTGCTGAGAGATGGCACAAGGCGGCGAGCATCAACCGATTCAAGATTGACGCGCCTATCCTCTGTGCGAAGATAGAAGCGGGATTGTAGGTGTACACATAGCCTTGAGGACACATGGCTTCCAGAGCGGAGAATTCGTTTCGTATCTGATGAACCGCAACATTGAAAAGAAGCTCGAGTGACACAATTTGGTGGTATGGTAATTCGGCGAACTTACCTACCAACTTTTTACTGACGTCCTCTCTTGACATAATCGCATCCTCTAGGTATTGGATAGTGGAGTTCATATCCATAGCATCACTTACTGCCCTTATTGCAGGTAACCTCTCTGACTCTGTCAAATGGAATACCATATGTTTTCTTATGCTCTCATCGTACTTCATTCTCTTCCTCTCATCCTGTTTCTCTTCGGTACTCAAAATGTCCCAGTCACTTCCAAGATCACTCCCAATAACATCTTGGGAATCCAGCTGGCAAACCCTCAACATAACCTTCGCGCCTTCAAAATCCATATGAATACTCGCACTCAGCACTACTTTCCTAGTTAATCTCCGTCTGCTCTTCCAATCAGTCTCTCCGCTGTCACCAAATAATACAACTCCGTGCTGCCCGCTGTATAAGTAATCACCAATCATCTCACAGCTGCCGACAACTGGTGTGACAAAAGTGTGCATTGCGCCTTCCATGTTGGTAATCTCGTCCGGTTTGAACTTGACAGCTCGATATTCCCCAGGAGGCACAAATTTCACACCGATGGCGCTGCTCTTTTTTTTCCGCATCAGGAGTGTAATCAGTGAAGGAGGCACGAATTCGGAGCTGGAGATCAGGGGCGGTGGGACTAGATATTCTCCATCCCGCCTCTCTTTCAAGTAAAATGTTCGTGGATTTTCATTTGCTAGGATAGGGGAGACATGAAGTGTATCTGAGCGTGAGAGTGGATCTGAAGGTGGAATAGATGAAGTCGGTATATGTTTCAACTTCGTGGGTGTTTTGCTACCAAAGGTAGAAGACTTGTTGTCAACTGCCATAATGCTTTATGTAGGTGTCAAGTCTCAAGGTTCAGTTTATTTGTCTTGTCTACCTCAAGGATACAGAAACACACTCGATGCCTAAATATTTATGGAAGTCGGTACCTAAAATTCCTTAGCAGCTTTGGCAGTGACACTAATGACTTGGCACACAGCCACAATTTCTCCGCCCTTTTTCTAAGCGAGGGAAGTATAGGGGTCATGGTTTGAATTATTAGCAGAACATCTATAATGGTTTGAAACGACACATCAGTCATATTCACTTGCACAAACCGGTGGGAAAGTTTAATCTTAATTCTGGTATCTGAGTCGATCGTAAGTCTATATAGCCCCCAGGACGGAGCGACTCATGGGCGACCTCGAACGCGTATAAAGCAGACACGAAAGCCATGAACGTCATGGATCAAGCACAGATCACGGGGCAGTTTCTGACAGCTGAAGTGGCTGCCGACAAGACAGATAGCACTATGAGCTGAGCAAGGCACTTGTCGACTTTCTTTTGAGCAGAAACCGAACCTTAGATAGGATAGCCAGAAAAGGGTGGAGAGGTCCCCCACCTAGTAGTTCTATACGCCGATAACATAACAAATGGCGAGACTCCCATACTCATTGAAGCTGCAAATTAGCTGCCTAGCTTTACCATTTTAACCTTTGGTCTCGTTTGATTCGACAATACTAATAATAGGTATACAATCTCGTGCCACAGTCCAGAACAAGCCTCAAGGCAACAAGAGTGAGAACAACACAGACTACTGCCAACAATAGCCCAAGGGATAGCCTGTGGCGGGCCTGCAACAAGCTGACCTCCAAACCCCCCAAACGCCAAATTCAAGCTCTGAAGGAGTAGTAAAAAAAAGAAGCTAGTAGACCATCATCGCCACAACACCACCTGCTATTAGGCAAGTGTATACAAAACCGAACCACAAGTCTTCTAATCCGTGAAGCTAGCTTCTAATGGCTCGCTGGAGTCCATATAGTATTCCGAGCTTGTGGCAGTATCCTTTAAGTCAAAGATATTGTATTTCGCCCTAGCTTTCGCGTTTCGTGGTACAATAGGAATGAATTCTACATTGCCATCGTCATCCAACTCCACGTTCGCGTGGAAGGCGACTACAGGAGGGTCTTCCTCATCCTTTGGTATCGAACAATCGGCTTGAATCCAGAGACTCCATGAATCGTTTCGAGAGCTCGCCATGTATATTTCTCGTATTTCGGGAGCGATGATATCTGGACGTGAACATGTGGTTATAGCCCTTTGCACAAGCTCACATGAAACTGGACATTTCGGCTGAGTCATAAATTCCTCCATAATAGGGGTTTTCACAAGCGACTAGTCAAAATAATGGAGTAAGGTGCTCGGCACCGCTATTATTATTCGTACCGGGCCTGAAGACGGGAAAGTTTTGGTGACGACAAGGTTTAGAGACGACATTGTTTCGTACGTTGCTGAGAATCTAAGAAACTTTGGTGAGTAGGAATGTAACGGAGGGAGAGGCTATGTAAATGTACCGACAAGACGTCCCTCCCTACGTAGCGAGAAACCCTGTGTGCCGAGAAAATTGATAGGTAGTTCGACTTCAAATATCTCAAACTAGAAAATTATGTCCGCATCGTCGCCCTTGCGCCAAGTTTATAGACAATCTTCATTTATAGCACAGTTACTTTCCTCTACTGTGGCTCTACCATCGAGCTCTTATTGCTTATGAGAATGTTCCTCTCGAGCTTCAGGGCCTCACCACTTTGTCAGACATCATTATTATTTTACTCAGTGCTATCTATGGCTGTGCATCTGTCCATATCAAGATGAAAACTCCGGAACGGAAGAACTTGGCTCCATTGGCGATGTGAGCTCGGGCGGCTAGGCTTAACTGCTGCCGACAGTGTCGACAACAAACAACACCACGTATTATGTAGCATGTCCAACACCAAATATGTATCATGAGTGCACAATCACTGCAAATCACGCCGCCCCAAAGCTTCACAAGCTCACCACCAACGCCTCCTGCGACCGAGGAGAAAACTGAGACGCCTATCTCACGCATTGTTGTAGAGGTTGAGCGACACAAAGCCGGACACTGTCTGCCCGCTGGCGAACATTGGCTTAGGTTTCCATTAAATGGTGATCAGTACGACTATCTTCACCGCCAGCTCCATAAAGACAATCTTTGGGGTCATTACGAACACAAAATCCGGTATGAAGAGGGCGCGATATACTGCTCTTTGACTAACACATCGGCAGACACGATTACTTCCCAGTAGCCGAATTATATGCCCTTCGAATGCCCGGTACATTGCACGAAAGCCTCGGATCTTACATCACGCAAGAGTTCCTACGACAGTTAGACGTAATTAAGAATAGTGGTTCTCTCGGAGCAGTATTTGCAGGAGATATAGAAAACAGTGCATCCGCAGAAATCGTCTTCAAGGATAGTGATTACGGCTCAATCAGCCAGACGCCTCATTTCAACATTTTGAGGCACAATATCCAGGCGTCATCCTTGAATTGTCCTACTCGCAAAAGAAGAAGGATCTGTCACGTCTGGCGCATGAGTATATTCTTGGGTCAGATATGGATATTCGTGTCGTGATTGGCATTGACGTAGAGTACAAAGGCAGCAGGAAGGCGTCGGTCTCCGTCTGGCGTCCACACATTGGGGTCAATAATGCTGGAGAAAAGGAGCTTTCTGTTGTGCAGACGGTTACGGACCAGGCATGCTCCTATGAAATATCGATGAAGTGCATTTATCTAATACTTCTAGCTCTTCCGTGACGATGTAGGAAACTTTGTTCTGGATTCTCAAGCGGCCCTGAAGCTGCGACTAGAGGACTTCGGTACCAAGGCTTTCGCCACCAAGTTTCCTGATCTCGCGGATAGTATACACATTTCCGCGGAACAGTTATTCTCGTTTCTCGAGCGTGCTGAAGTCAAAGCGAGGAGAGTGAAGCAAGGCGAAGGCTTAACAACGACTGACAAACCTTAGATAAGGAAAAGGCGCAGAGACAGTACTCCACCAGAGTAGCTCGATTTAGACCGCGAGGACAGATTCGCAGAAGATGAGGAGAGGGCGGCGAAGAAGGCTATGATGGACGACGGTTTTTACAAGCCCAGCTCTTCAGATGCTGATCCGGAGTAAAGTATGGTGCACTCTTAGGATTCAGTAATGTGTGTGATGCAGCAGACTCCGTGACCGCACCAGTCTGGTTCGAGCCTTGGCCGTTTCGCTGGATGGCAAGAAAGTGGCGTCAGGTTTCAGATGATGCATAGGGGATATTAGTACATTTACCATGCTACTAGCATTATAAGCTATGCTGGTTTAGGAATTCGAATACTGGCCAGTTTCTAATTCTCAAAGCGTCAGGAAAGGTCAAATTCAATTACCTAATAAAGAATTCCAAGGTGCGTCCAAAAAAGCAATCGAGAAAGGCTTTAGAAAGTAGAACGAATAAAAGGTCAATCTGTTGTACTGGGGAGTAAGTCTAGAATACTCGGTGCGTGTTCCCGGAAACTGATTTCTCGGTTCAAGCGCCGCGCATTGGCTTTTAAATAAACAGAAATTTCTCACACAATACAAGTTGTTCTAAGGCCATTGCGCATTAGTGCTTTGACTACATTTACTACTTCTACGCTTTGAATTAAGTCCCTAAGCTTAGAGCTAAGCTTCGCTTACAGTTCTCAGTGTAAAATGCAATCCATATATTATTGCGGGTCAGTCGGAGGAGATTCGTAGTTCCTAATGATAGGAGACAGATACGTTGACCAGCTTTCTCTGAGAGACGCATCACCTCCCCATCGTAAAACTGATACCAAAACACGGTAATCGCCGGTGATCAAGCGAAGTTGGGAACCATCGTCCACGAAGACTGAATCATTGTACCAAGCCAACCATGTTTTCGTTGGCGGCCACAATCGATCTTCGGTGTAGCTCTCGATGAGACCGTAGGTAGGAGTGCCCAGAAAACTGGATGTAAGAGGATATGGACTTGACTCGATATCGTACTTAATGGAAACGTCGTATCCAAAGTAATCAGCCTCAAATGTGGTATTTGCTGGCAATACATCCATACGAACACTCTTTGACAAGTGCAAGAAATTCATAACGAAATAAGGCAACTGGAAGAGATTCCTATCATATGCTGCGAGACCGGTATTATATTCGATTTCGGGGTTGTACGTAGTCAGTGTTCTCATTGGGAATGGGGTACCGGTTATTTCTGTGGTGTCGAAGAAGTCTGCGCTAAATCTGGAGTAGGGAACAGCGGTATATGGAACCACAAATTGGTCATCGTTGCTTGTGATCTTAACATAGCCCGACTGAATTGGGTTTCTCGCTATAGCGGCAGAGTCTAGGCCTTCCGGCGGAGTAAAAGCAATCTGGATGGTTGCCGACTGACCACCACCTAAAATTATAGAATTATCGGAAAATTTTGCACTTCCATATTTTGCAAATTGTGGTTGACCATACGTATAATAAAGATATGGCTCGAGGAGTTCTGGGTATGGAAAAAGCTCGGCATATCCTGCACCTTGATGAGAAAGAATGAAAGTTTTGGGAGAACCAGATTTGTTTGTGATGGTAATGTTTCTTGATGCCTTTAAGAAAATATCCGTGTCACCGATTGACAGCTCACTGGGTGATATCGAGACTTCGGAATTGATTGCGCGGTACACATTGATCAATCCTGCGCCTTGGTGAACTGTGGTCGAAAGGATCGAGGTATCCCCAGGGTAAGGAGCTGGTGCAGAAGTTGTCTGTAACAGAGCTTTTATCTCACTTATCGATAGCGTGGGGAACTTTTGTTTAACTAAGGCGTAGCAAGCAGCGACATAGGGAGTCGCCATAGAAGTTCCCGAAATCACTGTATAGCCACCCAGGTATCCTAATGGCCAAGTTGCTAAGATGTTTCCTCCTGGCGCGGCGAGTTGAGGTTTTTGCACCATGGTATCTACCGGGGGACCAAAGCTTGAGTAATTACTCATCATGCCACCAAGAGTTTGTAAGGGGGATGCTGCAACTTTGCTTTCGAATGTCAGCTTGTATTTTCCATAGCCTCCAGCTTGTGCGTATAAAGTGCGGATCATAGCGCTGTTACTAGCGTCAACATCAAGGAAATGATCTTGATCTGTATCTGTTCTAGGCATAATTATGTACTCGTTTGCAACCGGATCCCCATTTGCGTTGAGGAAGGCAACGTATTTGAAGTCATAATACATATATATGTTGTATGTCCCGATACACTCCGTTGATATGGCAAATATGGTTGTATTTCGATCGATCTTTGACACTGCATCTTCATATGCATCAAAACTACACCCAAGTGGGTTGTTGGCGTCCATGATGAAGATATCCAGGGGCTCTTTGGTTTGAATAGGCCAAACAGAAGCGTACTTGAACTCTTGATCGTATGAATCTTTGCCAGTATAGACAGTAGGAAACTTGGTGTTAGCGATCGAAGCGACAGATATTACATCGTCTCCCATCGCAGGCGCAGATGTGAAATGAAGGCCCCTTCACTAGAGTTAGTGAACAAATTTCTGCAAGATCTAGAGCTGGAAAATTTCTCAGCAGCTGTGTTCTATCCAAACATTTGCCGAAAGCCTTTAAAATGTTTCGAAAGCACTCAATTACCAAAATCTTCCGAGACAGAATAACTCTGTCTCCAGATTTACTAAACTTACGCGCTGCCATCATTCCCAGCCGCAGCTACGACGGCAATACCTAGTGAAGCCAGTTTCGAGCTCGTAATACTATACGGATCACCCTCCTGGAATGGCTCTGTCTGACCTAATGACATACTAACGACATCGGCTCCATCAGTTGCGGCTAATTCCATGGCACGTATAATGATTTCTGTAGTCGATACTCCTGGACAACTAAACACTCGGTACATATAGATTGTTGCTTCTGGAGCAACACCAACGAGACCAAAGCTGGAGCCTGTAGGATCTTGCATGCCAACGATACCTGCACAAATTAAAACCCTTCCCCAACAATGCTCGTGGTTGTCAACATACCTGAAACGTGCGTTCCATGGCCCCCATCAAAACAAGTGACGAATGGATCTGGACTCTCGACAGGATCACCTCCGATCCACATATCATCGACGAAAGAATAGCCTTTCTCGATCTTAAAGCCAGGACCAAACCCACCTCCTAGGGATGGATGACGGTAATCTGTGAGCACATTGCTTAGTAGTGCACTGGGCTCAAGATATGAGAATGAATGATGTTACACTTACCCACTCCTGTATCTATGATAGCAATCTTAATACCTTCGCCTTTGATACCAAGCGAGTGCACCTGGTCAACGCCTCCCATTTTCAGGGCAGATGAGACGTCAAAGTCAGGCCCAGTAGTAGCAACTGGCAAGGTTCCATTCCAAGAAACTGCCTTTGCACTTGCCTTGCTATCAGAAGTGAAGTTGCTTTTCGCTGGGGCGAATGGTCGTGGAGCATTGACAATGTAGTTGGGCCAAACGCCTGGTCAACAAGTTAGATGCTGTGATATGAAAAGCTATGTAAAAGTATGCTCAATAATTCAAATGTGTCAAAGATCCCAGCCAGCATGGTCGTAATTGGTATAGGTGAAGGTTCTCATCCTAACTTTAGGAACAATGTCTTCGTAGTGGTTTATAAACTTTGAAACACCGGACAGGCTTGGGGAGCGGCTACGATTGGTACACTGGCACGTACCGACAACTTCCGGAAGAGAGTTTAGTTTTTCCTGGACTGCTTCGATTGTAAGGTTATCTTTGACTGTAATAGCAAGGCCATAGAAGAGATCTGGATTCTTGTATCTGTAAGAAGTTAGAATATACAGAATTTTAAAGAGTTATAGTTCATAAAGGGCATGCTTGGGTAACTCCATGGAGGCCAGAATTGGCTTCCAGCAAAGAGATGGAAGCACAATTCCATGCCATGTTCCATAGGCTCGACCAAAATCAGGTCCCACAACAATATCATTTTAGCGTTCGCCACACGGCAGTGTCTCGCTGCTCATCTCATAAGTGGATGCTGAAGTATACTCACTCTGTGGTCACACTATAATCTATCTCCTCCAATGCTCGCTTCTGTTCAGATATCAAAATTAGCTATGAGGACGAGAAGATGAAGCAAGGGACCTCTAAAAAGAGAATTGAGCTGGGGACTTACGCGAAAACGGGCATGGTGGTCGACATCGCGCTCATTAATTGTTAACGCAGCGTTTTCCTTCAGCTTCACGATATAGGAATTCGGTACTACATCGTTCCTCTTCACAGGTTGAATTGGACGGGGCTGAGCTTGTGCAAGCGCTGCTGCCAGCAGGAAATTAAGTGAAAGTAATCTGAAATCAAGATAATCAGCAACAACTCACAAAACGAGGGGAATACAGAAAGATTCGATGAAGAAGGCTGCAGAAATTCCACGTCTATCGAATAGTATGACGCACCTGATGAGCATATTGGCGATGGATAGCAATGGGGATGCATCTTGTGATGGGCTACAATGATTTCTTATAAATGTATTTCAGTCATCCTGTTCTCAACGGCGCAAGCTTCCTTGGAAATTTTATACGAGCATAGAGTACATATTAATTGTCAGTCTGACAAGGAGGCCAGAACATAACATTGTTGATTAGTGGTACTGCTTGCTACTGGGTTAGCTGACGAAGTGCAGGCTTGACTGTACGCACCTTTACAGAATGCCTTCGCTTACATACACTGTTGTAGTCTATTAAAATATCTCATGCAGCTAATGAGCAGCATGCATTACAGTATATTACAATATAAAACAGCCCCTCCCCAATATACTGGTTTACCAGGTTAGATAACAAAGACCTTCCCCTTTTGCTGAGTTGGCGCAGGCTTTCTGCGTATCAGAAGCAAGTTTACAGTAACACAGAACCCATTGCGCGGGAACACCCTTGACTTTGCTAATATAGGCAGGAGCCGAAGCCAAGATTGCGGGTTCCGGGTGCTTCCGGAAAGTCTGCAGTTGCACGGCGTGGGTTTGTTCATCATCCCATGTCTATGGGCCTAGATTACTCGATGTAACTCTATAAATAACATATTGAACACACAAGCTAGAGTAAGTAGAGATTCTGTTCAATTCTTTGCTTCTTTCTTCATTTAGGTATGCTGAGTATGTCACTATCACTTTTGGACAAAGACAACTGATCAGAAGCAGGATCTATATGATCCATTTAGATAGAAAAGAGTATCTATCAACCAAACCAAGAGAATGAAGGCTCTAATAAAAGAAACAACTACCACAAACCAAAAAGAACCTAGAGCGAGCAAGTTCTCATAATTTGGTCTGGATCTAGCGCAGTGCGTCACTTAATCTAACTACAGATGACAAGTATTGTCACTTCGTAAGTACCGATCTGGCAAAGAGGATGAGGCGATTCCAATGCATCTACAGATCGCGGGATGGTACGTGATAGCCGTGATCCACATGTGCATTGATCTCTTTGTTCGGGTCTCGAATGCGGAATAGTCGAGGCTGATTTTCGCATGGTTTGCATGGCTAATATCGCGTAAGCTTAAAATGGCAATTTAGCCCATGCAGCCGAATACCCATGAGAGATACATCGAAACTACCCTTTGCAGAAATTGTAAGAGTTTCCAAAACGAAATGGCCAGGTAATTAGAGTTTGCTGGAAAATCATTCTCCATTCAGTCAGAAGTACAGGAGGCACAATCTAGTTAACATTATGACAAAAGTCTGAGACATTAAATTAGTCATGATATTGGCTAATAATTCTATGAAGTGCTACCGATCAAATTTCCTTTTCATTAACATATAGCTTGCGATCGTACTTCAGCGCCTAGACTCAGAACGAGAAGATGTGTTGTTACCTTCTGGAGATTTTTTTTTTTTTTGGCTCGGGATGTAAGCCGCTGAGACGTTGAAAGAAGGATTGGCACATGGTGGATCAGCCACGCTCGATAAGTTGTGCAAGGGAAAACCACAAAAATAATAACTGTATCCACTGACTTGGCTTGGGTGATCCACTTGTCGTCGACTCTTTGATTTTAAGATCTTAAAATCTTGTCTTTTTGCTGAGAATTTTCAAGCTTTGGGTCACTAATAGCGACTAACTCAAGTTACATCTGAATCTTAATCTAGATTCTTCTTCAGCTTACCCAATTTTCAATTTTAACAAACCTTACAAACCTTAGAGAATTATCCCCTTCTCCTAGATGAATTCTCTCGGTAGTATAAGCGGACATGTGACCGGGCTGGAGGATCGCTAGCGATTGTTTCGGGGGAATCCATCGAATTGACATAGATTAATTTTCACATCGGCTCTAGTCACATAGCTACAATATGACGGCACTTCCGAGCAGTAAATCTATCTCTGATACATTCCTGAGTCTACGAATCTAAGCCTGCAGATTACAGCTGAGCTGGCATACGCATACCATAAGTGTTTTATTGGTAGTTGTCTCTAGGATGAAACGAAACACTGGCGTAGATGACCTGCTGGACTATTATGTAATTTCGATTTAAATTGATATCTAAAATTAAGCCGAGTACAGATATATGCAGCTAAATACATGCTGTAGGGTTTGAGAGACAAAAGTCCTCTGTCGTCGCTACCTCTAAACATGTATGGATAATACTGAACCTGAAAAGTATCCCTTTACTTTTCGGTTTCCAAATACAGGTGTCCAACATAGGGGCAAAGTAGGGCTACATCGCGAAGTGTATGCTTAAATTCAAAGTTGGCAAATGATGATCTACATATTGAGCCTGTCAAATTTCATGGCGTTTGAAATTAATGAGGCGGGAGTCGTGGAAGATTGAGGATACAGAAGAAGTAACTTTTCCAATACACCTGATAAAGAATTTCTTGTCGTAAGGAATCATTTCATGGCCATTCTTCAACCATTCGGATGCGAGCTCCGCTTACTTTCCTTCTTCTTACCCAAATTGTAGAAGACGAAGACGCTTTACAACTTTATCCTTCATCACATAAGTGGAAAATGAGACTTTGAGGCTTGATACCTCTGCCATCCTAATCAAGCTTATCAACCGGACAACTGTGGTTTGGAGGCAGTCGACTGGGGCCCTTGAGTTGCCTCAAGCTCTACAGGTAGCAAAGCTTCACCTATAGTTGTTGATGACGTCCTACGGATGTGCCCTGCTCTTGATGCAGTGGTTGTAATTTTATCACCCTTTGTAAAGCTTACCCCTAAAGACCCCATCGAGTTCTTAGACTCCGTTCTGGAACTCACTTCCTGTAATTCTGCTGGTTTTCGTATTGGATCAAGTTCTACCGGCTCATTCAGCTCATTGCCCATAGCCTCCACCAACGGGGCTTCTGCGTATTGTAAAGGCGACTCACAGAGTGTATCCTGCCCCAGCAAAGCTGGCGATTTTCCAGGGTTTGGAATGATTACGATCTTGAACCTCCGCGCTATTTTTCCCTGCGTTTTTTTCTCCGCCTTCAGCATCTTTGCTTGTTGACTATCTGTTGGCTTTTCCTTCACCTTTGGCTCTTTAATCTCTCCGCCATCAATCGGTAACTCGAGCCAAACCTGAAAGCCTCTCCCCTGGAAGATCTGTTCATTCCATCGCCGAAGCACCGAACGTATGTCCCCGTCTCGTTCTAATCGCTCTTTGGCAACTTTGACCACCGTCTTGCGGTGGATGGAGCGGCCGGCATAGTATCCTGCGACGGGTCCAAAAAATACGATGAATGCAGACGACAGTGTGCCTGTTGTGATGCCAGTAGCCCAGGCGCCCCAGTCCTCGCCAAATGTAAGTTTTGACGCAGCTACAATATCGCTAGAAAGATCATGCCATTCATCTTGTGAAATTAGATCATATACTTTAGGATCGTATGGAAACCCGGACGAGAGCGTCTCATTTCTGGTTGCAATCACAACACGGTCTAGTGAAGCTTTGAAAATAGTTCTCGTAGGCTCTGAGCCCATACTAGATGATTCCATGCGGCTTATCGGTTCTGAAGGTGTAGTGGGAGAGATTGGCGACACATACTCGGGTGGTTGATAGTATGCTGCGCCTCCTTGTGTTTGCAGAGTTACATCTTGATCACTGAATGGTACCTTCTCCGGATTATCCAGCATTTGTCCAATGACGATGTAATCAGGAGCGTGAGTTGTATGACTTTGCTCCGTGGTAGAAGACATGAGGAAATTTGAGAATATTCTTTGATAGAGTGATAGAGCGCAATGTACTTATGCGGATATTAGAAATCTTCATCAGTTTCGGATTGGTGATGACGGTTGTCAACTTTCAGTGGTAGGTAGAAAATATATCGTGGAAGAAGCTTTGGAACTGCAGATGGAAAAGGAGGAGATATTATCTATGCGGCACAGCTTTTCTCCACTTATAATTCTACGTTTTGATCCTTGCTATTCGAGCATGGATAAGCTATTGGTGTACCTATTGGTATTTGAAACACGCAACTTAAGTTCGAAGTTTCGATATACTCTAAAATGCTCAGCATCTATGACGCATACTATTTATTTAATTTATCATATTCGAAAATGATATTAATGTTTCTGTAACACAAGTCAAAGATATCTTGTAAATTAGAAGTTCTAAAAATTTTTGTTGAATTTATGGCACATTTCTGATCCTTCTAAAGGTGTGCAGAAGCCGATTTCCCCGTCATATTCTGCACCACCGGTCAATCTCAACGACCCACTTGCTTACTACGTAAATTCAAGACCTGGAGGCACGAGAAATTAACTTGACCCGTCTTTACTGGAAGAAATTGGGATCTTACTCCACATAAAACCAGCGTAGTTCCGAATACCGTCAGCGCAGCAGGTAAGCAGACGTTTATTTGCTGGCTCGTACTGGGCAACATCTCGCTAAGGTTAACAGAGGGTTTTAGCGATGCACCACAGAAGTAGTGTGGTATTACAACTTTCCATACGGTAGGTCGGTTAGTGTACTACTAGATATTTGATAATCTGACTCCTCGCTTGACATGTCTTGCAACATCTCACTTAAAGACCTGTTGTACAAAGTGCTGGTGTTATGAAAGATGTTAGATCCCAATGCCTACCAAACTCACAAGATGGTACATGTATGGAGTCAAATGCACATTTGCAAGCAAAGGTTGTATATGTACATATACGTGAGAAGAACACGGCCATCAATCACAAAGAAATTCTTGACATTTAATCTCAGATCATGGCAAGTAGTGCTGCTGGGTACTTGAAAGTGAGATACGTAAGGTAATATTTAACGAGCGACAAGAACTTTGAACCTATTTACATCACAATCCGCTTTCGGAACTATGTACACCAAGTCCACCATAGCAATCCGGATCCGAGAGAGACAAACACTTTAGCAACCAAGTGAAAGAATCCTAGGGTATGGCTATGGTAATTCAATCGCCGGGAATCAGTGATTTTCTATCTGGGAGCAGCGAAGGTAGAGTTGATAGGCCCGAACTTAATGTTCGAATAGGTGACTGAAGCACCTGGAGATTGAGCTTCAATATCAGCTGGAACACCAGACGAAGTGGCGCATGTTCCTCGTGGTCCGCCTGGTCCAGTTTTAGTTGTTGGATAGGTGGAATCAAGCCAGAGCATATTGGCATAGTGGTCATCCCAGATAGACATAACAAGTGTCATCCCAGCACCTAATGCGGACGACATTGAGGAGAAACCACCATTCTTCTTGAATGGATCTTCATCGCCAAAAGCGGCCTTGGCTGCATCGCAGAATGCTGGAGTGACTGAGTTTCCAGTAACACCCGCAATCTTGGATTCAGAGTTTGGAATCACCTTACCGCCTTGGACGTAGAAGCGTTTGATTTCTGTCAAAGGACTGCCGATGAACTGCGTCACAACAGTAAAAACTTTACTTGTGTCAACAGTCAAGCCCTTGCCGTAGAAGGTGGTATCGCCCATTCTGTACGAGTTGAAGTCACATCCATCAGGATCGCAGGTTCCTGCATAACGTGTCTCCGAGTATGTTCCTCCGCAAGAATCACCAGTACATTTCTTTTGTGAAACTGGGTTGCAGGAGTGAGGTGTATAAGCTGTAGATACCGAGTTCGCTTCCCATACATCCATTTCGGCACAGCATGAGCCGAAGCCACCGACACCAGCATTAGGGTCATTTGATGATGATTTCCAGCCCTCAACGTTAGCCTAAATTTTGATGTCAGAATTATCTCAAGTCAATATTGAAACAAAGAGCCTCATCTGAATCACCACCAGTGGACAAATGCTTCCTTGCTTAGTTGTTGTCATCCATCCCGGAATTAGC
>Ga0247807_10000832_pt1 | contig 18830 bp, 14 predicted proteins | sample UWRJL074202C1_FD_179931 | JGI IMG/M metagenome (GOLD analysis project Ga0247807, IMG submission 179931) | Plant litter microbial communities from Arlington Agricultural Research Station in Wisconsin, United States - UWRJ-L074-202C-1 | ecosystem: Environmental > Terrestrial > Plant litter >...
GTTTTCGGTGATATAATTAGTAGTACCAGACAAGACACCTGGGTGTACATGATTTTCCGATATCATAGATGAGGAAGACCTAATTATTTAACTCTGTGGAGTTACTTTGCGGCCATCCACCTTGCATTTACGCGGGGAATATCATCAACATTCAGGCAGTCAGTCTGGTTTTTTGGTGCCAAAAATAGTCCTAATACATTTGTGATATACTTTAAGCATAAAAGAGATAAAACAAACACGCATGAGACAACGATTATCTGTACGAGCTATTATTAACGAAGACGGCAAAGCGCTGTTACTCCGCCGCAGTAATGGTCGTGATACTATCTTAAATAAGTATGAACTACCTGGTGGCAAGCTTGCTTACGGCGAGCAGCCGGAAGACGCGCTGCGTCGATACCTACATGACGACGCGGGTTTGCATATTCAATCTGCGCAACTATTCGACGCCGTTACGTACATCGACCACGATGACCGAGCTATTCAATATGGAGTTATTGTGTACCTTGTGACACTTACTCCGCAACGTCATCAAATGAAATTAAGCGGTAATTATAATAAATATAAATGGCATTCGATGTCGAGTGTACAACAAAATGAGTTAACTGACTTAACACAACTTTTGTTGGGAATTATACAACAAGAGCAATTAACAGATAAAACTCTGGCAAAAGTAAAGAAAAACGATGAGGAAAATACACCATCTGATTCAATTACTATTTTTTCCGATGGTGGCTCGCGCGGAAACCCTGGTCCATCAGCGGCCGGCTTTATCATCCTTAATAACCGCCAAGAAGTGATCGCTGAAGGTGGTGAATACTTAGGAATAACCACAAATAACCAAGCTGAATACCAAGGCGTTCGGCTAGGGCTTGAAGAAGCCGAGAAGCTTGGCTTTAAGAAAATTGATTTCAAGGTCGACAGTATGTTAGTAGTAAACCAAATGAAAGGTTTCTATAAAATTAAGAATAGGGAACTGTGGCCGATACATGAACGGATCCGTTTGTTGATGACAAAGTTCGACCGTGTGACCTTTACACACGTACCACGTCAGTTCAATCAACTGGCTGATGGTATGGTAAATAAAACTCTTGATGCCCATGCGCGAGAGAAAAACGCTTAACCTCTTAAAAGGTAGGGTATACTATATAAAGGTAGTCAGCTAGACGACCGCTTGCCTTAAAAACAAGAGGAAAGTCCGGGCAGCGCAGGATACGACAGTTGCTAACGGCAACCGGGGGAAACCCTAGGGAAAGTGCCACAGAAACGAGACCGCCTACGCAAGTAGGTAAGGGTGAAACGAGTGAGGTAAGAGCTCACAGCGTCGCATGGTGACATGCGAAGAAGGTAAACCCTGTTGGCTGCAAGGAGATCGGTAGTAGAAGAGCGATCCGTTCGCCGGTCGATACCCGCTTGAATGTATCAGTAATGGTATGTCTAGATAGATGGTCGTCCACGACAAAACCCGGCTTATCGGCTGGCTATCAATTAATAAAACACCCCTCGTGGGTGTTTTATTAATTGATAGGGCTCACACTCTTCTTCTCTAAAGGAAAACCTTAAGGTTTTCTCTGACGTTTTACAAAAGATGTTCGCAGAACAAAGAGTGTGCTTTGTGCGCTCTTTCAGAATTTGATTTGGAAGTATTATACCCCGCAGGGTTCACTAATAACAAATAACCCCTCACGAAGAGGGGTTATTAAAAGATTTGCAATTATCGTCGTAATTAAAGGAGATTACTTAGTTGCGTTTACAACAGCGGTAAATGCTGCTGGTTCGCTGACTGCTAATTCAGATAGAATTTTGCGGTCGAGGTCGATGTTGCTTGCTTTGAGGGCAGCGATAAATCGGCCATAAGTTGTACCTTCAATACGAACAGCTGCGTTGATACGAGTGATCCAAAGACCACGCAAGTCGCGGCGGCGGTTACGTCGGTCGCGGTATGCATATTGTAGTGCACGAGTTACAGCTTGCTTAGCAAGGCGGTAACTACGAGTACGTGCATGTTGCATACCCTTAGCTTGTTTTAAAATCTTCTTGTGACGGTTTCGAGCCGTGACGCTTCGTTTTACTCGCATATTAAATTCCTAGTGCTCGTTTAATGTTTTTAGCTTGACCACCGCTAACGAGAGCAGGGGTGTTGATGTTACGCTTACGGCTTTTGCTTTTCTTAGCAAGAAGGTGAGCGCCAAAAGCACGTCGGCGAAGAAGCTTACCAGTGCTGGTAATCTTAATCCGCTTTGCGGTACTCTTGTGTGTCTTCATCTTTGGCATTATTGTTTACTCCTTATTACGACGCTTAAATTGCGCCCCGCCATTGTTGGCGTATGCTCAAATACGGCTGTATCTTCTAGTAATTCACCAATTCGGTTCATCATTACGTTTCCAAGTTCCTTGTGGGCCATCTCGCGACCACGGTAGAAAATTTGAATACGCACCTTGTGTCCGTCGGCTAAGAACTCGCGTACTTTGCGGAGTTTGATGTCCAGGTCGCCCTGTCCAATTTTCAAACCAAAACGCATTTGCTTGAGTTCGCTTGCCTTGTTGCTGCGACGATTCTTTTGGGCTTCTTTCATTTTTTGGTACTGAAATTTGCCCCAATCGACGATTTTAGCAACCGGAGGATCGGCATTTGGAGAAATCTCTACTAAGTCTAGTCCGGCTTCTTCTGCAGCTTTCAGTGCGTCTGCACGACTGAGGATGCCAAGTTGTTCACCTGATTCTCCGATAACGCGCAATTCAGAAGCTCTGATTTGCTCGTTGATACGAGTTGACTGGTTAGCGATTTTACTCTCCTTTTATAACCCCTGAAGGGTGCCTTTGATGTGAATTGCCTCGTCATTAAATGATACGGCTTTTTTTGAGCAGTTACTCAGGCGCTATTGTAGCAAATTTTAGAAGGGAACGCAAGGGGTTGAGGGTAGACAAGTTAGTGTTGTACGCTACCGCGAAACTGCAGAGCCTCCGCGACATGATTCGGTTCGACAGTTGGGCTATTTTCTAAATCGGCAATTGTTCGCGCGACTCGTAAAACTTTTAAGCTGCTTCGATTGCTGAGGCCAAGACGTTTTGAAGCCGTTGTAATTATATCTTCGGCCTTTGAACTGACTTGGAACAGTAACTTCATCGTCAAAAGTGATGCATAAGAGTTGTATATTGAGCTACGTTTGTACCTTTCTTTTTGAACACATCTTGCACGATATATCAACTCTAGAACTGTTAACTGTTGATTTTCTTGCAACGAATTTGGACTAAAAATGTGCTCAGCATCCATCTTAGAAATTGGAACAATTAAATCTATGCGGTCGAGTAATGGACCGGATAATTTCTTCTGATAGTGAGCTATTTGTGCGCCTGAACAATGACATGCTACAACTGAATCTCCTAAGTATCCGCATGGGCAAGGGTTCATTGTAGCCACTAAAATGAAATCGGCTGGGTAGGAAATGCGGCCATAATGGCGAGAGATTGATATAAGCCGATCTTCTAACGGTTGCCGTAATGCTTCAAGTGTTGCCCGTGGATATTCAGGCATTTCATCTAAGAACAAAACGCCTTTATGTGCGAGGCTAATTTCACCTGGGCGCGGTTTTGAGCCACCACCGATAATGGAGGTTAGCGTAGCGGTATGATGGGGCGTGCGAAACGGTGGAGTGGTATGAACCGCGCCGTCGATACCTGTTACTAGGCTATGGAGTTTGGTTACTTCAACGGTTTCATCTACAGACAAAGGGGGAAGTAGCGAGGCAAGGGCTTTGGCGAGCATTGTTTTGCCGGCGCCTGGTGGCCCGGTGAAGAGGATATTATGCCGGCCGGCAACCGCGATGGCTAAAGCGCGCTTCGCTTGTGCGTGGCCTTTAATTTCATCTAAAGTAACTACTTCAAGGGTATCTTTAGTGGGAAGCGTGGGATTATGAGTAGCTTCTAAGCGTACCTCACCCTTTAAATGTAGATACAAACTGCGTAAATCAGTAACGCTAAATACCTCAATGCCTTTAACCAAGCTCGCTTGCAGGGCGTTGTTGGTAGGCAAGTATACTTGGCGGGCGCCTGTATGTTTGGCAGCTTCGGCTATAACGATGGCACCTCTAATAGGCCTAAGACGACCGTCGAGAGCTAATTCGCCAGCAAACACAGCGGAATCAACCTCCGACTGTTTAAGCGCCCCAGAAGCGACGAGAATACTAAGTGCAATTGGAACGTCGAACTGAGTACCGTCCTTAGGAAGCTCCGCCGGTGCCAAATTGACCACCAGCTTGCGGGCAGGGAAGTCGAGCAGTGAGTTTGATATAGCGCTACGTACTCGTTCACGGGCTTCATCGATTGCTTTATTACCCATACCGACAATTTGCATGCCGGGGAGGCCCGCCTTCGAATCGGTTTCCACTTCAATGAGTGAACCATCAAAACCCGTTAAAGCGACAGATTGAACAACTGCTACCATACTGCTAGTTTACAGAGACAAACAGTAGAAAATCATGAACTTTTATGCTAAAATTGAGGCATACGTGGGGCTGACATAGCTTCGACAGAAGGACTTTAACATATTATTCCGCAAGCTGACTTGCGCCCATAAGGCGCTTATTGTAATTGCAAACACAACTGCTACAGCAGCCAAAGATGGTTTCGGCCGCTTTGTTGAAACTTTTGGTGCGGCTTTCGCCCCTAAAAGTTTCGCTGCGCAAACTGCCTAATTAGACAGTCATCGATTCACCTTAATGAAACATAAGGGTGACGGTGTTATTACTTGTTTCTTATCTTCCTCCGGGGCAGCTGCCTGGGGTTGAGAAATTTTACAGCGAGACGACCTCTTCTTTTCTTCGCCGGACCTTTATGAAGAGAGAGTCTTGAACCTTTAGGTAAGGCTATGCTTGTAGACGAATAGTAGGTTACCTTTTGGACCCGGGGGCGGTACCCGGCAGCTCCACCATGTATTTATCAAGAAGACTTTCGTAATTGAAGGTCTTTTTTTATCGCAAACTTCAAACAGGGGTGATATATTGACAAATATACATAAATATGATAATATTTTTTTAAATCGTTAGTAATATACGAAGCACATTCAGTCTTTACTCAAACAACATCCCGACAGGAGGGGTTACTTTGCTGTACCTTGTATCGGCTATTGCATATGTCTTAGCTGGAGTAGCCTACGTTGCACAGGGTGACCCCATGATGTCAGTGGTGTGGTTCGCCCTAAGTGTAACGTGGTTTTCTCTGTACTTTACACAAAGAAAGAAAAAGGATAAGGATGAAAGGGAGTGACCATGGATACTAATACGCGAGTAGACTCCCATCCGCTTGCGGCTAGGGTTGCTATCTACTTCGTCTGCGAAGGCGGCTACGCCGTACTCGACGATGAGAGGTGTTGCTATATCTGGTACTGGGACATTCCTCGGCACGCCGATGACGATCGTATCGGTAGCCCTTTGCCTGAAGGATGGGGTATCACCCCTTTCAACGACTTGGCAAAAGTCGAATGGGGAGAGTGGCTCGCGGGCTCGCGTCGGTAAGTGTGTTTGATGCAGACAAAACAGCCGGAGGGTGGGCGAATGAAGGCGCATTAACTGCGCAGCACGATCATTCGTTCACCCTCCAAAATTCATTCGCTTATTGCTGCCCTAATAGGGCAGTTTTTTGTATTAAATAGATATTATCAACATATTTTGTGGCAAATAAAAACGAACGCCTGCGAGGAACGTTCGTTTTTGTGGAGTTTTGCGGTAATTTTTATTTTTGGTCCGTGTATAATTTATTTATTCAGGACTACCCCTATAATATGACGTAAAAGCGCTTATGTCAACAACTTTATAAAGAATTTATAGGTAAAAAAGACTACATCATTTGGACCTGTGGATAGCTTTTCGCCTGGTTGTTCAACTTGACAGGGGCAGTATTGTGTTGCACCACTACGTATAGTGTCCGAAGCGCCCGTTGAACACAATTTATTGACGACGAAACTGCTGAATAAATGGCCATAAATATATAAACAAAATAAAGAAATAGCTACATATAGCTGATAGTCGCTAAAAAATGAATTAAGAGTATTTAACTTTAAATGGGCAATTGTTAAAAATTACAAAAAAACATTTCGCAGGTGATTAAGAAAGCAAGAATTCCTGGCGTAAGAATGTAGGTACTTAACTATATGTAGAATTATTCATAGACGGCCCGCATGCTTAGGATTCATTGTAGTCTGCTGGTAAAAGATAGTAGGCAACTGACATGTTAGACGACTTCTATAGTTTGCTGTTCAAATAGTATCAATACAACTCGTCTAACTTGTTAACTATATGCAGCTATATTTTACGCACTTTAAACACCCGGATGTTGAAGAGAATAGCTTGTAAGTCGGAGTATATATAGTTCCGCCTGTATTTCGTACTGTTTTATGAAAATACCCTATAAACCTACCCGAAGAATAGCTATATAGTTTAAATTAGGCATGACTAAATATAATATTTACAACGTAGTAAATATATCAACATAGCTTACATAACACCTTAAATATCTAGTTTGTAATAACCAATACACGTATTTACAACGAAAAATAGCCATAAGAGTATTGACCAAAATGAATGCTTATGCTAATCTAAATACAAGCTTCAAGAAACACAAAAACATTTCAAAAAGCAGTTCAGGGCAGTTCACAAAAAGTACAGGGCATCTATGAGATCCAGGGCACAAAAGTATTGCACATTTACAATTTGAAACGCTCGTAGACGAGCACAATGACCAAATACTTTGACGGAAAATTTGGTCGGCGTCTTTAAAGAATATATTACCTGTTTTTCGGTAACGCACTTTCGTAGTACTATTTATAGTTCTACCCATTCTTTATTAAGGCATCGACCAATGCTCCGCCTAAGGCGTTTGTCTGCTAGTACCTGGTTGCGCCAAGAAAAATCCTGTTTTTACATACAGTAAAAGAATAAAAGCAGTTTTGACTCTTGGTGCAACTGTGGGAACACAGACTATGAGCAAACGGTATGCTTCGAGTTTACTCGGAGCGGTCAGATTGTCTGCAGCGGTTCGCTGTTCACCGGTACACACGCTCATATTTATATTTTGCGGCGTTTGCTGTTACCTGAACATTAAGGCGTTCCGCTCAGACTCCATATTTTAAACTTGAGTGGTTTCGTATATAGTAACAGGGATGTTACCAAGAATTATTGCCACTCTCTCTCTAGCAAGTCTCTGCTTGTTAAGCGCTATGTTGACCTTTACTACGCCAGCATCAGCCGGTCCTTTCGGACTTCTCGTGATTTTTGTTACAGCTTATCTGACCTTCATCGGTTTGATAAGCTTTTTTTTGTTTGGAATTTCTCACCTTATTACTACCGTTAGCGCGGGGATGACAGTTCGTAAACCTATTACCGCTATGCCATTTCGTCGCGCCTATTACTTTAGTACTGTGTTAGCAGCGGCACCGGTTATGATACTGGCCTTACAATCAGTCCGATCGATTGATGTATATGAGTTGCTTTTAGTTATTATTTTTGAAGTCGTTGCCTGTGTGTACGTGAGCCGTCGAATTCGGTAGTTAATTTAGCAAATTATCCCCGACATTCACATCCTTGTTATGCTATAATTCGAGATATGAAACCCGAGAATTCTCAATCGGCACCAATGGGTCCAGAACAGTTCCCAATGCCACCGTCTTTGCCTGGTGAACACATTCCGTCGTTGCCGCCACTTGAGACGGGGATTGAAAAAGGTGCCGAGCGTCGCGAGCAAGCTGCTGAAGCGGGAGCACGAGCAGCCGATGCTGCAACTGTCGCTGCCCCGGTAGCAGTACCACCAGTGCCACCGCCAATTGTGCCAGCGAATGATCTGACTCAAAACGCCTCCAGTGCTACGCCACTGGTTGCCGCCGACGAAGATTTGATTGAAAAAGAGTGGGTAGACAAAGCAAAAGAGATTATACTGCAGACTAAGGACGACCCGCATGCAAGAACGCAAAAGGTAAATGAGCTTCAGCGCGATTATCTACAAAAGCGGTACAACCGAGTAGTCGGCGCCAGCGAATAAGAACCAGAGAGAAATGAGGAAGAGGGAAGGTGTTAGGATTTATTATTACGATTGTAGTCATCTTACTAGCTATAGCTGGTATAGGTGCCTTTGCCTTTATGCAATATCGTAAAGTCCTACGCGAGGCTAAAAACTACGAACGTGGTTTAAAGATGGTCCCGATGTATATTCATATTCCGCCAATGAGCTCCGACCTTGATGGTAACGGCCGTGACGAACGCGACCTTACCGAAGAAGTGCTTAGCCAGGCGCAAGTTATGTATAACATTATTGCTAGCACGGCTACTAAAGGCTTCAAGTCACGTATTTACGGGCAGCGCCACATTTCATTTGAAATTGTCGCGCACGAAGGCCTCGTACATTACTATGTGGTTGCACCCGTCTCGTTATTAGATGTTATTAAACAATCGGTAGCGGCAGCGTACCCGGCAGCTCGGCTTGAAGAAGTCAGCGAACGCAACATCTTTAACCCAGCTGGTCACATGAGTGGCACAATTGGTGGTGAGTTTACTTTAAAGAAAGATTTCGGCTACCCAATTGCAACATACCAAGAAGCGAAACGTGACGCCACACGTGCGCTGCTTAACGCGTTATCTGGTGCAACTCGCGGTGATGGTGTTGGTATCCAATTGCTTATTCGCCCAGCGCTACCAGGCTGGTCAAAAGCTGCTGGTGATATTGCCAACCAAATCCGCAAGAACAAAGGCGTTAAAGGCGGCTTCCAGACCAAAGGTATTATTGAAGCACTGTGGAAACCACCTGAAGTCAGCGATGTGAAGGTTGAAGACAAACAACTTAGTTCAACTGAACAGGGGATTGTCGATGCGATTGAAAACAAATCTCGCTACCCAGGTTATGAAACTTTAATCCGCGTAGTGGCATCATCAAATACAGCCGGACGTTCACAGGCACTCATGAACAATGTTGTGTCGGCTTTTTCATTGTTTGATTCGCCAACCAATAACGGCTTCAAGTTTGCGGTTGCTAAGAACATGGAAGAATTTGTGACGGCGTATATTTTCCGTTTCTTCCCGCAAGCGGTCAACCAAAATATTTTGAATACTGTCGAGCTAGCAAGTATCTTCCACTTGCCAGACCAAAACAGTATTCCAACCTCACAAGTACAACGCCAAGCAACTAAGCAGGTTGATGGACCAACTGAAATTATGGACGATGGCTTCTTGCTTGGGTACAACGAGTTCCGTGGTGTAAAGAAAGAAATTCGTCTTGGTACCAAAGACCGTCGGCGCCACACCTACATTATTGGGCAAACTGGTACCGGTAAATCGAAGTTGCTTGAAAACCTCGCGTACCAAGACATGATGGACGGCCGTGGTTTCGCCTTTATCGACCCGCACGGTGACTCTGCCGAAGAGCTACTCGGGATGGTTCCGAAAGAACGCGTTGAAGACGTGGTGTACTTTAGCCCTGGCGATATGGAAATGCCAATTGGTTTAAACTTGTTTGAATTCGATAACCAAGACCAACGCGACTTCTTAATTCAAGAAACGATTGCCATGCTGTATAAGCTATACGACCCAGGCCACACTGGTATCATTGGGCCACGCTTTGAATCGTGGTTCCGTAACGCTGCTTTAACGGTTATGTCAGACCCAGCTGGTTCGTCGTTCCTCGATGTACAACAGGTATTCATCGACCAAGCTTTCGCTGATGAAAAGATCAAACACCTTACCTCACAAACTGTGCTCGATTTCTGGAATAAGGAAATGGCGCAAACTAGTGAATCGGCGAAGGGTGAAATGCTTGGGTGGTTTGCTAGCAAGTTCGGCGCCTTCTTAGCGAACGACATGATGCGTAACATTATTGGTCAAACCAAGAGTGGCTTTAACCTGCGCGAAATAATGGACGGCAAGAAGATTCTTCTTGTGAACTTATCAAAGGGTAAAGTAGGTGAGTTAAACTCGCAGCTGCTTGGTATGATCTTTGTGATGAAGTTTAACGCCGCTGCCATGGGCCGGGCTGATATACCCGAAGATCAACGTGAAGATTTCAGCCTCTACGTAGATGAGTTCCAAAACTTTGCGACCGAAAGCTTTGCAACAATTCTGTCTGAGGCTCGTAAGTATCGCTTAAGTCTTATCTTGGCTAACCAGTTTATGACCCAACTTACCGATCAAATTCGTGAAGCGATTCTTGGTAACATCGGTACGGTTATTAGTGGACGTATTGGTATTACTGACGCTGAAATTTTGGTAAAGAAATTCTCACCAACCTTTGATGCGGAAGATTTGACTCGTATGCCAAACTATCAAACCATCGCTTCGGTGATGATTCACGATGTGCCATCAGCGGCCTTTAGTATGTCACTCTTGCCACCACTTGGTCAGCCAAACCCTCAGTTGAAGGACGCATTGAAGAAATTGTCGGCTACAAAGTTTGGCCAGCCACGGGCACAAGTTGAGAAAGACTTCTTTGCTCGTATGGGGGTAGGGGACGCTATTAAGAAAGAGAAGATGGAAGCGTTAAAGAAAGCTCAAGAACAACGCATGGCGGCCTTCCAGAGCGGCGCAAACCCGCACGCGAATATGCAACCGGGTGTTGGTGCTCAGGGCGCTGTAGGGGCTCCTAATGCCCAACCAATGGGTGCTCCAAAGCCTACAGCTGCACCATCGTTCTTAGATGATTGGCTAGCGAAGCGACAAGAGATCGCCAGCAGTAGTGTGAAGCCGGTAGCGCCGCAACCAGCGCCAGCAGCTCCGCAACCCATTGCTGCACCACCAGTACCGCAGACTCCTTGGCAGCCACAGGCATGGCAGAAGCCTGAAGCGCAATCACAGTCTCAACCTCAATCGCAACCAATGCAGCCACCTGTTCAAAAGCCTGCTCAACCAGTTGCACCGCCTACACCGGCAGCTTCTGTAGAACCTGAGAAGCTTCATGTACGCGACGCCGCTGCGAATGCAGACGATGACGGTGTACATATAAAGTTACGTTAAATAAAAATAGGCAACTTGCGTTGCCTTTTTTATTAATAAACATCTTTTCTTAAGATTTTTTGCCGGTAATCATAACCCGGAAGAAATCGTAAAGAACACCCAGTACCCAACCAACAATGAAAGCACCGATGGTTTCAAAGCCGGATAGAACGTAGCCGAAGTGTTTAGCGATAAGATATACAGCCAACACTGCGAAGAAGGCGACAACGGCACCCGCTAATACTGCGTTAGGGCGCGCGACAGTGCTGCCAACCACTTCACTCGTCTTCTCGACTGCAGGGTTGTGAATAAGCTTACTGAAGCCGCGCTGTACAGGAGGAAGTTCCTCTTGAAGCTTTTGCATATGCTTTTTGTAACTAATGTTTGCTTCTTTTTTGCTGACGACACCGTGACGACGAGTCGCTGGAGCGCTCGATTCTTTTTTCTTCTTTTCTGCACTGCCTTTTTCGACGCTGATAGCCTCTTTAAGAGCTTCAATTTTAGCGTTTTCAACGGCTTTTTCGCCATTTTCTACTCTCGATTTTTCAGCGTTCTTTTCGAGGGCTGCCTCGACATTCGAGTAGGCTTCTAACTGTTCGGGTGACAGTTCTTTTTTCTCTGGTGACGATTCAGGTGATTGTGGTAGCTGCTCAGCCATTAGATAGTTCCTCCGTTAAGGTCACGACGGATTAATCGAACCTCGGTTGATAATTGTTTTGAACGGAAGTAGAAGAAGGTGACGATTGACAGTACGATACCGGCAAAAATCATATTCTCACGTGGTCCAGTGTGCGGTAACTCTGGAACAACTTGTTCAATAACTTTTGGTGGAGGACATTCCATGTTGATGATAACGTCAGTCCCGAAGACGTTTTCGATGCGACAGTCGTATGAACTTGGGTCGCTTGCTCCAGCTGGAGTAGCTGGAATTTCAGACAAGATTTGGATGGTAAAGGTACGAATTTCTTTTGCACCCGCCTTGAGGTTAACCGTTGGCCATGACAGGGTACGAGTAGCTTCATTATACGTACCGCCACCGTTATCGGTCAGCTTTGAGTACTCAAGTGTATCGCCAATCATATCTTCGAAGACAACATCCTTAGGTGAACCACCCTTGTTTTCAGCAGTAAGAGTAAAAGTAATTTTATCCTTTGCTTTAGCTGTTGTAGTTGTAGCATTAATGTTACCTTGGGAAACATTTTGAGCTGTTTTAGAGAGTTTAATCTCAGCAGGAGGGAGTGTACAACCAACCGGCACAATAACAGTGCTATCGGTGAAAGTATTAACGAGCTTACAATCGGTTTTAGTTGTTTCAAGGCTCGTGTTCATTTGAACGCTAAAGCTCTTAGAGACCGTTGCACCCGCAGCTATTGGTACGCCAGCCCATGACAATACTTTGGTGGTTGGATTCAGCACGCCGCCACCGTTATCAATCAGCTTAGAGAACGAGAGCGTATCAGCAATGTTATCGTTGAAATCAAGTGTTGTAGCTGTTTGGCCGCTGTTTGTAGCCGTCAACTTAAAGGTAAGCTTATCGTTTACACGGGCAGTGGTTTTAGTTGCATCAACATTTCCTTGGGTGACGTTCGTAGAAGTTTTGTTGTACGAAAGTTTCGCAGGAGTTGGTGTTGGAGGCGGTGGAGGGGTTGGAGCTGGAGGTGGGCTTGGGTAAATATCAGTTACCAAGTTTCCACACGCTTGCATAATTGCAAACCAACCAACTTTTTGTGAGTAGCCTATATATGAATAGATTTTTGCATTCACTGGGTTGATGTTCTTCATGGGTCGTCCATAAAGCGTAGTGACAGGTGTACCGGCACCATTAGTAATAGCTACTGCGGTCGAGCCGGCACGGTTCTCAAAGCCCCAGCTGATTTTATTTCCAACCGTAAAGCTGGAATAGTTCGCACTTGCTCCCATAATTTCGGCACGAGTAATGCCAAAATAGTTATATATGTCCTGAAGATGACGTTCGTTTCGGTCGTAAGGGCCGAGAAAAGCGTTAAACGAGCGCGCCGAGCCAAGCCCAAGCCCGCCAGGAATCATGTCGCTTGCATTGGCGGCATTTGCTGATTCTGGTGGTTGAAAAACCACTAAACTTTGCACCACCAACGCAAGAGCAACGAAAACTAACCCTATACGACGGGTTGTTTGCTCTTTTTTAAGACGCTTGGCATAAAAACTGAGCTGCCCTACGAGGGCTGGACTAAATGAGAGCTGTGAGACTATTTTTTTGAACATATTTTTTATTTTTTTGTGTTATTAGAGAACCTCTTGATACAAAGATTAGCATAACTATTATGTTCAGCGCAAGTAACTTGAGTGAATAAGTTTTTTTCTGTATAATAGATGCATATAGCACGGCCGGTGGGCGGACGACGATTATAGTTGTTAGTCCTACAAATATAGGGGAGAAGGTAATTAAAGTGGCTCAAAAAATAGACAAATCATATGACGGCTCTCAGATTCAAGTTCTTGAGGGTCTCGAACCAGTTCGCAAGCGTCCAGGTATGTACATTGGTAGCACCGGTTTTGACGGTGTGCACCATCTTATTAAAGAAATCGCAGATAACTCTATCGACGAAGCAATTGCTGGCTATGCCACAAAAGTAGAAATCGTTATTTTGGCTGACGGCGGTATTCGTATTGGTGACAATGGTCGCGGTATTCCTGTCGACAAGCACCCGAAAACTGGACTATCTACCTTAGAAACAGTTCTTACCGTGCTTCACGCCGGTGGTAAGTTTGGTGGTGGCGGGTATAAGGTATCATCTGGTCTTCACGGTGTGGGTTCAAGCGTAGTAAACGCGCTTTCAACCCTTATGATTGCCGAAGTGGTCCAAAATAACCAACTCTACCGTATTGAGTTTGAACGGGGTGGTACAAAGGTTCCATTTAAAAAAGTTGGTAAAGTTGACCGTCCAAACGGTACTACTATTACGTTCTACCCAGACGACACAATCTTTAAAGAAACCGTTACCTTTGACTACAAGTGGGTAGTTGATTACATTCGGCACCAAGCGTACCTTACAAAAGGTGTATTTATCTCAGTTGCCGACGAACGTACGGGTGACCGCCAAGCTTTCTACTTTGAAGGTGGTATCCAAAGTTACGTAAAACACCTTAACATTGGTAAAGACGTCGTTACTGATAGTATTTTCTACGTTGAAAAGATGGTAGAAGACACCATGGTGGAAATTGCGGTTCAATACAACGAAACCTATGTTGAATTAGTAAAACCATTCGCTAATAACGTCTTAACACCAGACGGCGGTACTCACTTAGTTGGGTTCCGTACAGCGATGACTCGGGTTATTAACGAATACGCCCGTAAAGCTAGTCTTTTGAAAGAAAAAGAAGAGAACCTGAGTGGTGATGATGTTCGTGAAGGCTTAACTGCCATTATTTTGGTAAAGATGCCTGACCCTCAATTCGAAGGTCAAACTAAAAACAAACTCGGTAACCCTGAAGTTCGCCGTTACGTTGAACAGGTAATGAACGAGTATTTCTCGTATTACCTCGATGAAAACCCTGCAGTTGCTAAAAAGATTGTCGGTAAAGCCCTGCTTGCTGCCCGCGCACGTAAAGCTGCTCGTGCAGCCCGCGATAACGTTATCCGTAAGGGTGCGCTTGATGGTATGAGCCTGCCAGGTAAGCTATCTGACTGTTCAAGCAAAGACCCTAAAGAATCAGAAATCTACATTGTAGAGGGTGACTCGGCGGGTGGATCAGCAAAAACTGGTCGCGATAGCCGTACGCAAGCTATTTTGCCACTCCGTGGTAAGGTATTGAACGTTGAACGTGCTCGTCTTGACCGTATGCTTGGTAACAACGAAATTGTTTCGATGATTAAAGCCTTTGGTGTTGGTATTGGTGACCAATTCGACATTAATGGCCTTCGTTACCACCGTATCGTCATTATGACCGACGCCGATGTCGATGGTAGCCACATTTCAACGCTGCTTCTGACCTTCTTGTTCCGTTACATGCGTGAAGTAATTGATGGGGGACATGTCTACCTTGCCAAGCCACCATTATTCTTGCTCCGCCAAGGTACAAAAAAGACCTACGCCTACAGTGACGAAGAACGCGACGAGCTTATCTCTGGTATGATTTCAGAACGCCGTGAAAAGGGTATTAATATTGACCCTGAAGCCGATATCAACAAACAGGCTGGTATTACGCTACTACAGCGTTACAAGGGTCTGGGTGAGATGGACGCTGAACAGCTTTGGGATACAACCATGAACCCTGAAAACCGTGTACTTATTCAAGTAAACGTTCAGGATGCTGAAAAGAGCGACGCTATATTTACAAAGTTAATGGGTGATCAAGTTGATCTTCGTAAGAGCTTTATCCAAAGCCGCGCGAAATCACTTAATATCGCAGACCTGGACGTTTAATTATGAATGATGAACCAATCAACCCAATCGATCCTATCGAAGATAACGCATTTATCGATGGGAACAACCCAATCCTCGTAGAGGGTGACGTTATTGAAGTGCCTCAAACTCACTCTCGCACCGTTGAAAAGCTAACTGTTGAAGACGTTATGGAAGATAGCTTCCTGAAGTACTCAATGAGCGTAATTGTTGACCGTGCTTTGCCGGACGTTCGCGATGGTATGAAGCCAGTGCACCGTCGTATTCTTTACTCAATGGGCGAACAAAACCTTCGTCCGGGCGGTCGTTTCTTAAAGAGTGCCCGTATTGTCGGTGACGTCATGGGTAAATATCACCCACACGGTGACTCATCTATCTATATGGCGATGGTTCGTTTAGCTCAAGACTGGGTAATGCGGTATCCACTGGTAAATGGCCAAGGTAACTACGGTTCAATGGACGGAGATCCACCGGCTGCCAGCCGTTATACAGAGGCTCGTTTAGGCCGTGCTGGTAATGAACTGCTTGATGACCTTGATAAGGATACGGTTGAATTCCGCGATAACTACGACGGTAGTGAACAAGAACCAACCGTTCTTCCAGCTCGTCTTCCAAACTTGCTGCTTAACGGCCAAGTTGGTATTGCTGTGGGTATGGCAACCAGCATTCCACCGCACAACTTAGGCGAACTAGTTGATGCAACTATTCACTTAATTGATAATCCAGATGCCGTGGTCGACGACCTTCTTAAATTTGTGAAGGGTCCTGATTTCCCAACTGGTGCCATTGTGTATGGTGGCGCTCCAATGCGACAAGCGTACCAAACTGGTAGGGGAAGTGTTGTAATTCGTGCAGTGACTAACATCGAAGAAACCAAAAAAGGTCGGAGTCAAATCGTCATTACGGAGATGCCATATGGTGTAAATAAAGCAACGCTTATTGAAAAGATTGCCGAGCTTCACAAAGACAAAAAAATCATCATTAGCGACCTTCGCGATGAAAGTGCTCGTGGAAAAGTACGAGTGGTAATTGAACTTCGTAAAGATTCGTATCCAAAGAAAATTCTTAACCAATTGTTCAAGATGACCGCTATGCAAACTGCCTTCCATTACAACATGTTGGCGCTGGTAAACGGTATTCAGCCACGTATCCTTAGCTTGCTTGAAATTCTTCAGGAATTTATTAAGCACCGTCAAGTGGTTATTCGCCGCCGAACCGAGTTTGAACTCAAGGCCGCTAAAGCCCGTGCTCACATTTTAGAAGGCTATAAAATTGCTCTCGATCACATCGATGAAGTCATTAAGCTCATTCGTGCCAGCAAAACTAGTGAAGAAGCGCAACTTGGCTTGATTGAGAAGTTTGGTTTAAGTGAAATTCAAGCCCAAGCTATCTTGGCTATGCAACTTCGCCGCCTTACCGGTTTGGAACGCGATAAAATTGAGGAAGAATTACGTCAATTGCTCGAGCTCATTGCTGAACTCGAACGTATTCTTGGTGACGAACAAGAAATTCTACGGATTATTAAAGAAGAACTCCTTGAATCAAAGGAAAAGTTTGGTGATGACCGACGTTCACAAATTATCGCCCACGAAATGGGCAAGTTTAGCGACGAAGAGCTCATCCCTGAAGAAGAATCCGTTGTTCTGCTCACAACAGAGAACTACATTAAGCGAACACTCGTCAGCGAATACCGTCGTCAACACCGTGGCGGTAAGGGTAAACGGGGCATGACTACGAAAGAAGAGGATGTTATTGACCAGCTGGTTCCAGCTAATACACATGACTGGTTATTCTTCTTCACAAATAAAGGTCGTGTGTTCCGCTTAAAGGCCTACGAAGTACCGGCAGCAAGTTTGGCAGCGAAGGGTGTAGCCGCGGTGAACCTATTGTCACTGCAGCCTGAAGAGAAAATTACATCAATCATTAAGCATGAAAAAGATGCGAGTGAAGATGGCTACCTATTTATGGCAACAACCAAGGGTACCGTAAAAAAGACTCCTTTGAAGGACTACTCAAACATCCGCACAAATGGCCTTATCGCCATTAAGCTAGATGACGAAGATGAACTTCGATGGATTAAGCGCACCTCTGGTAAGGATGATGTTATTATTTCAACATCCGCCGGACAAGCTATCCGCTTTGCTGAAACCGATGCTCGCCCAATGGGACGTGCCGCTCGCGGTGTCCGTGGTGTCCGCCTGCGTCCAAACGACAAGGTAGTCGGTATGGACATTGTGGCTGAAAACGAAGGCAAGCTACTGGTTATTAGCCAGAACGGCTACGGAAAAGTGACTAAGGCAGCTCAATTCCCATCTCATAAACGTGGTGGTGTTGGTATTAAAGCCGCTATTGTAACGGCAAAGACCGGTCCAATTGTCGCCGTTCGTTCACTGGAAGCTGATACTGAAGAAATCCTCCTTATCTCTAACAAGGGTCAAGCAATCCGAGTTGGCCTGAAGGACATTCCAGTCATCGGCCGTACTACTCAAGGTGTTCGTATTATGCGACTCAGCGAAGGTGATATCCTTTCTTCATACGGGTTTGTGCCAAAGCAACCTGAAGAACTTGAAGAAGCTGAAGTAACCGAAGAGGTGAAAGAAGCCTAATGTTTGACATACTATCGCCGTACATTGTCGCAGGTGTATTGGGATGGGTGGTATCGCAGGCAGGTAAGTATGTAATTGCGAGTGTAAAGAGTCGGGGGCTGGCTTCATATCGACAACTTTACCTTTCAGGTCACATGCCCAGCGCCCACAGCGCTACTGTAGTGGCAGTACTGGTGGTCATTGCGTATATAGATGGCGTCCACTCCGGTTTGTTCGGCTTAGCGCTCGTATTCTCCTCTGTGGTCATTTACGACGCAATGATGGTCCGGCGATCTTCTGGTGAACAAGGGGTGGCACTGACTGCTTTCTTGTTAGAGCAAAAAAGTAAAGTTCCGTTACCTCGCGTCGCCATGGGACACACTCCTCTAGAGGTAGCCGTCGGCTGTCTTATTGGGGCGGGTGTAGGCATCGCCGTTTATTACTTGTCTCTTATTTAGTCATTCAGGCCTGAACTAAAGCTTATATATAGCTAGTATATAAGTGGAAGTTTAGGCCTGTTTTTTGTGAGAAATGAAAAATAATAAATTTCTCTGTATTAAGGTGTTGACTCAGTGGAAAACTCCATGTATAGTTATCTAAGTCTGAAAGGCGCAACAAAGCTGTAAAAAGCTACGTGAAGCCATACTCAACGTGGAGTTGAAAAGACAAATGAACTTTGACAATTTAGTAGTGCAAATTTTTGTAACTATCTTTTAGATAGTTACTATCATCGTCAATTAATTTATGTAGAGTCTATATGTTTGAAAACAGAACATTTTTATGGAGAGTTTGATCCTGGCTCAGGATGAATGCTGGCGGCGCGCCTAACACATGCAAGTCGAGCGGTAACAGGAGTAATTTATTACTTGCTGACGAGCGGCGGACGGCTGAGTAAC
>Ga0247807_10000835_pt1 | contig 18810 bp, 17 predicted proteins | sample UWRJL074202C1_FD_179931 | JGI IMG/M metagenome (GOLD analysis project Ga0247807, IMG submission 179931) | Plant litter microbial communities from Arlington Agricultural Research Station in Wisconsin, United States - UWRJ-L074-202C-1 | ecosystem: Environmental > Terrestrial > Plant litter >...
TTAGAATGCTAATGAATAATTTCGTCTTCTGCGTGAGGTGGATATAAAGTGCTTCCTAATGCAGCCTGCAACACTAGAAAGTTGCAACTACGCTGGAAATCTTGATGAAGTCAGCGACTAATTTTATATCTCTAATGACAAGGCAACGAATGCTTATATGTTGCGAAGAAAGACCGGAAGAGAGGTTCTCAAGGATAGGCTTGTCCACGATGACCTTGATCGATGTGGGCTCGTGGGCTAACGAAAATATAACTTGATACGATAAAAAATCGTGTAATCTCTCCCAAGTGCTTATGACCGTGTGGTAATTTCCCTTCTGACCTTGTGGAAATTCACGCGCTAATGGTAAACTCTATAACATGTTGCGAATAGATCCAGCCAGCTCTGAAGGAGCGGTGCGAAATTGGCTGTTGGTCGACCATCCAATAAGATCCCGACGACCCGTTGGCCCGTCCAAAACCTAAAGAGAAACTCACTTTCCCATGGAACCTCAATCTCGTTTCCATCGCTTTTGTTAAATGAGTTGAGCCTCAGAACTCTCGGTAAAAGTCTCCTTGACAGTGGCTCCAAAGTATCTGTCAATAATTATCGTCAGCCAAGCAAATGTACCATTGCCCTCGAAGTCCGGGGATGGGATCAACAAGCCTATCAGCAACGGAAGCCCGGTTCATGCCCTGCTCTGGTCGGGTCATTCCAAATGAAGGCCTCTGCCCGCTGATTCGATGACGATGCTGTACCGTCCAAGCACCTTTGTCGCAGTATTCAACGACGACACCAGGGCTATAAGCCTTCGGAATATAATTGTTTCGGAAATCCTGCGACCAATCGTGGTCGAGTTCCTTGTTGAAAGCTAAATACGGCACGCTGCGAACAGACGTCGGTTGACGGCACAACTCCTCGACGATCGGTTCTGGTCTTCCAGGTGGTGGGTTATGGAAAAACAGATTCATCGCTAGAAATTTCAAAACAGACATGGTTCTGTCGATCATGCTTCCAGGACTGACTCCTAGATCTTGGGTCGTCATCGTGAATCGGCATTTACAACCGACTTGAATTGTGAACCTGTGAAACTTCAGGTTTTTATGCAGCCACAGAGTTGTCCCGCGCAGTGGTTCATCTCCTACGCTCTTAGTCTCCAAGTGCTCAATAGCTTATTCGATAAGTCGACATAGCGTGAAGCCCTGAAGCCCGCCGCAAGAACTTGGGTCATGCGCGGCCGTGGTAGGGTACGATGTGGCTGAACGGTGGTGAATCCGGCAGACCGATCTTCCTCCTGCGGAGATCCAGCTAGAAATACTGCATTGCATTGAGCCGTGGTGCGGAACACATCAACACATCCAAATGCCATGAGAAATGAAATTCTATTATAAAACCTGCCCTCTGCAAGCTGGATTTCATGCGTTGTGGTGGAGTATGGGTGTGTTGCCTCGCGTGCATAGGGTCACCATGGGATGTGAAATTAATCCTTTTATGCCTACGTGTCAGAGCACAATTCGGAAATCAGAGTTCATCTGATGTACGTACCACAGGAACCCATATGCATGCAAAGAAATGTCCTCGAGGCCGACCAACTACTGCAGATCTAGTCGTCGTGAATATCAAAGACTTTCTGGCCACCCCGCTGGTGGCGCTTGCAGCAGAGTCTACCGTCCCCAGGGGCATTCTGAATTGCTTGTCGATCATTTTCTAGCAGGCCGACGGCACTCACAATTGCGGTGACAGAGTGGAACGGTTTGATTGTAGACCTTGAAATGTTGAACCTAGGCTGGGTGCCCAAATGAGGTGGTAATACCAGCCAGACCCAGGCACAGGAACGCTGTCCCATCCGCATGCAGCTCTGTCATAATCCTGATTTCCCAGAAGGTGCATTCGTGAATTGGGTGGTACGTACCGTAGATGTATCCGGTGCGCTGAGGCTTGACTTGCATGCCCTCGTATATCCTTGTCGAGTTCTAGGGCCGTTGTCGATGCGGGTTGCTGAAGCTGACGGAGAAGCCGCTACTCGTACAACTTCTTGCTTCAGCATCTTCCCTCTTTCTTCTCCAACGTCCCTCACAAGCAAACATAACATACAACCTCGTACGAGTTGCGACCAAACCCATCCACTCTCTCGAATTATCATCACATTCGCTAAACCGCATCTAGTCAGCTCAACATCGTCCTCTCAATTGGCAACGCCACCAAGCGATCCTGCACAGGGAAGTTGAGTTATGCGAGTGGAGCACGAACGGTATTCTGATTTAGAATCGCGACAAGGGAGTCTCGCATATAACCTCTACCCGCCGCCACGCAAACCCCTAATCCTTTCAGAGCATTCTACATAAACTACATACTGGTTTGATGGCGGACTTCCACGCGACTGTGAGATAGGACGACGGAGAGGCACAACCAACTCGCAAGTGTGCGACGGAGCGAAACATGGGAATGTGGCCGTTTTCAAGACGGAAAAGCAGAAGAGCCCCGCTGTCCACCGATTTGCATGAAGGTGGCCCTGGGAGGTCGATCAATGCTTCCGATATGGGTGTGATATCTGGTATAGATCGCAGACGGAGTAGGAAAGACAGGAGGCGGAAATCTTCTAAGGATTCAAAGACACAGAAACGACAGGACCAACGGGCATATAGCTTTTCTCCCGGTCGCAATGACAGCATAAGGGTTATGCAAGATCACAATCGACCGCCCGTGCCTCGGATACCGTCAATGATCAGGCGTGGTGAGAGGTCTGCAACGGTAGAGCCGACGGGTGCAGGTGGAAAGAGAGCCTTACGATCGAATACGGAGCCTCCAGAGGAGAAGCAGGACTGGCAGAGGGTACCAACCTTGACTAAGCGCAAGTCAAGCAAGAAGCGGAAGACGGAGCACATCAGGGAGGAGGAGATCAAGGCTATGCTGCCGTCTATGCCAACGCGACCTGCGACAGATGCATACTCGTCCGGGAGACCGATGAGGAAGGATACGAAGAGGATGCGTGATGGACTTGGACCCAATTTACAGAACCGGTCGTCAGATATCTCACTTCCGCTGGCCGACTCGATACATTCCTCGCTTTCTGGCGAGGAGCAGCATACGTCATATATATTATCTGGGCTTGATATGCTGACACCTCGACCTACGATACGATATTCCGAGAACCCTCGGCAGGGGACCATAGCCTTTGGGTCTGACTCACTAGGCTCGCGGAAGAGGAAGGTCGCGGAGCGATTATCACTTCCAGCAGAAACTCTCAAGGTGAACAAGAGAATTGATGACTTGGCAGACGACCTTGATGCGGGGGAACTGCGAGAATTAATGGAGCGCGATCAGAAACGCAGGGAGAAGAAGGAGGTCGCAAATAGAGTTAAGATGGAAAGAAAACTTGCCAAGAGGCAAGAAAAGCAAAGGCAAGAAGAGGCCGATGCTGCGCGTAATGGTACGCCGCCACCTAAAAATATGGAAAGAGGTGTTCTTGGGCGAGATGTGGTAGGTTTAGGAATAGAGTCATCTGTAGTAGTTGCTCCAATTAAGAGAAGAGCATCGAGCAGGTCAAACGGGCGAGAGAAGCGACCGGCTGAGAGCTTTCGGCAAGACTCTGCCACAAGCTATGATCCAAAGGACAACTTCCATCGGAGTCCCAGTCTTGAGACCGAGAACCTCACCCCTGGATCTTTCAGGGCAGCCTTTATTGACACGGCTACGCTTGGAACAGTCACGAAGGCTACTGCATCTCCACCAGTATCACCTATAGCGAGAACGCATAAGCGTGGTGCCTCGAGCATATCTCAGATGATGGATTTGTCTAATTCCCAACAAGAAGCGGCTTCAGAACCAGCGCCAGCCCCAACTCCAACTCCAGCGCGATCCGCAGTAATACCCACACAAACTCTACCAATTCCTACATCTGCGAGAGATCCATCTCCAGCTACTGTCAGCAGCCACCACTCGAGGTCATGGACCTCGTTCTTCAAAAGAAGTTCAAAACCCAAGAGAGCATCTGGACCCCCATCTATACCACCATCGTTCTCCAACACATCGCGGGATTCGATGCAGAATGGGCAAGGTCCTATAATTGGATATACGCCAATGCGGAGCACATCTAACATTCCCAAACGGACAATGTCAAAATTTAGAGAGGATCTTCCAGAGCGAGAGGACCTTCCGGAGCTTCCATTGTCACCGCCGGACTCTAGGGTGCAATCACCTGAGGCTGATGTTGTGCCTCCAATCCGGGAATATCCCGAGAAGAGGGCCGTACAGTTGAGCGATGATCCAAAGATACGATACGATACACCTACTAGTGGGATTCGGTCTTTGAGGCGTGAAGAAACTCCTACTAGTCACCGTTCAGTTGCTGCACCCTCACCTGAACCCGTGGCTGTCATGTCACAGTCACTGGCATCCATCGATTCCGAAGGATCTTGGTTGTCCGGTCGAAAGGGTGGATCGAAAAGAAGCTCATCAAATCTCCCACCCCAACCTCTCCGAGAGAGCGCAAGCTCTTTAGACAAGAGATACAAAGACTACTCTGAATCGCATGAAGAGCTTGGAATTGCAGAAGATGAATACTTTAGTCGATTGACGCCTGGCCCTGAGGAAGAATACAAGATTCACCAACGACGATCAAAGACAATGCCATCCAGCGATGAAGAAGACGGAGGTAGCATTGTTAGCCCGACGTCGGAAAAGTCCAAATGGGGAGCTGTTGCACGCACGCCAACTGTCGTACATCGCGAGCCACGTGCAAAATCCCGTGAAGGCTTGCTGAACGATTACTCGGATGCTGACTACGACTCTGATGCCGACCAACCTTTCCAGACTGCTCAAGAAGACTTCGCGACTGCGCAAAGTTCGAGGCGTAAGAGTTACGGATTCAACCAGGAGCTCGTCGATGAGGTATCTGAAGCCTCCGATCTGCGAAGAGCCACCAGCGTTGATCTAGGCAAAGGCCACGTGCGACGAATCAGCGCCGGTAGCGCCAAACTCTTGGATCTGAAGAGGAACTCAGATGGGAAGAGACTAAGCACCGGTCTAGAGAACTGAGGGAGGATTGGGAAGATGCATAATTGGGGATTTTATTGACAGAAAACGACATGACGAAGACGAGCACCACATTCTTTTGGACCATTTCCTTGCACCGTCGATATCGACACTCACGCTCATTTGATACTTTTCAGGCTTCGACCTACTACTTAAACTACACACTCTGTCGAGATTTTCTTACACATTGTCAGCTTTGTCCTAGTCAGTCATGGACTCGTCATCCAATCGCCCATTATCATCCATCTATTCAACCCTAGGTTCGCCAGCCACGCACGGTCACCTCCACGGAGATTTTACGTATTCATGATATTTCTTTTTTCGTTATCATTGTAACTTGATTCCCCCACCAGCACATAGATTTTCCTTTTAGCACCAGTTTTGCGATTCTCGTCTGGGTCACTCCGGCTTGATTATTGGTTGGAGTGGAACGGAGCGGCACAGATATAAGGCGTCGCTCCTTTGAGAAAAACTTCCTTGGTTTGGTTGGGTTGGCGAATACACATTTTGTGAACAGGAATGGGAGGGAATGGGATTGTACTGTAACCAGCATATTGGCAGAACGGAGGGAGATTCTGGGCACATAATTGGCTCATCTTGAGCAGATCAGGGAGTGACATAATGGCCTAAAATCTAAAACAATGGAGTATTTTCCTGCATCTGACCGGTGCATTTTGATGATGTGAAGATGTCAATTTGGCTGTATTTCAAGTCACTGTCCATTCTTCACCTCACTTCTACTTCTCCTCGAGTCAGCACGTCATCTGGGTCACATGATCCGCGGGGTTGCTTTCAATCAACTCCAAACTCCTTCACTTTGCACCACAACATCCTCCAACACCAACTCCAACCAAACAAATACGTAAGACACCTTTTCTATTTCCAGATACACGTTCCTCGGGTATGCAATGCATGCATGAGTTGCACATGCCTTTGCAGCAAGTGAAATCACACACCGAACATGCAACGGCGGGGTTGAGGTGCGAGCTGCGTTGTGAGCTGAGACAGGTCCAGCGGAGGGGCAGACAATTGGGGGAGCAGGGCAAAGAACATGAACACGCAAAGACGATTCCAAATATGCGATTATCAATTCCGAATCTTTGGGTTTGATCATTGCTATTTAAATGGGCTTCTGCGTGGTTCTTCTGCTTACACAGCTCCCTCATTCTCGAGTCCTCGGTATTCCTCCTACAAATCAGTCAGGTCGCGGGAGGAAGTCTGCGGGATGACAGCATCTAGATTCGCCCACTAGCGCTTCGATTTCTAAGCCTCAACAACCACCCCCGACCTGCCACAACGAACACAAACACAAGACGCCATCGCCCCCAACCCTGCCTTTCCTATATAACCACATCTTCTTCTTTCCCTTGACTACCTTTTGAATGTCATTCTTCATTCGCACAGCAAAGCTCACTGCCAGACCAAATAGATTACCTTTACAAACGATCATCCGAAGCAGACATTTTTCGCAAACAAACAGAATCATGGGTGTTCACAATCTTGCCAACAAGGGAGAGTTCGACGCGGCTTTAGCCAACAACAAGGTCGTTGTTCTTGATGCGTATGTTTCCCTTCGGTCGCTCAATTCTTCAAAGAAAAAAACTAATTGTATACAGCTTCGCAACTTGGTGCGGACCTTGCAAGGCCATCGCCCCAAAGATCGTCGAGTAAGTTTTCCACATCAAATTCAATGGGCGTTTGCTCTCGTATAGAAGTCAGAGCTAACATGCTGCAGTTTCTCCAACACCCACACAGCCGCTCACTTTGTCAAGATTGACGTTGATGAAGTCCCAGATGTTGCCCAGGAACTCGGTGTCCGTGCCATGCCCACATTCATGATCTTCAAGAACGGAGAGAAGGTCCAGGAGGTTGTCGGTGCCAACCCTGATGCTCTGGAGGCCGCTATTCAGGAGGCTATCAAGGAGTAATAGATTGTACAATTTGATTATGGATATATGAGGAGCCGGGTTGCAAACACACAACTACGGCATGGATCGGATTGAATGGATGCGCTTCTTTTCTGATGGAAGAATGAAACATTGATGGAACTTATCTATATGAAAGTGCAATGAAAAACATCAGTTTCCTGCTTGTCTTAAACTTAACATTGTATTGCTTTCATCATTTCTGTAAAGATTGACAACATTATCTCCTAGGCATTGAATAACTTTTTTATCATAATGTCTACAGCCAACATCAGTTGGACGTTCAGTGTTGATTATTTTCTGTCTTTCAAGGTGCATTCACAACTGCTTCCTGCAAAATATATAGAGCAAAGATAACATTCCATCAATTGATCAAGCCTTTGACCTAAATGGTGGACCTCACTAGTCAAGGCATGCGTATAAGGAATATGGAAACTGCTTTTTACAATAATATGCGGCTGATGATTTGGTTTCTCGTAGCACTTTCACCAAAGCTAAACACAATTTCGCATATCCCTTATGCTTATCATATCTTGTGACAACCCAAAACTCCCATGTGTATTTACTCCAGAACCCGCGGACATCTTACCGTTACACACCTACTCCAAACAAACACCACCTAGACTGACATCTTCATCGCTATGCCCTTGTGAGGCTCGTAGCCTATGATCTTGAAGTCCTTCGCCTCCCACCCATCGATACTGCCGCCCTTCTCCCTCGAGATTTCCAAGCCGGGAAAAGGTCGTGGGTCCCGCTCCAGCTGCACCGCCAACGCATCTACGTGGTTGAGGTAGACGTGTGCATCTCCCATGGTATGTGTGAATGTCCCTGGTACCAAGTCGCAGACGTGCGCCAGCATGTGTGTTAACAAGGCATAGCTAGCGATGTTGAACGGCACACCGAGGCCCATATCGCAACTTCTCTGGTAGAGCTGGCAATCCAGCTTCCCCTGTCCTTCGGGTCCGTTGGGAAAGCGGACATAGAACTGGGCGAACATGTGGCAGGGAGGTAGTGCCATAAGCCTCAAATCTTTGGGATTCCATGCGCTCAGGATGATCCGTCGATCATATGGCTTGTTTTTTAACTTGTATATCACCTCGGCCAGCTGGTCGACTCCCTGTCCTGTATAGTCTGTTTTCGCATCGACGTACTCGGCGCCAAAATGTCGCCATTGGAAACCATAGACGGGCCCAAGATCGCCAACCTCGCGGTGGGAGAGCCCGACGGAATCGAGATATTCGCGTGATCCGTTGCCGTCCCAGATGGAAACGCCCTTCTCAGAGAGAGGAAGAGAGGAGGTAGAGCCAGCGATGAACCACAGAAGTTCTTCTATAACCGCCTTGAGAAATACGCGTTTGGTGGTTAGGAGGGGGAGAACTGGTGTGCCGGTAGGGGTAGAGAGTGAGAATTTTAACTGAGGAGGGGCAAATAGAGATCGAGTGCCTGTTCCTGTTCTATGAGATATTAGCTGGGTTCTTGCTATCTTTTTGATCTATTTCGATTTCTCCTGCGAAAATGCTGCACTTACCGATCTGGACGATGCTCTCCATTCTTTAAAATGTCGCGGATGAGGTTAAGATATTGGTGTTCTTCGTGGTTTACATCTTTTGCAGATATTTCAGATGTCTCTTTCGCCGGTGCCTGGGCAATTGGATCGGTTCCTATTATCGCGGGAGTCATTTTGATTTTGTGGTATTGTTGAACTTTGAGAAAGGAGACGCGGTTGAGACGCGTTAAGTGGCGGGGTGATTTTAGCTTGCTGCTGCGTCGCTAACGCCCCTGAGCTCGGGCTTAATTTGGAAGTAATTCTACCCCTTGACTAAGCGAAACAGCTTGATGGTAAGTGTAGTGTCGATTGAGGCATTGTGGCTGATATCAGCTACGGAATCGATGCAACGGTTTAGAAGTACCGACTTTACTGGTTATCTACTCTAATTGAACATACAGTAGTGGATCAGTTTTTTTGAGTTGTGACAACAGTCGGCTAGCTACTGACTGTAGCAAGTCTCTGAAATTGTTCTTGACGATGCGCGTACTTTGATTGCAAAGAAACTAAATGTCTCTGACAATATTCAGACGGGATTTATCTCAAGCTGAGCTTGTTTCAAGTGGTTAAGTCCGTGACCGTTCCTTCTCGACTTCCACTAGCTAGCATAAACATGCTCAGCTATACAGTAGCTCTTAAAATGATTATGATGAGAAAATGCTCAAAGTCGTCACTATAATCTAAGTGTTTCGTCACATCATAAGTGCCATATCCGACGCCAGCAAACTTACCGACAGATTGTCCATTAGTTTACCCCTTCGGCTCTTTAGAACTCTATAGATGAATACGAATAGTGCTGCGTCTCTTTTGGAACTCCAGATTATCATATGCTCTTCGAATAGCTATTGTAGAGCTACAATGCCGTACATTGTTTCCCGACCTGTGGGTTTGGCTAGCAACCCTTATTGTCAAACTGAGGATCGTGTAAATAAGCGGCTAGAAACAGTGAAAGAATTCTAGCACCAATAATAGTATGCTTTAAAAACAAATAGCTTTAGCTACATCGAATACAGGTTAGCTAGTACTCTTTCCCGACTTAAGCTGCTAGCTAATTGTAGCTAGCATTTCTTGACCGGACTTCTAGATCTCTCCCTAAATGCTTCTTCTAATCTCTCTTCATATATACTTGGTTTAGCAGTCCCCCAAAAAGTCTTACGTCCAGACAGCCAACCCTCAAACAAAAAGCAAATCTTGCACCTCAAAATGGACACCGATGTACTGTCCAGTCTGCTCATAGCCCTTGCCGTCGTGACCAGCATCCTTGCTTTCATTAGCATCTGGACTAGACGCAGGGCGAACAAAAGAAGCCAGTCACAACGTCGAGCTCCCATCGCTGCCGGGACCGCCTACGCATCACCAGAACCAGCGAGGACTGTTCGAGTTGTCACGACACCAGCAGCTTCTCGAAACAGGCCTGGAATGGAATCATCTGCTGGTGGTGCTCTGGAGGCTGCAGATAAGAATGTCATCAGCCAACCGCCGCCAACATATTCAATGAATTCGAACCCTCCGGTTTATGTCGAGGATGTGGAGGCTCGAGACATGGTTAGAGCGGTGCCTTCGAGTTCGGAGATCAATGAAGCGTCGGTGTGGCGCACAACCGGATCGTGAGAAACAGAGAAATGGGGTGTATGGATAAATATGTTGGGAATAGATAGAGCTTTATAGGAAAAATATGGAATCATCTAGGAGACTACATAGGGCATAGGAAGTAGAGCATGTGGATTTCTGTACAAAAATCATAATAAACGTCTAATTTCTACATTCTCAAATGTGACATACTCGTGACTACCCTACATAATGCTCAATACTTAATCAGAATTCTTTGGAGACTGGTCAGATTACTGATCGTAATCCTGGCTTCGAGTCTGAATAATATGATAATTCGAGGCCTTTGCCGACTCAACTCCTTACTCCACCCCGTCCGACTAATAGCATTCATCCAAAAATGAGTTGGGAGAATCGTTAATCATATTAATAACTCTTTAATGGTGTTTTCTACTGCTGGCGCTGGCTTATCTTGTTATTAGATACCATTAATTTGTAGTTCATGGCAATACTAGGCTTAGATAGCCGAATAGAATCAAGATGAAGGGAATTCGGCAAAAGAATATTCGCTTCATACTTCACAGCAGGGTGTAAAGTACGCAATCGGCTTCAGTTCGTAGCACCAAATGATTTTAGGATTAGACATAATTTATATGCCGAGCTTTTACCATTTTGAATCCCTATATTTGGTCACTTCTGAGTTGCGCGTACGCCACCCTAGAGGTTCACAATGTCGAACATCGAGTTGGCAGGTGATGCCATCTACTAGCGCTTCAAAAACACCTAATTTTCTGTGTCTTTCTGCGTCTATTGGTTTAAGATCCCAAGTTAGAGTGCGAGATTCTGGCGGCGCGACTTGGCTAGCCAAGCAAGAATTTGGCTTCAACAACTAAGCATACTTGATGACACTCATTTAAGATGGAAGTTCTCCATTTTTGCTTCGTCTTGAGCCTCCCAGAATTCACCTCGCATTATGCCATGCACATATGCTTCACCGATGACCTTATAGCCGCCCTCGCATGACCGCAGGATAATTGGGACTGAAGCTCCTTGCAAGAGGACAATAGAATCTCCAACTTGAGACTGCGGGTGTGCCGTGCCGATGAGTCCTTTGCTGGTCTCCATCATTCTCCGGCCAAATTGGCCGATTTTAATCGCGGTCCAGATTTCCAATTCATTTGGATCCATGTCTTTTGGATTTTGGTCAGTGATTGTTTGGATGGTACCAAGACTTTTCTGTAATGGGGTGGCCCAATCTTTTAATTTCCTTCCATATATTTTGAACTCTCCTGCTTCCTTGATATTTCCCATAAGAGTTTCGTCGACCCATATAGGCCATCGAGGGCTTCCCGAAAATAAGCCTTGAAAAGCGCGCGCAACAGAGGCTACAGCCCCTACGTCACCTGATCTCCACATATTGTGTACAGCACTAAGCCAGATTGCGTGGAAGAGCTCAAGCTCAGACCCGTAAACATTGCGGAGAATAGATGGTTCCTTTTCTAAGGTAGACACGGTTGCACGTTCTTCATCCGCGGCCTCCGATCTAAACTCTTCTCCATGCAACGCTGGATCAAATTGGGAAAGGCCATGAACAACATCAAAAATGTAGCCACGGCAGGTCAAAATGAGCTCATCTGAAGAAATCTGCACTGATGCAGGGGATCCCCCGCATGCTTTATATCTGGTTTTGGTAGGTGTCGATAGATGCCGAAGACTTCTTGAAGACCAAACGTTGCCATCTTCGGCCTCCCACAAAACTTTCCAATCAACAAACCAAGATGGTAAATCACCTCTTTTGGGAAGGTAACCAAGATCCAGACAAACAATGTCGAGAACCTGCTCAGGATAGGACCGAGTCAACTTCGTTATGGTAATTTTTCGCAAGATAGTGTCTATAGGCTCTCGATAATCAGGCTTGGGGATTGTATTTTCGCCATCATACTGCAAATTTTTCCAAATTAGTATTAATTAGCAAGATGTACATTATGAACACCATTGCAATTTTTATTTAAAAGGTGCCAGACTTTCCCATACATAGATCAAGAGCTCATGACACACGTCATATTTGTCAGTAGGAGAATTTAAGGATCAAAATGCAGCTTACAGCCAGTCCAAGCACACCGAAAACTTTGTCATGGGGCTCTCTTGATCTTGAAAGGCACGACCTTCTGAGCACTTCCAGAAGGTCTGGGGCGAGACGTGCTTTCCCTTGACCTATTCTTCCGTCTTTGATCAACCGTGTAAGTTTGAGAAGGCAGCGTATATTTTCATATCCTGTAAAATAAAACCAAAACGTAGGGCCGCATTTCTGGAGAGTTGTAATGACCAGCTCAATAGTTTGGATAGCTATCGTATGCGAGCCCCATACCAAGATTGTGTGTTGGGACATTGCTATCTCTTGAATTATCCAGGTCCTTTGCCAGTAGGGTAGAGCAAATAGTTCAGCTACTGATTTCCACCCCGATAGATTTTTCACATATTCTGGTTTGTGTGCTAATAACTGAGTGGTTCTCAGTTGGAACAAATCTGTTGGGTTCCCGGTTGCTAAACACTCGACAACAGAAAGCGCTTCTTCGGTGTGTTTGTTCTCTACGCCAAGCCATACAATCGTTTCGTATGCATTAGAAAAGATATCCCTCATCTTGAGGATTTGATGTCCTCTTTCTTTTTCGTCGCCTTGGTTGATGCATATTGCATCAATCCAGATGCAATCGTATTCGCGCCGTTTTAGCTCTCGAATTGCAGCTTCTAGAGACTTTGTAACTGATAGTTTGCAATCGTTAACGATGATTGCCACGGTGTCGCTGGCATCTCCCCAGCAGTAAGAGAGAGCTCTATATGTCTGCGTAGACCGGTAGCTCGAATCGCATTGGAAGTGTTCTAGGGTAAGCTGAATATCATTATTAGCTGACCATGATGGTAATATTTTCAAAAGACCTATCTCGGAGTCTCCGAGGGGGGAATATTCCAGGTTTTTCAGATCAGGCAGCCTGTTATCTGCTGCGGAACGATTATCAGTGAGCCCTTGCGAGGATAAAAGGGCTGACAGCTCGTCGAGCTCCGGCTGGAGTGTCATTGCAAGTTACGAATGTAGTCTGGAGCTAGTGTAGATATGTTCACGAACAGGCAATGGCTGGAACAAGTAACATAACGGAGTAAAATAAAGCCTTCTGCAAATGAGGCTGAGCTGAACGTGGGTGGCACTTCTTGATAGGTCTGATCGATAGCTAAGCCAGATTCAATTCAACCTATCGATGCCCCAGAAGGCCTCAACCAAGCACAATATAGAACTTTCACGTGATGTAGTAATAAAATGACATGACCGTCAATGTGCAAATGATTGAGGCTCCACACGCAGTAAGAAAGAAATCTATATCGTGCCGAATACGTAAACTCGTAGTTTTTAACGTGAAGTAGAGAGTCATAGTACGAAATAGCGGCTATACACGTCCATGGCGGGGCGGAATGAGCTCGCTTGTTACTTATGAGTCAACTGCCATCAACCACACACAGTATACATAGGCAGGCAATCTATCCAACATTGTTCTCTCCCATTCTCCAACATCAATTAAAATGAGTGTCAGCGTCTTGAGGAAACATGGCATTCCCCAAAGACGTTGTTGTCCTGTTTGTGGCGTACGAGCATATGCGCCAGCCAAACGCATCTCAGAGCAATCTTCAACCTCGAGTTCCACCTACTCAGAAGAATCCAGTCTACATCCTAAAACCCCATTTTCATTTCTCAATCTCATTCCTGAGATTCGCATCAAGATATATAGGCTTTGCATTGAAGATGCCACGAGTTGCCCCACAAATATCGATGTACCCAGGGAAAGAATCGAACGGAACGTCTATCAATTTGCATCAGGCAGCCTTCGAAACTCAGTAGTTCGTAGTGGATTTAAGTGTGAAGAATACCAACGTGGTGATGATAAAGTATGGGCTTCTGTCGAGGGCCCAAAGACCAGCATCTCAAATATCGCCCAGCTTCCTCTCCTCTTTGTAAACAAGCAAATTTACAATGAGGTCGCCGCTCTTGTGTATCCCAAATTCTCGTTACTGTCTATCTATCCCTCAGTAATCAAATCTGATGATGAATTATATGGATGGGATCAAACAAATCCGCTGCGTTGGACAGCGATGCGAGAAGTTACTTCGCTAAAGATCATATTCTCAAACGAACTCGCCAAAAAGTTCGGGGAGAACGGGCAGGACGACAAGAAACGATCCGCGGACGAGCTTTCATTCATGCCCTGGCCAACCATACCGGCTTTGCTGCAGGTTATTGAAGATTTGGAAAATCTGGAAAGCGTTGAAATTGTAGTAGATATCTACGGAGATCCATCTCTAACTCTTGGAAGCAAATTGTTGCGGGGAGATGGTTGTGTTTCGTGGCTCCTCCCATTCAAGGAAGAGGTGAAAAGGCATGTAGAAATTAGCATTGGGTTTGGAAAGTCAGGGAGATGCTCTCAGCTTTATCAAGGACGGTGGGATAGGTTTTGCAAGAAGAGGGAAGAGGAAATGGCGCCGAAGAATTTGCCTTCCATCTCAACTTTGGCAATATGAACTGGCATAAAAGGCTATTCGCGGTCAACGGGAGGTGGAAACGGCTGGCGAACGAGGAGAACTTCCGTCACTATTGGATCTGGAATATGTACAATCTGAATGAACTTATGTACAAGAAATCCATCTAGTTCCCAATCAGTCAATGCACTTCATTAGCCATTTCCGGTAAGCTGCTGTGGCCAGTTGCCTGGACAGCTTCCAGTGAAGGTCAAACCACTCGACGCCTGGTTTTGTATATTGCTGCCCAAGTACTTCACCGCCCCACCTCCATTCTTCTGTGTGATATTGATGTTCTTGAAACTCAGATTAGAACATGGTGCTGCAGCACTGCAATGTATTCCAGCACCGATGTTGTATCTAGACGTGCCCGAAATGTTCTCCCAACGCACATCGCTAATCTTCAGCCTTGACGAATCACAGTTCTGCCCGGTGTAGATACATGGCGAAATATATATCGGCTGATTCACATCCGTGAAACGAATGTCTCGGAAGGTAATGTTCTTCACATAGCCGGTGCCCGGGTAAGTTTTGATCCATGCTGCATTGGAGCTGTGTGTCAGGGTGACATTTTCGAAAAGGACGTTCTCGACGTAGTCTGGTTGGCTGGCTTGGGAACCTATGCTTCCAACTACCATTCCTCCGGATTCGTGGCAGACGATATTGCTAACGTGCATGTTTGTGGTGTTTCCTTTGGCGCAGATGCAATCCTAAAACAGTGAGAAAAGATAATAACATAGATATTTAAGCCTTACATCACCAGACGTTACAGTCCAGTTCGATAGTCTGATGTTCTTGGAGTTCCATGAGTTTGTGCCGTCAGTGTTCACCGTTGTCCACTGCGAGTTTGATATGGCGCTCATGTCAAGGTTTGTCATGGTCACGTTGTCCGAATATGCGATGAAAGTGTGCCTATTTCTTGTTAGTTTGGCTACGTGTCTGAATCATAAACTCACCAAAATTGAGGCTGGCGCCATGTTAAACCATCTATCAGAATATTCTTCGCTTTCCAAACCGTTAGGCTAATCGGTCGACCGTTTTGATTACCTTGGTTCTTGTTTTGATCATACCAAGTTTGACCGTTGCCATCAAATAGGGATTGACCATAGCCTCTGATAGTTATATTCTCACCCGTAACCCTCCACGCCGTACTGCGGCCGGCATAAGTCACACTGATACTGTTCGACAGCCAGCTATTCTATAATTAACACCCCATAAGGATCTGAGGCTATAAAGAAGACTGGAGGCCAAAAGAAATCCAAAGACCGAAACAAGTACTTCATTTTCAAATGGAAAGTACAAAAGATGTTGACGTACTATTGAATGTTGGTACTCCATACCCACTTGCCCAATATTTTGATATCCACGTTCTTGAGGTTAGACCAGTCCATGACTTTGCCAATATAGAACGTCCCCGCCGTGAACTCAATGCTTCCTCCATTCCCACAACGCTTGTAAGCATCCATGATCTGCGTCGAATCGTCGGCAGATGTGCCAGTGTTCAGAGGCGTGACGACACATGCTGTTCCAGTTTGGGTGACAGCAGCAAAAACACACTGACTAAGCCAGAGCAAAATCGGAACAATGAAAGTCACTATCATTTTGTTATTACACACTAGAGTTAATTGCGTGTCTGCAAAGATAATTTGAGCTCACATGGAATCGGCTCCTATTATAGCACCCCGGTGAGATGGCAAGTGATAAATAATTTAGCCTGCATTTCAATCTACTGAATGCCAAGGGTGAGAATTCGGGGTCAATCGAAGTTAAGAATGCGGGGACTTCAAGGCGATGGCTCATGTTGTCTTGATTGGGATGTGCTTTTCCGGCATGTAAATACAAGTAACATGTCAATTGAGGCTGATTCCCGATCAAGCTGGAGCTACATTGCCGATGGAGAATCTGGGCGAACTTTCTGTACGACAGGAAACCATTTTGTAGAATCTACCCTATTAAACCACCAATGATTGTGAGATCATGCGGTCATGAGTGACTTACTGGTCAAGCCCGGTTTCCGAATTCCTCTATTGGTCTCGACACCTGAGAGGATTTATTTGATAACTACGGAGAAACTCCACGTCTTAATGATAGCTGCGTCAAAACTGTCTTTTAGTTTCTGACTGAGCAATCTAAAATAATCCATTAATCCGTCGCCTGGTTCAGGCAGTACCACTGCAACTTTTGGAAACTACAACCGATAGTTCTCAATCCATTATTTGAAAGCACTGACCCTCATAACGTCTGAATATTCATCATAGCAAAGCTTTGAAATAATTGAGGGTTGTTGACAATTTTCCCGTTTGGGTTCGCCGGATTCAACGCCGATCATGTCTTCCAGGATGTATGAAGATTGAAGACGAAGGTCGGCGAGAAATATTAGGACAAAGTGGGATTTTGACAATAGGAAGTTATAAATTGAAGTCAACATCCATGGTGATTAAATCAAACATCCTACTTAGATATGGCTTCCTTCAAGCTAACCCCCTCAACCACCGCGCAATTTCAACCTTAGCCACGAAGATCTTGTAGCCGATACACAGGCTTTGATCGATAAAACCCGTGTGCTACAGGATGAAATTGTCTCAAATGTTACTTTTGAACATGTAAATCAATGATATTTCATGTCGTAGTATTCGCATTGCCCTCCACTACTGATTCTATAATAGGCTACATTCGGGAACGTGCTTCGTCCACTAGCTGATGATGAAAATGCAACGTTCGGTCTCAAGCGCCATTACAAATTCTACAACAGCACCTCCGCATCAGCCGAGCTTAGGGAGGCAGGGCGGATTTCCGCCTCACTTGTCCAAGAGTTTGAAACTGCGTCAGTGACCCGACAAGATCTACGTGCACTTGTTGGAGCCGTTATCCAACGCAAGGAGAATTTGGATCCAGAAGACCAGTTTTATCTTGAGAAAAAACATGCTGAGTTCCAGCGTAATCGACTCGGAACAAGTAAACGATTCACGGAGATCAAGAAGCGGGAACAAGAACTTCTCCTCGCGCATCGGAAAAGCTTGAATGCACCGGCTGCGATATCGCTTACGGCTTCTGAGTTAGATGGATTGCCGGAAGATACTCTGGCCGAGTTGGAGATACAGAATGGCAAGTTAATGTTGCCTCTTAAGAAACCTCATTTCGAAACTGCAATGCAGTGGGTGAAGGATGGAGAGGTGAGGAAGCGTATCTTCATCGCGAATGATATCCGCTGTCCCGAAAATCTTCCACACCTGAAAGAGTTGATTCTTCTGCGAGATGAATCTGCGAATTTATTAGGTTATGAAAACCATGTGCATTTCAAGATGGAAGAGAAGATGTTCAAGTCCCAGGCATCCGTTGAGGAATTTATGAGCGATTTTCAGAACCGAATCCAACCCATTGCCAAAATAGAGATTGACAAATTATTCGCATTGAAGAAGCTTGCTCTCGGAGATCAGATAACGGAAAATGAGAATCACCTCTTCACATGGGATTATGCATATTATAGGAACGTCTTAAGACAAACTGAATCATCATTCAATGAAAAGGCTTTTTCCGAGTACTTTGAACTCGACAAATCCTTGGAGGGTATGATGGCACTTTTCTCTCAAGTCTTCGGGATGCAATTCTTCAAGCTATCAACCGATCAATACTTCAAACTCGGCGCCAATATTCAGGTTGTGTGGCATGATTCCGTCGCGGTTTTCACGGTCTGGAATGATGACCAACTCGGTGGGGGCTTTTTGGGATATCTATATCTCGATCTATTTCCCCGACCTAACAAGTACAATCATGCAGGCCATTATGGGCTTGGACAAGGCTTTTTGAAGCCGGATGGGACGAGACACTACCCTTCTGCCGTCATAGTAATGAACCTCCACACCCCATCACCAACCAAGCCTTGCCTGCTCAAAGCAGAGGAAGCAAGATCCTTGTTCCATGAACTAGGCCATGCAATCCATAATCTTGTCACAAATACCCGCTATGCTCTCATGCACGCGACCATCGCTCGTGACTTTGTCGAAATTCCTAGCATCTTTCTTGAGAACTTCTTATGGAGCCATTCCGTTTTGAAAACTATTGGTAGCCACTATTCTTATACTTCAGAAGCCTTTCTAAGCCTATGGGAAGCACAAGGAGTACTCGAGAGGCCACCCAAGGAGCTGGGCGATGAGCAAATTAACCGGCTAATTGCAGCTCAGAATACCACTCCTGGCATCTCAGCACTACAGATCT
>Ga0247807_10000836_pt1 | contig 18776 bp, 16 predicted proteins | sample UWRJL074202C1_FD_179931 | JGI IMG/M metagenome (GOLD analysis project Ga0247807, IMG submission 179931) | Plant litter microbial communities from Arlington Agricultural Research Station in Wisconsin, United States - UWRJ-L074-202C-1 | ecosystem: Environmental > Terrestrial > Plant litter >...
AGTATGTTCTAATCTGTAAACTCTAGGGCGAAGATGAAGACGAGGACGATGATCTTGCAACAGCATTTGAAATTCTAGACCTTGGTCGTGTATTGTTTACTCGAAGACTAGAAGCACCTGAATTCGGAGAAGGTGAGGGGAAGGGGAACGATAGTGGCGTTTCAGCTATGACGAAACATATCAAAGAACGGCTTGCGGATACTCATCATTTACTGGGAGAGATATCCTTGGAAAACGAGAAGTTAGATTTTCCGCCCCTTTGTTTCAAGTTATCTTGCAAGACACCTTTTACTGATCAGTAACAGATTCGAAGGTGCTGTCACAGATTTTAGAGCTGCATTGGAATTGAAGCAGGCTATCTATGCTGAAGAACATGAAGTTATCGCCGAAGCCCATTACCTGCTGTCCCTTGCCCTAGAATTTGCATCCATCAAACCAGTTCCTAAAGAAGGAGAAGGAGAAGGAGAAGAGGACGCTGAGCCAGATACGCAGGTTGATCAAACTTTGAGAGATGAGGCCGCGAAAGAAATGGAGGCTACAATCAACAGTATCAAGCTCAAACTCCAGAACAAGGAAGTAGAGCTTGCATCTTCCGCTAACTCGGAAGAGAACGATATCCTGAGATCACAAATTGCCGATTCGAAGGAAATCCTAGCTGACATGGAGGCTCGGTTGGCCGAACTATCAAAACCTCCAATTGATGTCAAGGGCATGAAAGAATCGGTTTTTGGCGGTGCTGGAAGTGAGAATCCATTAGGTGGGCTCCTTGGAGCCAACGAAGGAGAGTCCGCTGCTGAGGTAGATGCTCGAATTGAAGAGGCTAAAAAGTGAGTTTGACCCAAGCTCGTATGAAAAAGTTCCTTTTCTATTGTTTCAGACAATGCGCGCATCCAAAAGGAAAAGGACTAATGATTTCAGAACTGCGAATGATCTCTCAGGCTTAGTTCGCAAAAAGAAAACCGTCGAAGCTGCAAGCAATGGCACTGCCTCATCCAACAGTAAGCGCAAGGCAGAAGATGACGCAGAGGAAGCCAGCGACACTGCGAAGAAAGCCAAGATTGAAAGTGTTCCTGAGGAGCTCTAGTGTAGGAGGAAACGAATGCAATGTACTAAGTAGAGCTATACGGACGGACGGATGGCAAAAATGACGGCGTTTCGTTTGTTCCTGGAATTCTTAAAGGCGGCTGCTAAGATATCGAACTCAAATTTCACAGGTATACAAATCAAATTTTATGCAGTCAGATCGTTACAAGTGGCTAGGCCCACTGATTGCTATTATCTCAAATTATGTGGGACAAGCAAATGTGGTTTGGATCTTAAGCTGTTGACTGTCGAGGTTGAAAATCACAAACCTCAAAACACAAGCCGTCCTGCAACACCGAAGACCATAACACACTCACAGCTATGATTTTAAACCCTGTAAGAATGAGGTTTACTTTAATATTGAATCTGTGCGACTTTAGCAGCAAATTATGTATGTGTTTCCATCGTAGCAGTATTTACAAAATCACAGTCACCATTTGAGTATTTATAATTCTCGAGGCCATTTATTTAGTATTATTTACTTTCAATATCACAGTGTCAAGCAGATCAGCTTGATCTTATGGTGACATGTCACAACAAATGGCCTCTAGATGAAAAGTCACCCTTCCTGATAGACAATATTTATGCCATATCAGCAATTCTCAGAGTTGATATTACTCTTTCGTTATCAGGGAAACATTGCTGAAAATCGCCTCATCTTTCCTGTGCGCTTCTGAGCCTCCTTTGTAGTGGAAAACCCAAGCGTCATTCTTGACAGGGGTATGCAGGGATATGGTTTGGTAGTAAGTTCGAATCATGGTCATGGCTGAAGTGGTACGTCGATCAGCAATCTGTGCTAGCTTCAAAGTGACACCAGTGAAGTAAAGGTTGTAATACCCGATTGTGATATATAGCGGGGACACAGGGAAGTTTTGAGAAGGGGTAACTTTACTCTAGTATGTCACAACTTGTGTGATCCAGGATGTAGGCCCTAATGATGGCGGCGGAATGTTTGGGTGTGCTGAAGATTACTGCTTCTTAAAAGCCTCCAGGTGTATTCATTGATGACGGGGTGTTGCTGGAACCACCACGTAGATGCGAAGAAGATCCCTTGAAAAGCGATTGCCATATAAAAGCTTCGCTGAGAAGAAGCTCGATATCTTTCTCAGTCCAGTCTCGAGTTGGTAATGCTTGCAGAAACATCATAACTTCTTGAAAGTCCATTTTCAAGAGTCTATCTGTCCACTTGACGAGAAATGCAACACATACATAGAGATGAAACTCTGAAAAGCCTTGCTCTTCGGCCTAATTTAGCAATTAGTGGTGTTAAAAGTGAAAGGAACGTGCCTGTTCTTACCATATATGTATCCCACATCCTGATGGTATTTTTTACACTGATTTCCCTCATCAAAAGACAATTCATCCAACGGAAGCTGAACTGTATAAATTCAACCCCTTCCTGTTCTAGATGTTTCGCTAATGGAGTGTCTATCCGAGCTGTGAGATCATGGAGGGCCGCAACCTGGCGTTGAATACCTGGCTGAGCAAAGATATAGTTATCCTGAATGCCGTCCAAGAGCTTAGTCAAGCACCAAAAGGAATCTGCCTCTACAGCATCTAGAACAGGCTTTGGTAATTGTCCCGGGTCCATACCGCTCTCAATATCCGATTCGCCAATATAACTTGCAAGAAACACTTGCCAGAATGGTGTGACAAGATCATTGATCCCCTGAACATAGCCGCTGGCAGGATGGCGTACAGCCCAGACATATAATATTCTTTCTAATGATCGTTGAGTTGCCTCATATCCATATAGCTCGAGATGAGGGTTTGTGCGAGGTACATCAATACTAATCTGATGCCAAATAGTTTCATCAAGCCCTCTTGCTTTCCCCGGTGTCGCAGAGCTGTTTCCACTTCTTTCAAATGCTTGTCGTACTCCGTCTAGATACTCCTTACGCTTACGTTCCAGCGTCCCAACACGTCTTTCACTACTTGTGGGAAGATATCCAAGTAACAGTTGCCAAGTCATGGCCCTGACCTCCTCCGGAATACCAGACCATGCTGCAGACCTTAAGTCCGTCAAAGAAATTGAAGTTGCTTGAAGGATTTTTTTAAATTTGTTGATCCTCGTTATCCGTGCAGAGTGTACATCCATATCCTTAGGGGTACCGGCCACAGGGATGGGGGGGTGATTGATAAGGTGCAATGAATTTGCTGGGTCTCTGAGTATCTCCTTATATTGAGGCCTCAAAATCTTGCCTTCACTCTTTTTAGCAACAGGGTAACTTGGCGATGGTCTTTCAATCGCGATATCAGCACTATTTGAAAGTCTCCGCGGTCCCAGACCTCCTATATCGCCTTGCAAACCAAGTCCCAATGCGGGTGAAAGCTGACCACTAGAAACTATATTCTTTTGGTTGGGCGCCTTCTTTGTTTTCCGCTTCATACTAGATATACTCGGTAATCCAAAATCATCGCCGTCATCGTTGTCATAACCATATTCGTCATCGTCAACGTCATCCTCCGCGTTCCAGTCATTATTTGTATGTGAAATGAAGTCTGTATATGTTCTTCGGGGAGGCGAAGCTATACCTCTTATAGGTGGAGTATTACTTCTAGTTTTATGTGAAGACAAGGAGGGAGGTGTTCTTGGCCGGGTTGAACTAGATGATAAAGAACTGATTTAACTGTTAGCACGAATATAGCATCAAGGCTAGAACACATGCAGATTATCAAAAGCTAGCATATCCGCGTGAGAGTATGACGCCCCCACCACCAATCCTGAATTATGCACGGGTTTCGTAGGAGAAGGATCTCGACGAGAAGCCGAGGCTCTGCTTCGCCAGAAAGGAGATGAGGACCTGGGCAACATGTAAGTGACTTTGCCTGCCTGCTGCTGCATCATTTGAATCCTTGTCTTCTATGTTTATAGCTCTGGTTTACATTTTGACATGTGTAAGGCTATGTAGAATTGGTAAACGTACTCTGATCTTTCTAATTGTCACACGGTCTATCAGCAGGTTTCTAGACAGAGTATCAACAGGAGTAGAAGTTATAATGACAGAGCTATCTGACTAAAGCGCGGGATTCGACTTACCCACTTGTACCATTTCCTTGACAAACAAGCTGCAATTAGCAGTTATTTCTTCTCTAAAGATTTCTTTGAACTTACCTGCGGCTTCTTGCTACCGTTTGAAGAAGTAAACATTTTGGCAGAGGTATGATCCTTCACCTTCGGCGTTCATAGGAGCTTGATTTGATTTTGGTGGTTGGAGGTCCCCTCTTCAAGGTCCAAGTCGCCTCGTGCCAAGAATAGTGGATCCAGGCACTGGATGTTAGCGTCCTGAGCAAACTACCTCTCAAAGCCTGATCAACCACTTCACTTGTTTATTACCAGCCATCCAGATCATCAAATCCTCTCCGCACTTTCTTCTTTTACACTCTTTTAATACCACGAACTTTCTTTCGCGCAATACATCTTTTGTTTAACTGGGCAACAACCACAGTGGACCTCCCTTGATAACTTTGCTACTACAATAGCTAGCCAAGTTACGTTTTAATCACATCCCATACCTTTCCAAACGAATACATCTCAGAATGGCGGAACCCGATAACTTTGAGGAAGATCTCTTCGCTGATCTGTATGTATAAATCCAAAACCATCTGCGCCTCACAACTCCGCCTTTGGCCACTGCTGGGGATAGTATAGAGACCCTCTGGGCAAACAAAGACTGCAGTCATGTAGTCTAGCAGCCTTGGCCGAGTGACTGACGCGAACTCTTACACTCATTATATTCGACAAAATTCGAGACTGACTGAATTATAGGTACACCGAAGATGATGCACCTGCAAAGCCAGAGCCTGCTCCTGTGGTAAAGAGTGAGCCTGCAGCACCACCTGTCGAAGTTAAGTCAGAGGTAAAGGCAGAGGAGAACGGTGACGGGGATCAAAATATGTATGCCGAAGAGGAAGAAGATGACGACGAGATAGACTTCAATCTGGGCAATGGGAATAGTTATGAAGCTACTACCAGTCATCAGGAGTCTCAAGGGACGGGTATCAAGGAAGACGGGTAAGATATAGTTATTTCTTTAAGTTCCTGCAAAGTGCGAGCGCTATTGGGGAGAGTCAATATCTAGGCAATCTAGCTCTTAGCCGTAAAACATGGAGGTCCGGCTTCGCGCTGAATAAGTGGTACGGGAACATCTAATACAACCCATAACTTATGCGGCATATTTGGAAAGAAACCTCCGAGCTTTAAGCGTTGCGGGAATAAAATCATGATGAATTGGGAGCAACAATAGAAGATGGGATACCAGTGTGGTTTGTGAAATCATGAACGCCGAACGCCACGGCCAAGCAAACATTAGGCATTATAAGGTCCCAAAGGGTGTTCTGGGTGATTTGGGTTTACAGTCTTCGGGAAGTGGTGCAAGGCAGAACTAGAGTTGAAAAAAATGTCAGGAAGGGGGACTATCGTTATGGGAGCACAGAATTCGCCTCGTGCACTCGACATCTACAGCGACCATATAATTGTCCTACTACATAGCCTATTGTCGAGATATCTTCATAGAGCATCATGGGGGAGGCAACATTTAGCCTATAGCACAAAGAGTAGCGTGTAGCGCTCATCGCCAGTACCTAGCATCACGATAGCAAACATCGATTGTTCTTGGATATCTTGTCGTGTCAGACTTCGTTGCATGACTTGCAGGACTCACTGCGACTTGTTCACATCAGTTGGTGTGGATGTCTCCCCGCACATTTGCCGATACCGATGTACAGATATCCTCAAAATGGACCCGTATCTTCTTGACTTCCTCGCAAGCCATAAGCCACTTCATATCTGAATGGATTTAGACGACTATGACGAATAATCGTGGGAAACCTGAAGAAGGACGTTTGGTATCGAGCACTGGTCCAAAAGATTATTCCCCTACAGGCAAAAAAAAATGTTGTAGCTACCACAAGGCGGACAATTCACTACAGCAGTTTTCAGCGCCACCTCCTTGTAGCGGACATTCTTACTAACATATTATTCCTTTACAATTTGTAAAATTCCAGAGAGATTTGAAGTTGCTAACTGTTCAAACTGTAGGAAGATGTTCATTGGTGGATTGAACTGGGAAACCACCGATGGTAGGTCAGGGCAAAAGAATTTTTTGATATCGTCTAATATGTGAATAGAGTCGCTGAAGGAATACTTTTCACAGTTTGGTGACGTACTAGAGTGTACGGTTATGAGAGATGGCGCGTCTGGACGCTCTCGTGGCTTTGGATTTCTCACATTCAAGGATGTTAAGACCGTCAATATTGTGATGGTAAAGGAGCACTGGCTTGATGGGAAGATTGTAAGTATTCTTCTTGTTCCTGAATGTTTAGAGAATTCTCGGCACCTTAATGCCAGATTGCTGTGTTCAGCCTGTGTTGTTGTCATTTTGCTCCTATTGGATACTGTTCACCAACTTCTTACCTTTGCAGATTACTTATCTGCTCATTTGGACCCTTTGTAGCTGACATAACACAGATCGATCCCAAGCGGGCAATTCCACGAGACGAGCAGGAACGCACCAGCAAGATATTCGTTGGTGGAGTTTCACAGGAGGCATCTGAGAAGGATTTCAAAGATTTCTTCGCGCAGTTTGGAAGAGTTATTGATGCTACACTAATGATGGATAAGGATACCGGACGACCAAGAGGTTTCGGTTTTGTTACTTTCGACAGTGAGGCAGCAGTCGACGCATGCTTACAAGGTCCTCTCGAAATTCATGGCAAGCCCATTGAAGTAAAGAAAGCCCAACCACGTGGCAATATGCGCGAGGATGAGGAACGAGCTGGCAACAGTGCTCGTGGCCCTAACCAATTTCGCAAAGAGCAGAATAATCCAAATCAACAACAGGTCGGAAATAACAACGCTCAACAGGCACCTAACGGTATGACGCCGCAAGTCATGGCACAATACTGGCAACGCATGCAACAATACTTTGCAATGATGCAACAACAAATGGCCATGGGTGGAATGGGAAATATGAATCCCCAGATGATGCAACAGATGCAGCAAATGCAAACTATGCAAGCCATGCAACGACAAATGCAAGGTGGTGCTGGAGCTGATGCTCGAAGTCAAAGCCCTCAAAGTCCAGGTGGAGCTGGCAATATGGCGAGCATGGCTGGTATGGCTATGAACCCTCAAATGATGCAACAAATGCAACAAATGCAGATGCAACAGATGCAAGGTGGTATGGGTAATAACTATCAGGGAGGTGGACAAAACAACCCAGGTGGAAGAATCGGTACACCAGGATATAATGCTTATGAGCAACAAATGTTTGAGCAGCAGAAGTATGAGCAGCAACAAATGCGTCGTGGTCAGCGTGATCAATCGCAACAATATAACCAAGGTGGATATGGAGGTGGTGGTATGGGAGGACCAACTTCCTGGGAGGGCATGTATGACGATGTTCCGCAGCCAGCTGTTGCCAATGGGGGTGGAAAAGGAAGCTCTAAAGGCTCTGCTCCTCCCGATCCAACAAAGGCTCCTCCTGCAAATGCTCCAACTGGTCCCAAAAATGCTGGGAAGCCAGGTGCTAACTATCGTGGAGGAGGTCGAGGCGGCCAGCGTGGCTTTCATCCGTATGCTCGGGGGTAGATTGGAATGCTATCATTGGGGTATACGCTCTGGTTTGTAGCAGTATTTTGGGTGCGTTTTATGACTATGAAGGCAAAAGTCAATTAAATTTGCACCTCTCGCAGATGATATTACGATACATAGCAATTTTTCGGAATGGGGCAATTGGAACCTTATTCGAAGATGCTTGCGTTGCTTGATGGATTAGCTCCTAATTCTCATCAGAAATCTAATAGAGCTAACTCTGACCCGACTGAATATCAAGTGACTGTGTTTCACAAATATAGTCCCCCATAGCCTCTTTTTTTGAAACAGCTGCACTTTTCGCTTTTAACACATTGTAATATGCAAATGAATAAAGTCCAAAAAATCGCTCAGCCTTTGGTAGATCGATACCTTACACTAAAGAGCTTTTTTTTCTGTGTTCCAAGTGAGTTGTGTCCTGGCAAGTTGTCTCTTCAAAACGCTTTGGCTAATAAGCCCACACACGTACTGTGTAACTTACCCTCTAGTCAAATACGCTTGTATCAGACCAATAACAAAGCTGAAAACACTCTACGGAGGTGCAGGACCTAAATATTATTACACGGCCTTCGTGGCGGTGCATTACTTGGTGAGAGCTGCTTCACTAATAAGCGGCAGAATATTCTGCCCAAAGCGGTATGACAATAACCAGGTCTGGCACCTTGGTACGCTAAAGTGGCGAAGCACCCACTTATCGTATAGAAATGTCAAATTTGGAATGGAAATCTCAAATGTGACAAAACAAGCTGATTTGGCCGAGTGGTCTAAGGCGATGGTGCTCAGATTCTCGGAGTTTCTATTCCTGATTAGGAAAGTACATGGGGCCTGAATCATTGTCTAAAGAGCACGTTTAAAGAGCATGTCTCAAGTATATCAGAAGCGTTTTGGCCTTGATACCTCTATGAAATTAACAAAGACTATTCTCAGAATAGTTGGTAGCTTTTCAAATCAACAGCCGTTGGATATAAGCTATACTTTAGCTTGATAAGCAACTCTTTTGTATTCTTTGGAGTCTTTTTTTAAATCTCTTACAATTTTATGAGAATTGATATTGTTCTTTGTAGATTAGCCCAACCTTTTTATTCTAGTATATTTAATTTGAAAAAAATGATAAGGAAACATGCAAGTTTCCTTGCCCTTGAGACTTGCTTTGCACGTAACTACTTTCGTACTTTGCTCAAACTACATTTAAGGATCCTACCTACGTCTTTGAGCATAGCTATTTAATGCCCTGGCTCACCAAGGCAGCCCCATCATGCCTGCTCAATCGTCATTATGCCATCGGTACACAACCTTCGCATTCAACTTCTTAATCTCAAACTACCGACTACAGGAAACAAGCCTCTACTTGAAGCACGGCTTGTTATGAATACTGTTGGATGGAGGGATGAGCTGGCGGCGCAAGAGCTGCAGAAGTGGTTTAAGACATCGACCACCTGGCTAGATCTTGCCCAAGAATGCACGCACTTGGGGTGCATCTATATCAACAACGACTCAAAGTACGCTCTTTGTCAAAAAATCATAGAAAAGGAGAGAACTATACGATCTGGTAAGTATGTGAGTTGTCGTCCACATTAGTTTGTTGCTTATGAAGCTCCAGCTCCTGTAGGTGTGCGGCCCCCAACAGATCTGGTGGCAGCTGGTGATGGTCAAGCTGAAGCTACCGACAAAGATAATAGGAACGATTGGTGGGCTATGTGTGGACGAGGATTTTTTACCCTTGTCGTGGGAACATTATGTATTTATTTGGGAGTAATTGGAGGGCTCGTTGTGGTCGTAGTTGCGCTTTCTATTCTTTCATAAAGATGTGGTTGATATGATAAGGTTTAGTGTGGGTTGCGGAAATCGCCATCGCCAATTTGTCAGTAGTGCTATTTAAAATACCAATGGCATTTTCTTTGTGGCCAATTGTCAACATTCTTTCAAAATTTACATTCCAAAAGGCAGAAATAAGACACACAGGAAGTTTTATTTCATATGTAATAGATTATGGTAAGAATTGATCACAGCCCTTGGTGGTCACCTTCAGGAGCTCATACTTAATGCACGCTGCCGAACTACCTGGTTTGGCCACGTTAAGTAGTAGTAAATTTTGTATCGGGTATATCTCAACTCTAAATAGGAGTGCCGTTTGTTTTATCTTCCTTAAAAAACATTCTCTTGTAACGCCGTATGTTAATTTCAAGTATCACAATCAACTCCGATACTGAACGCTACCATTCCAATGGCAACAAACAGAGAGATACTTCTGCAGCAGGCCATCGAGCTTGAGCTGTCCCAGCAGGCTCGTTACCAGCAAGTGCAGATGCCAATGGTAGCAGAGAATCAAACAGAGCAGCACACTTCAGAGGTCTGAATCTGATCCTTTTCTTCTAATATATCATATACTGACTTTTGCTTTAGGCCCAACTTTCAAGCCCGGTTTACGATTCGTCTCTGTTGGTATATAATCCGTCTCTTCGTGCCTCTTCCCTACCACCGCCTGATGTGCCACCGCTTGACCATATCCTTTATAAACAACGGAGCATATCAGTGTCCGGTGCTTTCGAGCTAAATTCGACATATGATACACAAATTTCTCATCCTCAAGGTTATTTTTTGAAGCTAGCAAAGAAATACTGGAGTTGGCTTCGAGTCTTTGGGAATCATTTGTGTGACAGGGCAAGACGCTTGCGCCCCATATCGCAGAATGCGCCCTATCTTATCCAAGATCAGGTCCGCGAGTCTTTTATGGTACTAGCACAGTTACTTCGTCTTCTTTGCCCGCTGCTACCGTTGGCATATTGGCCTGTGATTTGGATGGCGAAGAAAATAATTCAACTCCTACTTGCTGCTGGGCTGCTTAGCATTGCTGGCTACATGATATGGAGCTATTGGAACCCCTATCACGCATATCCACTGTGGTTAGCAAAGGTGATATGGGATTTTTTCAAATATCCTGGATGGCTGTTGCTTCAACTATTCTTCAAATCTCAGCCAGGGTCTGTGTCCTCATCACTCAGATCTACACTCTTACCCAAAAATTGCCTTTCAGCAACCGCCTTCTGTCAAGCCTATACTATAGACAACTGGGACCACATACATATTTTAGCGCAAGTTATTGACAATTCTCGACAGAATGTAACACATAGCCGCTATTACATTGACCAAATGTCACTTGCGTGGAAACGTCAGCCCGAGTCTAGCAGTACCAAAGATATCATTCTACAATTTGACAAGATTTATTGGCAATTGACAACACATACAGATAGACTTGCAGAATACTCTTCTGCATTTAAGAATGCGTTTTCCAAGATTTACGGAGTACTTTATGATACACGGGAGAATCTGCTCGCTATGTCCTTGGTGAAGGACAGAGTCAAAGTCAACAAAGGCATTCGGAAAAAATACGTGCATGGCCTTGATGAGTCTATAAACCATCTAGAGTACCCAATCGCTATCGCTGACATCCTTATCAAGCAGATTTATGAGATCAGAGGCTCAATACATGTAGCCATACTCATCATGGATAAGATGCAGAAACGCGAAATGCAGAACTACAATGAGGAAAGATATGCCGCCAATGCGAAAATTGATGCTTATGAAGCGGAAATGAATAAGCCTGTCTGGTGGAGATGGTTCAAATCTTGGTTTAAGCCTATTCCTGACAAGCCTGCTTTGTTTGACAAGCCAAAGCCTCAGATATCCAGCCAGCTTCAATTTGCAGAAGAACTCTGCAACGATCTTCTCAAAGTACTAGAAGCTATGCTCACATATATGCAGGCGCGCAGGGGTGACATGAAGAATCTTAGAGATAGCCTTGTCTATCAAGGAGAAGAGGGAGATCTTGGCAAGGTTGTAGATCATATCAAAAACTTGGAACGATTGCTTGAGACTTATCGACTTGGGTCATCCACATGGTCAACAGCTCCAGATTATCCAATTCCACAAATACTACCTGTGGAGGGAAATGATCGAAAGACAGCACCCGACAAGAGAGACGGCGAATTCAGAATAGGCCAGTGGCTAAAGAGAGCGCTTGATATTTTTATCTGAACGTCCAATAAACCTGTTAACGTATTCACGGCAAACTCTTCCGCCTGTCTCTTCCTCTCTTCATCGTCTGACTTATGTGCGACAAAAGCTTGAAATCCCCTCGAAGAGCTGCAGCTTGCTCGCACAGGAGCCACGCTCTCTGTCCACTTGGATCCACATCGCCGCCCTCGGATTCTGCCTCCTGCGATAGACGACCATCTAGCTGCACCTGCCCTTTCTCCAACCATTCATTCTGCATTTTGTATGCCAGGATCCAAAAGCTCGATTGTTGCACCGCACGCCGACATTCAGCAGTCTCCCATTTCTCATATTCTTTCATTTGCCATTCTTTAACCAGTGCCTTTCCATTTATGATAGTCTGATCAATACGTTCCTCCATGTCTTGGATTTTCGCCTCGGCCTTTTCAAGAGCCACGTCCCGTTCGCGCATCATCCGGTTGATAGTACTCCCTTGGACGCTCAGCCGCATAACTTGATCAGTGGTGTTCTTAGAGAGTTGCTTTGTACCTTGGAGATTTAGTATTTCTCTAAGGGCTTCAAGAGACAGGGGGACAAATTGGGTCTCTGAGTTATGAAGAGAATTTTGAGCTGTCGCTTGGGTTTCGGGTTCGGGGTATGGTATGTTTGAAGTCTGTCTGGTCGGCACTATCACTTGGGATCTGCTTAAGGGCTTCGGGATGCGCGACTCTGGTTGTTCTACCTTTGCAACCAAGGCACCACCCACCACGACTTTCATTTTAGCAGCATTTTCCAGGCTCAATTCCTTGTAAAGATGGCGATGATGATGGCAATATTTATGCTTTCCTCCCTGTGTCCTACATTGCTGGCCCTTTCTTTCGCCTTCATCGTGAATGTGTTCGCATTGAGCCATGCTAAGTGTAGGAAAACGATTGACGTAGTATAAATTGGACAATATCGAACCTTTAAATATCAATCAAATAAAGACTAGCTACTTCTTTCAAACTTTCAATCATACACAAAGTGGTTTCAAGTGAAGCTAGCTTGCGCCCAGACACTTGATAGACTAAGAGGCAAAGCCATTACAAAAAATTCGAAGATCATATCTGCTTGTGCTTTTATAATTGTTAATGTGTGCCTTTCCATCCTGTTAAAACTAATAATATAAGACAATGCAGCTACTCTGCCTCTAAATCCCACTCTACTTCTGTTGTGGCCTCAGGTACCCACATCCCCAGTAGTTAGCTATACCTAGAATCTCTCCCTACGGAGAGCTTCCTTCCCCAAACTTATCATAATACAAGACCTTTAACACACGCTATACCCTGAGGAACCTCTTCTCCTGTCATATCGTGAGTACAGGTTCTTGACAACTTCAGATACATATTAGCCAAGGAACCTTCAGGTGCATCAAAACAGAGATTGATTACATTCTCAAGCCCACTCACATTCTTTTCGACTCATATTCTGTAACGTGCTTTTTTATTGCACAGGAAGGCACTTGCTATCCAAGGCCGCAAAATAATTTTTTAGCCATGTCCCTTTGCCTTCATTGACAGCATGGCTTCTTTGACATCTTTGCCATATATCTTTGTCATGCATTTCCTTTCTGTACGCCTTGTCAATCTCAAAGTAATCCTGCTTGAATTGATAGAAATGATCTTCAAGGCGTTTCTTGGCGTTTTCACATGGCTCTTTCTCCCATAGGGCCCACCGGAAGACTTCTCTCACACATGATGGAAGACGACTATCTTCCGAGCCCTTGTCTAAGATAGAGTTGCATTTGGTCATGTAGGTAGATGCGGGGAGTTCCTGATCAATTGCAAAAACATTTCCGATGTATTCCCAGGCGTATGTAATTGGATCCAGGTCTTGCACCATCTGGATTGCATATGATGTTGTGAAATAGACTGTATTTGAGATGACTCGGTGTGGGTATTCTTCAATGAACTTGCAAAACTCGGGAGCATGCTCAGGCCAATTGTTCTTCCACTCAAATAAAGGCTTGAGGCTTACGCTTATTGAATTGTGTAGTCGGCTCACAAGGTCACATCTCCGGCTCATCTGTTCATGAATAGCCATAAACACACCAAGTAACAGATCCATATTACGGCTTTGAGACTGAGCAAGTAATATATTTGGCTGGTCCGCATCTTGCCTAGAAAGCTTTGTGAGTCGAGAAAGGTAGCTGTCAATATTAAGTTCTGATAAAGTTCCAGATATCCTCCGTGTCTTATCTGCTTTATCAAATAGCTTAGATCGACTGTCCCAGGCTGAAGGCAAACGAGAATCTGGGAGAGGTATGCCTTTTGTTGGATCAATTTTTATAGGAACATGGAGTTTCTTATCAACCGGGACAGGATCTGTCTCCTTGAAGGTTGCTAAATCTTTTTGATGATCAATGATCTCATGACCCGAAACTTGCAGTTTAACTTTAGTCCATTGCTCAGGAGTTGTGTTTATGATACTCTTGCTTTGTTTCACAGAAGTGGACTGATCAATAGCCAACATTGCGGACGATGATGAGTCTTCTATTGATTCATGATAGGCAGAAATGACAGCAGGTGCAAAGTAGTCATCGGGGAGACTATTTGTGTACAGATAGAAGAAACTTGCAATTGCTCCAAAGATAGTCGAGAATAGAGCCATATAAGTAAAGGCTGACCATAGATGGCGTATAGAGCATATTAAAAAGCTTGTATCAAGAGAGCCTTAAGTATAGCCGTCAGCGATCTGGCTACAAGCCTTGAGAATGCTTTAGATAAAAGTGAAAAGCTTGAAGTTATCTTACCTGTGCTATGCTGAACATCTAGCCTAGTTGCTGCTGATCTGTCTTTTGGTTGCCTATATGATTCAACTTTCTCCGTAATCTCTGAAGGGTCAAAAATTATGATTGACTCCCAGCTGATATACAAATAGTAGATTGTAGATCCAGCAAGGAGAACATAAATAATATTTCTTAAAACACGTCGAGGCACGTTATTAGCAGGTTGCTGAGCTGAAATTTGACAAACTATAAGCACGATTAGCCTAGCAACCTACACCAAGTGAAACACCAAATAGAAATCCTACGCTGATGAGCCAGTCGCTGGCTCTCTTCTATTCTCCATATCAACATCATGCTCCTAAACACTTTAGGTAGCACCATTTCTTCAATAACTTGACGGTACAGTACTATGGCGCGTGACCAACCCAGCATAGTTGGTAATAATGAGTAGCATAATGGGCATGTTTGCAACATATTAATTGTTAACTTCCTGCCAGAAATCCACTCTTTGAAAGTATTAGTTCGGAGGAATAACCGCATGCTATTCATCTCATCAACTGTAAAGATGATTGAATAAGTATAAGCTATTTCATGGATTCGGGGAAACCGTTCACTTAATGTGTGATCTCTCATAGTTCTATGTTGAGTTTCTAAACTGACGTGTTGATAAATTCTTGCAAGCAATTTTGGGGTAAGGATTTGACGTTTTGCCCAGATATTCTAAAACAGCCTCTCTTTGTCTACCGAAAAGTATGAGTTAACAAAATTTAGTAATCCCTCAACTCAGCTTGTTTCAAATAAAGCCAACTGTGGGGTGCGTAAATGGGTGGTTTTCTGCATATTTGTTCGTGCATTAGCCATAGCCTTGTATTCCACCTCTTATGTATTTACGTATAAATTATATCTGGCATCATACGTGCAGCTTGGACTTCAACAGTGAGACTATTACAATTTAATAAGAAAATTCTATTATAGTATGTCTCCTAATCACCAGGTCTGAGATACATATAATGACCGCGCCTTTTATTGAATCAGGGTGTTGTAGATGTCGCAATGAACGTTTTCAGAGGTGCCATGCTACTGTTTCGATTCGCCATTATGTTTCTATGGATAGGACAAAAACCCCTGCTGATTACGAATCTGTCCCCATGTCTCATCCTTGAGAGCACCAAGACGAACAGTCAGCTCTTGGTGAGCGCGTTGTAGCTCAGGGTAGGAGGAAAGTGGAAACAGTCGAGGAATTCTACGAGCTAATCTCCGAGCGCTCTTACGACCTTCAATGGCGGCCATGAGACGGTGGTTCTGATATTCACTAAAGCTCATGAATGGTGCAATCTCTGAATTCCAGACGGAGAAGAAAGCGTCACGGGACTCTTCGCGAGTAGCTTCCAGTTCGGTAAGCCGCTCCTCAAGGTATGTGAGCCTTTGATCGCACTCATCTTCTAGATCTGTCGGTGGAATTTCTTCAATAGTTTTACGCTCAATATCGTAATACAGATCCTCGCTCTCCTCGCTTGCAGTATCAGCATCAAGTGCCTGGTAGATTTTGCAAGAGGTAGAATTGCTGCTCAGACGAGCGGCCTGTCGAGTGGCCGTGTCGTTGGAGTTTTCTGTGGCTTGAAGTGGAGCACAATAACCTAGCCCACTCTCAATTTGATCATTATTAGGTTGAGGTAGGTTATCGTCTACTATTTCAATCCTTGGTTGAGCAGAGTTGGCGCAAAAGTCACTGCCACACAAAATGTCCAACTGAGACTTGCTTCCAGCCGGTTCATCTTGTAGTTCTATATAATGTGTTAATACTACCAGAAAGAAGGTGCCTACTAAGAAATTTAAGGTACCTTGGTTTGAAGACTCCTGAAGAGGACCATGATTCACTGCCATATCTCAATGAAGTTATCCTAATCCACGGTGCCAACTAGCTAAATTAGTTCAAAATCCTTTTGTTTGGTTGGCAGTTTTTCAAGATAAGGGGAGTTGTACCTTGAGGTGATAGAGTTGACATTGAGAGCCCAAATTAGTCGGTTAGGAGATATTTTTCTGCGAACTAAGAGACTGCAAGCTTGATAATGAGGTTGAAGAGGGAGCTTATATGTATTATGCAATCAGCGAATTAACTCAGAGTCTATTCCAGAAGCGCTTTAAGCAACCGGATTACAATATCCTTGGAACTTTGGTAAGCTAGGTGAAATGGTTTGAAACTTGTTAGCAAACTTGGGCAGCAGTAGGCCGGTGCCTTGAACTGCATACCAAATGTGTCAAACATCTTGAAGATGGTAAACAACAGTAAGAATCAGTGAAGATTATAGACACGTCTGAGAATTCAAGAACTATCATTGGCTAGCTTTATTGTGCTTGTCTGAAGCATCATTTATCCTACCTTCTACTCCTACTATCTGCGCGAGGTTCTCCCTTGAAGTTTCCTACTGTACTAGATGCCGACTTGTGCGGGGAAATAATTGCTTCCTGAATAGTACCAAGCACATTATACTGGCTTAGAGCAACATTGACAGTAAAATTGGCGGATGGAATTGAGCCTGGGATATGAATGCTGGTGAAGAGCATTTTCACACTCAGTCTGAAACAAGTCAGCTGGCTTTGCGGGAAGAATGGAGGAAGAGAAAATCCTACATGATTAGATAATGGAAGGGTACTAAGAGGTTGCGCGTTGGAGAGTTCCTTGGTAGAACTGGATGAATGAGCAGCAGGAGATGTGTCGGCAATGCGCAAACTTCCCAGGCGGTCAGCAAGGTTGTTGTGGTCCTCAGCCGCAGAGGATTGGACTGTTTTGTTTAGTATATGACATGTTTGAAATTGTGTAAATGTGGAACTTTACCTGCAAGCCTCATTTCGAATAGCACTAGTTCCCGTCGCAGCTCGGCAACTCGTAGCCCATCATATAAAATTCTTCGATCTTGGCAGTAAAGCTGAAGCACCTCAGCTGTAGTGCCGTTAAAGTATGCCGACATGTGGATTTCTTGGGCTGGCGTTGCACCACGCCAGCTCACCAATGCCATTTGAAGACGCGCCATCAGTAACGGCCTTCTCTCACCAGGATGAGTAGAAATGCCAAGCTCAGAGAGTTTAACTTTAAGCTCGCCCTCTGTAATACCTGGATGGACTGTTTCACCGAGAGGAGTGGTAGCATTAGTGGAATATTTAGCACCCATAGTTCTTGATGTGCTCATGATAGTTGTAAGATGATATATTCCTCTGTGTACCAGATATAGAGCAGCTCTGGGAGGGTTTGAACGTAGATATTATGCCAGTTTTCATCGATCGTGCTTGTAGCGTTCAGAGCTTTTCTTTTCTAAAAGACTTCACTTGTGCCAGAGTTAGTCAGATGGTCTGAAGGTAGAGGGCTGTGAGATACAAATGACAAAGACTCTACTGATACAGATTTATGGGGCAAAACCTCAAAAAGTATATTTGTGACCTGCAGAGTGCTCTCTTTGTGGACAGGTGACTGATTGTGCCAAGCTGTGGAACAAAAATCTATGACCATACAGTCTTAGTAAAATAATATTGTAGTTTAAACAAAGAGCAGTCTGAAGCCGTGGTCATCCTTGCACATACAAGACAAGTCTTGTTGTTACCAAACTTTGTCTTCTTAAACAGTTTCAGAAGTTCCCATCTTGGCCCCTTAGTGGTGTATGCTAACCTCCCAATCTCAACGCAGTTTGTGGTCGGTGGTCGGTGACAAAAATGTCTCATCTTGAATACTTCAGACAAAAAGCATGGTATGATTTGTGTGTCATAACTGTGCTAGTCATCAAATGTATGAGAACCGCAATGGATAGAATATCTAAACTTGTGTACTTGTGTACTTCACGCACCTTCCTTGGACGAGCCATTTTAGTAGTAGATGAATATCAATCGTGTTTTAAACGATCTTTTTGATAGTATGCTGTACACTCAAAATCTTTCATATAATTAAGTGGCAAAACCAAAAAACTGCGATCAATTAGCTTGCCTGCTACAAGTGAAGTTTAGTGGGGTACAATAGCCTAGACTCAGCGGCTACTGAGAGCCTTGTACAAATCTTACCAATGCTATTTCAATATTGTAAAAGTTTTCAAGCACACTTCATGTCTAGGCTTAAAATTTCAATTTACTAATTCTGAAAGCATCATAACACAGTGGCGCGCCTCAATTCTTGTAGAGTTCATATTTTAGTATCTAAATTTTACAAAATCACAAAGCCACCCTAACAAGACCCATAACAATCAGCTCCTATTCTTTGTCTAAATCATATCAAGATCCTGATCGTGTCGCCAAACAAAAATCTTCAATAGCCAAATTGAGCTCCTGGAGAATGTTCATAATAACTTCCAGCTT
>Ga0247807_10000837_pt1 | contig 18768 bp, 17 predicted proteins | sample UWRJL074202C1_FD_179931 | JGI IMG/M metagenome (GOLD analysis project Ga0247807, IMG submission 179931) | Plant litter microbial communities from Arlington Agricultural Research Station in Wisconsin, United States - UWRJ-L074-202C-1 | ecosystem: Environmental > Terrestrial > Plant litter >...
TCGGTGTCACTCGCCAGGCAGTTCACAAGAAATACGGCCGACGCTGACAGCGAACTACCCCCGACGGAGTACGCGAGCGCATCCACTTCACGAAAGACTAGAGTCACCATGAGCAGCACCGCACAGCCTTCACGCCAACGTTCACTCTTCGGTCGGGGAAAGGCTGACGATGGCCCTCGCGCAAGCTTCAAGCAGCTGCTCCCGTACCTCACCGAGCACAAGCGCATCCTGTCGGCGGCGATCGCTCTGAGCCTCGTGGGTGCCGCGGCATCCCTCGCCCAGCCTTTGCTCGTCGGGCAGGTCATCACCGTCGTCGAAAAGGGCAATCCGCTCGGCTGGCTCGTGGTCGCGCTTGTTGCTCTCGTCGTCGGTTCGGGCATCATCAGCGGTCTTCAGCACTACCTCCTGCAGCGCACGGGAACCTCCGTCGTGCTCTCGGCCCGCCGCCAGCTGGTGCGGCGGATGCTGCGCCTGCCCATCTCGGAATTCGACTCCCGCCGTACGGGCGACCTCGTCTCTCGAGTCGGCTCCGACACTACGCTGCTCTACGCGGTCATCACGCAGGGCCTCGTGGATGCGATCGGCGGCGCGTTTGTGTTTGTCGGTGCCCTCATCGCGATGCTCATCATCGACCCGCTGCTGCTGGGCCTCACGGTGCTCGTGATCGCGGTCTCCATCGTCACTGTCGTCGCGCTCTCCGGGCGCATCCGAGTCGCGAGCCGCAAGCAGCAAGAGAAGGTCGGCGACCTCGCCGCGTCTGTTGAACGAGCGCTCAGCGCCATCCGCACCGTGCGCGCATCCAACGCGACCGAGCGCGAGACGAAGACGATCGAGAAGCAGGCGGAGGGCGCCTGGGAGATGGGCATCCGCGTCGCCAAGATCTCGGCACTCGTGGTTCCCGTTGCCGGCATCGCGCTGCAGGTCTCACTTCTCATGGTGCTCGGAGTCGGCGGATTCCGCGTGGCTAGCGGGGCGATCGCCGTGTCCAGTCTCGTGACCTTCATCCTCTTCCTGTTCATGATGATCATGCCGCTCACGACCGCCTTCGGCGCCATCAACTCGGTCAACCAGGCCCTCGGCGCACTCGGTCGTATCCAGGAAATCATCGGCCGCCCGAGCGAAACCGAGAATGACAAGGCCATCGCGGCGACCGCGGCAGCCCCGATCGACTCCACGGATGCCATCGCCTTCGAGAACGTCGGCTTCGAGTACTCCTGGGTTCCGGATGCTGACGACGAGGGCTCGGGCGAAGAGCGTCCTCGCACAGTGCTTCACGGCGTCTCGTTCACCGCGCCGAAGGGCAAGCGCACCGCGCTCGTGGGGCCGTCCGGTGCAGGCAAGAGCACGATTCTCGCCCTCATCGAGCGCTTCTACGACCCGCAGTCCGGTGTCGTTCGTCTTGACGGAACCGACCTCAAGGCCATCGACCGGGAGACCCTGCGCTCGCAGATCGGCTACGTCGAGCAAGACGCTCCCGTGCTCGCGGGCACGATCGCCGAGAACCTACGCATCGGCGCTCCGGATGCCACGGACGAGCAGTGCATCGAGGTGCTCCGTGCCGTGAACCTCACCGAGGTGCTCGAACGCAATCCCGATGGCCTCGCCGCCGCCGTCGGCGAGGACGGCGTGATGCTGTCCGGAGGAGAACGCCAGCGCCTCGCGATCGCGCGTACCCTGCTCGCGGCCCCGCCGATCCTGCTGCTTGACGAATCCACGTCGAGCCTCGATGGCCTCAACGAGCAGATGTTGCGCGAGGCGATCGACGCTGTTGCCGAAAACCGCACGCTCATCGTCATCGCTCACCGTCTCTCGACGGTTGTCGACTCGGACCAGATCGTCGTGCTCGACCACGGCCAGGTAGTAGGAACAGGTACCCACTCCGAGCTCGTTGTGACGACTCCGCTCTACAAGGAACTGGCCAAGCACCAACTCCTCGTCTAACCAGTTTGTCGAGGTCGCCACTTGTGTGGATGTTGAGCGCTCAGCATCCACACAAATGGCTACCTCGCGATGGGTCCACGTGTTCGTGGATGCCCAGCTGGCTCATAGGGTTTGGCTAGCTGACGCATGAGTCCCGCCGCTTACATAGGTCCAACAAGAGCGGAGACCTTATGACTACCCCGAACCCCGAATGGCACGACAGCACGGGCGCAGAAATCGACGAAGAAGACCGCGGACTCGTCTACGACATCCGCACACTCGTTGATCGCCGCAAGGCGCTGGGCCTGTTCGGCGGCATCGCTGTCGGTACGCTGCTCGCGGCATGCGCCGCCCCGGCAGCCAGCACACCCGCGGCGACAGCAACACCATCGGCTACTCCGACGATCGACTCGACCGCGCCTCTCAGCGAAGTGCCCGATGAAACCGCCGGCCCCTACCCCGGCGATGGGTCGAACGGCGCCAACGTGCTCGACGACTCGGGAATCGTCCGCAGCGATATCCGCTCAAGCTTCGGGTCATCGACCACTACGGCAGCGGGCATCCCACTCACCATCGCTCTCACGGTGCGCGAGGCCGCGACCGGCAACGTGCTTACGGGCGCCGCCGTATACCTCTGGCACTGCACCGCCGACGGCAACTACTCGCTCTACAGCAGCGGATACGAGAACGAGAACTTTCTGCGCGGTGTACAGCCACTGGATGCCTCGGGCACAGCGACGTTCGCGTCGATCTATCCCGGCGCATACCCGGGTCGTTGGCCTCACGTGCATTTCGAGGTGTATTCGGACGTCGCGACCGCTGTCGCATCCGGTCCCATCGTCAAGACCTCGCAGCTCGCCCTGCCCCAGGTTGAGAGTGCCGCGGTTTACGCGACCTCGGGATACGGCAACAGCACACGCAACCTGAACTCAACCAGCCTCACATCGGACATGGTCTTCGGCGACGACGGAGGCATCTTCCAGATCGCGAATATGTCCGGCTCGGTCGAGTCAGGATTCACCGCGTCGCTCACGATCGGTGTCTAGCGGATCCCGACCGCACGTTCCTCGCAGCGGTCAGGCGAGGGCATACATCGCCACTGCGGCGGTTGCCGCGACGTTGAGCGAGTCGATGCCGTGGCGCATCGGGATTTGCACGATCGTGTCTGCGACGGCGATTGCCTCGCGCGTGAGGCCTTCGCCCTCGGTGCCGAGCACCAGGGCAACGCGTTCGGGAGCGGATGCCGCGAACTCGCGCAGCGCGACGGCACCGGGCTCGAGAGCCAAGGCGGCGATGTGGAAGCCCGCGCCATGCAGGGTTTCGGCGGCGACATCCCGCTCCCCTAGGCGCGTCCACGGCACCTGCAGCACCGTGCCCATCGACACTCGGATCGCGCGGCGGTAGAACGGGTCGGAGCAGCGCTCGGTCACGAGCACGGCATCCGCACCGATTCCCGCGACCGAGCGGAAGATGGCCCCCACGTTGGTCGGGTCCACGACGTTCTCAAGAACAATCACGCGCCGCGCATCTTTCAGCAGGGTCGCGACGGTGGGCAGTGCGGGCCGGTGCATGGATGCAATAAGCCCGCGATGCAGAAGGTACCCCGTGAGTTCCTCGAGCAGCTCGGGCGGACCCGAGAAGACGGGAACGTCATCCCCGACCAGGCTCACGGCCTCCTCGACCGACGCCCCGAGCGCGAGCACCGACCGCGGCACGTGGCCCGCTCTGAGCGCCCTCTGCAGCACGAGCGCAGACTCGGCGAGATACAGACCGTGCTCACTGGATCGCGCCTTCTTGAGCGCGACGTCGGTCTGGTGCGAGTAGTCGGCGAGACGCGGGTCAGAAAGTTCGGTGATCGGGATGACGGGCACTGAACGATCCTTGCACCCTCGGGCTACTGCTGCTCGCGCAACCAGCGGCGCACGCGGCTCCTGGCGTTCGCGTAGGGCGATGAGGTGTTGAGCGAGATCATGCGCCCGGCCGTCCACGCGCGATACCAGGAAGTGCCGTAGAGCTCCTCATCGCTCAGGCCGTCGACGAGAGCGAGCACGTTTGTGTTGGCGGCGGCGAGCCGCTGACGCAGTTCGCACCATGACAGACCTGCGCCTTGCGCGTAGAAGTGCTGAGCGAGTTCTCCGAGCTGGTTCCACTGGTATCCATGAGCGGGAAACTCATCGGCAAGGCCGCGACGGCGACGGTCGTGCCACACCAGCACCTGCTCGACCCATCCGACGAGGTAGGCCACGAGATCGCACGCGCTCATGGCGGTTCCGGCCGCGTGGCCCGGCATCCCCGGCTCTCGCGCGCGCTCGGGCGGCACGAGATCGAGGTCGCGTGAGAGCTTCTCGAAGCTGGTGGTTATGGCGACAAGGAGCTCCGCGCGGGATGCAGGAACCGCCACTATCCCACGATCCTGGAGTCGAACAGGATCACGGCATTCCCATCGGAATCTGTGCCTTCGGCCGCAGCAATCGAGTCTTCGAAGTTGTTCGCCTCGACCCACCAGTACGTCACGTCGCTTAGTCCGCTTTCGACAGCGGCGGGCACGATGTCTGGCCACTCGCCCTCGAGCGGCTCATAGACAGAAGACAGCGGGGATGCCTCGCCCTCGGGAAGCACGATCTGAGCCCGAAACGTGGTTGATCCGCCGTACTCCTGTGCGTACCCGCTCACTACCTCAGTCCCCTCGGGAAGGTCGACGCCGGACAACTGCTCGACGCTGGCCAGAGATAGCGAGGTGCACGGTACCCACGTGGCGCGGCACAAGCCCGCCTCACTCTGGGCGAGGCCGCCGAAAAACCAGACCGCGAGCGCGATGATGAGCGCCGCTCCTACTCCCGCTCCCACGAGGGATGCCGCGAGCCTAACGACCTGCCCGGTCGACCTCTCGACGACAACGTCTTCAGGCTCGGGAAGGTCGAACTCGTCGAGCCGGGTCATTCCGCTACAAGAGTCAACGTGAGTGTGCGAGAGTTCGCCGTGTCATCGGAAAACACTCCCGTGCGAGGGTGTCCCTCGTCATCCTCTCCGGCTTCGACCCAGCCGGCAGGCAGTTCGTAGTCGGGGTCGGGGATCGTCAGCACCGCATCAAGCCGCCAGTCCTGGAAGGACTGGTAGCTCGAGTCGACCACTTCTGTGCCCTCCGGGAAGTCCAGATCGAACGCCGCCTCGAGCTTCTCCAGGGGGATGGACTCACACGTCGTGCCGAAACGTGTGCTGCACGCCGACTCGTGGTCAGCGTTCGCCTCCTCAGCCAGGCCACGCGCAAGCCAGATGCCCCCCGCGATTCCCACGACGGCGAAGGCCGCGAATACGGCGGCGATTATCGCGAGGGTGCGCCTGGTCACGCGAACGGGTCAGGCGTGAGAACGTACTTGGTCTCGAGGTACTCGTGGATGCCTTCAGATCCGCCCTCGCGTCCGACACCGGACTGCTTGATACCGCCGAACGGCGCTGCCGCATTGGAAACGACGCCGACGTTGAGGCCCATCATGCCCGTAGCGAGGCTGTCGATGAGACGCTGGCCGCGAGCGAGGTCCTTCGTGAAGGCGTAGCTGACGAGGCCGTACTCGGTGTCGTTTGCCTTGGCCACGGCATCCGCTTCGTCCGTGAACGTGATGATCGACAGAACCGGGCCGAAGATCTCCTCGCGCAGAATCTCGCTTCCCGCGACTACATCGGTGAGCACGGTGGGTGCGTAGAAGCTGCCATCGCCCTCGACTCGCTCGCCACCCGTGAGCACGCGGGCTCCGCGGGACACCGCTTCCTGAACGAGGTCGTTCGCCTTGTCGACCGCACCATCGTTGATGAGGGGGCCGATCGTGATGCCGTCTTCAGTGCCACGCCCGACCTTGAAGGCGGAGACGCGTTCGGTTACCCGGCGCGCGAACTCCTCCGCAACAGACTCGTGCACGATGAAGCGGTTGGCCGCGGTGCAGGCCTGGCCGATGTTGCGGAACTTGGCCAGCATTGCGCCCTCGACCGCCTTATCGAGGTCGGCATCGTCGAACACGAGGAACGGGGCGTTACCGCCGAGTTCCATCGACGTGCGCAGCACATTGTCTGCCGCCTGCTTCATGAGCTGCACGCCCACGGGAGTCGATCCCGTGAAGCTCAGCTTGCGCAGGCGCGGGTCCGCGATGATCGGGCTGGATACCTCGCGGCTCGCCGAGGTGGTGATGACGTTGACGACACCCTTGGGCAGGCCAGCATCTTCGAGGAGCTTCGCGAAGTAGAGCGTGGTGAGCGGCGTGAGTTCCGCCGGCTTGATGATGCTCGTGCAGCCCGCAGCGATTGCCGGGGCGATCTTGCGCGTCGCCATCGCGAGCGGGAAGTTCCAGGGGGTGATGAGGAAGCTCGGTCCGACGGGCATGTGAGTCACGATCATGCGCCCCGTGCCCTCGGGGTTGGAGCCATAGCGACCCGTGATGCGCACGGCCTCTTCGCTGAACCATCGCAAGAACTCGCCGCCATAAGCGACCTCTCCGCGAGCCTCGGCAAGAGGCTTGCCCATCTCGAGGGTCATGAGCAGAGCGAACTCTTCCTTGCGCTCCTGCAGCAGATCGAACGCACGACGCAGAATCTCGCCACGCACGCGAGGCGCTGTTGCTGCCCAGCTATCCTGCGTGGCCGCCGCAGCATCCATCGCCGCCGTGCCGTCTTCAACCGATGCATCGGCAATCGTCTTGATGACGAGGCTCGTTGCCGGGTCGAGCACATCAATGGATCGACCCGAGGTCGACTCGACCCACTCGCCGCCGATGAAGAGGCGGTCGGGGACCTTCGCGAGCAGTTCGGATTCGGTGGTCATTATTCTCCTTGCGACGTAGTCAGTGTGACACCTGCAGCCTCAAGGCGCCTGAGCGCAGCGAGGGATGATTCCGGGGCAACCCCAGCGACAAGATCGGTGAGTACGCGGACTCGACGACCGGATTCGAGAGCATCCAGGGCGGATGCGAGCACGCAGTAGTCGGTAGCGATGCCTACTACGTCAACCGAGGTGACTCCGAGGCGGTCGAGGGCATCGTTCGCGGTTTCGTTGTCGGTCGTAACGCCCTCGAATAGCGAGTAGGCGGGCTTGCCCTGACCCTTGCGCACGTGAACGTCGATGAGGCTTTCATCGAGAGCGTCGTGGTAGTCGGCACCGTCGGTGCCCGCTACGCAGTGGCTCGGCCAGGTCTCGACGAAGTTGGGGGCCGCGTCAGTCGCGAAGTGACCACCATTGTCGTTGTCACCGTCATGCCAGTCACGCGAGGCGAATACGACGTCGTAGCGGTCGGGATGCCGACGAAGCAGCTCGGTGACGCCCGCGGCTACCGCAGCACCGCCATCAACTCCGAGAGCGCCGCCCTCGGTGAAGTCGTTTTGCACGTCAATAATGAAGAGCGCCTTAGTCATGACATCAATTATTCGAGAGATTGTCGCCGCATATGAACAACGCGGTCGCTAAAGAATCTTGCGCCTGCTTCGCATCGGAAGAAATACCGTCTCTTATCGAGTAGAAGGCGAAAGCGAGGGGCGTGCCGTCTGAGGCGTTGACGATGCCCGCGAGCGTGTATGCAGCATCCAGCCAACCGGTTTTCGCGATCACGCTACCGCGCGCGATCTCGTTTGCTCCCGTGAATCGACTCGCGAGAGTGCCGGACTCTCCCGCGACGGGAAGCGCCCCGAAGATAACCCCGAGGCCGTACTCGCCCGTGCGAATCTTCATCATGAGCGCGGTGATGAACTGCGGCGATACGGCGTTGAGATCGCTCAAACCTGAGCCATCCCGGATCGCGACGTTACTCACATCGAGCCCGTAGTTGGCGAGGGCCTGCGGGATCGCCAGTGCCAACGACGCGGAGGAGCCATCGAACCCGAGCGCGACCGAGGTGACCCGGGCGAGGTTCTCCCCCAGAATGTTGTCGCTCGACAACAGCATCTGCGATACGAGCGTGGAGATGGGCTGAGACTGCACCTGGGCGAGCACTGCGCCGCCCTGAGATGGCCCCTCGGTGATAGTGATACCCGTGAGCCCCGCTGCAGCGGCGAACGCGGCTCCCGCTTCGCCGACCGGATCGCCGGTGCGATAGCTCACGCTCGATGTGGGGTCTGCGCGTCCGCCGTCGACCATAAGCGCGGTCACCTCGGCCTGGTAGCCGTCAGCCTGTTCCTTGCGCAGCCACGAGCTGTCCCATCGGTCGTCCGGGTTCCACATGGTCGAGTCGAGGATGAGCTGCGTGATGGGGACACCGGGATGCGCGGCCTGGTAGGCGGACATCGCCGCACCCGCGAGGTCAGCGATCTGTGGGGCACCGTCGTAGAAGGTGTTCGGTGTCGTCGCGAGAGTGGGGTCGCCACCGCCCTTGAGCACAATTACTCCGGGAATTGAACCGTCCAGAACCTGGGTCGTGAGCTGGCCGTTTGCGCCGAGCGCATTGAGCGCTGCTGCGGCGGTGACAACCTTGAGCACACTTCCCGTGCGCTGAGGAATCGTGCCGCCGCGTTCGAAGAGGGCCTCGCCTGTGAGCGCATTGACGACATACCCGGAGAACGTGTCGAGGCGCGGATCGGCAGCGACACCGACGACTGAGCACGTGCGGAGCCTGCTGGCGGCGGGGAGCGTCTCGGGTACCGCGCGAGGGTCGATTGTCGGGGTGGGCGTGGGGCTCGCCGTAGGTGCGGCAACGGGCGGGGATGTGGCTGACGACATTCCGGCGAACACGGCTCCGACGCCCAGAAGAACGAAGGCGAGCGAGAGAGCTAAGCCGAGCAGGAGGCGTGGATGGCGGGCGAAGACACCGGACGGCGCGGTGGCGGGTGCCTCGCGCTCTGCACCCAGGGAATCCGTCACCCCACAATGCTACGCGTCGCGTGCGACTAGCGGTCTCGCTGCGACCGCTAGCGCGACCCTCTCAACCAGCGGAGAACTGCATCGCTGGTTGAGCAGGGCGCTCCAGCGCACGTATCGAAACCGATGCAATAACTGGAGCCGCCTAAGAGAATCGAACTCTTGACCTTTTCATTACGAGTGAAATGCTCTACCGACTGAGCTAAGGCGGCCCGGCCTCATGTTTCCACGAGGCACAGCATGAAAGCTTAGCCGAGAATTTCGGGCTCGGGTGACGCGAGGATCTGTCTGAGGCTTTCGAAGGACTCATCCAGCCGCGTCGGGAGGTCGCCGGTGAGCTCTCCAGTGATCCAGCGCATCCAGGCGTGCCGCATTGTCGAGAAGACGACAAGGGTGGTCAGACGCGCTCGATCGGCCAGTTTCTCGGGATCCGCGGCAAGTTCGGGATGGGTACGACGCAGCCGCAGCTCGATAACCGCACCGATCTGCTCCTCGAACGTGTGCATCGTCGCCATGCGGGTCGCCATCAAATTCGGGTTCTGCTTGAGCACCCGCATTCGTCGACGTACGAGGTCACCCTGTTCCATGACCTTCTCGGTCGACCTCGCGAGGATGGCACCCAAGTCCTCGAGGAATGGGCCGTCACCGTTCACGAACTCATCGATGAGTTCGTCTGCAGGCATGACCGGCGGGTCTCCCAGCAGGGCGGATTCCTTCGACGGGAAGTAGTTAAAGAAGGTACGAGGAGAGATATCGGCGACGCGGCTGATCTCTTCGATTGTTACGCCATCCATGCCGCGCTCGCCCACCAGATCGATGACCGCGAGTTGAATGGCACGCTTAGTCGCGAGCCGCTTGCGCTCCCTCAGACCCGGCTGTTCGACATCCTCAATCGTCATGCTTCTATTCTTGCACAGCATGCAAACTTGCGCCGAAGAGGCATCCGAGTGCAGAAAATTCAGCGAGCGAGAGTTAGCACTGTGGGTCGGAGGCCGGCACTGTTCCCTTGATCAGATAGGCGTCGACAACTTTTGCGATGCACACATTGTCGGGCGAGTAGGCGGTGTGGCCTTCTCCGTTATACGTGACGAGGGTCGCGCTCTCGAGCTGATCCGCGAGCGCCACGCCCCACTCGTACGGGGTCGCGGGGTCGCCCGTGGTCGAGACAACGAGCACGGGTGGTGCTCCCGCACCGGTGAGCGCCGTGATGCCGGGGCCGGTGTACTTGTATGGCCAGTTCTCACACAGCAGGTCGCCCACTGGGGGCGAATCCCGGTAAGTCGTCGGGGACGCTTCCTTCAGCAGTTCCTGCTGAGACGCGAGTACGGCGGGATCGGTCTCCACTGGGTAATCCACGCAGTAGATCGCGAGGAAGGCCTCGAGCGAGTTATCGAGGTACGTACCGTCGGTGTCGCGGCCGTAGTAGTAGTCGGCAAGGAAGAACGCGGTGTCGGTTTCTCCGGCCTCAGCCTCCGAGAACAGGTCATTGAGGTACTGCCAGGAGTCCTGGGAATAGAGCGCCATGCTCATCGCGATATCGATAACGCCCGCGTCCATCAGGCGTCCGTCTGGTGCGGCGATGGGGTTGGCGTCGTAGCGGTCGTACAACGCGCGGATAGTGGCGAGACTCGTCTGCAGATCGGGCGTGAACGGGCAGTCGTCAAACATCTCCGGGCAGGCCTTGAGGTAGTTCTCCAGCGCGAGCTGGAATCCCTTGGTCTGAGTGAGTCCTACTTCGAAAACGGAGATCGACGAGTCGGTCGCGCCATCGACGACGATTCGGCCGACGTTCTGCGGGAAATTCTCGATGTAGTACGAACCGATGTCGCTGCCGTAGGAGAAGCCGAAGTAGTTGAGCTTCTTGTCGCCAACAATCGCGCGCATCATGTCGAGGTCGTGAACCGTCGACTGGGTGTCGATGAACTGAAGTACTTCCCCGGTCTTATCGAGGCATGCCTGCGCGAAGTCCACCTGGGTCTTTGTCACTTCGGCTAGCCACTCCGGGCTACCCTCAGGCGCCGTCGGCAAACCGTAGATGTACTCATCGAGCTGCGGGCCGTCGTAGCAGGTGACGGGAGCCGAACGCCCGACTCCGCGCGGATCCCATCCGACGATGTCGAAGTTCTTCTGAAGATCTTTGCTTGTGACGTAGTCGAGGCTGTCGTAAACGAAGTCGTACCCGGAGGCGCCGGGGCCTCCCGGGTTCATGAACAGGGACCCGATCTTTGTGCCGGTGGCGGGATGGCGCACAAGCGCGAGTTCGATGTCGGTCTCGGGCGAGGGGTTGTTCCAGTCCATCGGGGCGATCGCAGTGGTGCACTCCATCCCCTCCTCACAGTCCACCCACGTAAGAACCTGCGAGTAATAGGGCTCGACCGCCGCATCCACTTTCTCTCCCGTCGGAGTGGATGTGATGGGCCCGCCCCCGAAGAAACAGCCGGCCAAGAGAGTGCTCGCCGCAACGATCGCGCCGAGCATGCCTGCGCGTCTGGCCCGAGGAGAGATAAGGGTGGGTGCCGTGTTCACGGGATCGAGCCTAGCCTGAGGCTCGGACTAGCAGATCCGACTAGCAGAGCGGATCGGAAGCGGGCACCGTGCCGTCGACGAAGAAGTTATCGACGGCATCGAGCACGCAGTCGTTGGACTTGTTGTAGGCCGTGTGTCCCTCACCCTCGAAGGTCACGAGGTGCCCGTGCTCGAGCGTTCCCGCGAGCGTGACGGCCCACTCGTAAGGGGTCGCTGGATCGTTGGTGGTGCCAATCACGAGGATATCGGCCGAGCCCTCAGCGACGATCGGAAGGCGTTCGCGCACAGGAGGGACGGGCCAGTCTGCGCATCCCAGATCCCACGCCATCTGCGGGCCGAAGACGGGCGCGGCGTCGGTGAGCTCGGCAGCTTGGGCGCGCAGCACGTCTGCCGAGGTGTCGCCGCGGGAATCGAGGCAATTGATGCTGATGAACGCCTCGGTCTGGTTACTCGTGTAGCTGCCGTCGGCATCACGCTTGTTATAGCTATCGGCGAGCTGGAAGGCGTAGGCGGGATCCCCGGCGAACACGCTCGTGAACAGCTGGGTGAGCGCCGACCAGCTGCTCTTGCTGTACAACGGCAGAATTATCGCCGTCGTCATGGTGGCGCTTCCGAGCTGTCGGCCGTCCTTCGCCGCGAGCGGGCTCGCATCCAGTGTCGCGAGAAGGTCGCTCACGGTCTTCTGCGCATCGGCCACCGAACCCCGGAACGGGCAATCGGTCGTGCCGATGCAGTCGGCCAGGTAGGCCGCGAAAGCACCCTCGAACCCCTTGGCCTGGGCGACGGTCATGTCGAAGCTGCTCGCCGCGGGGTCCACGGCCCCGTCGAGAACGAGGCGGCCGGTCTTGCCGGGGAAGAGATCCGCGTAGACCGCTCCGAGAAGGGTGCCGTAGGAGTAGCCGAGATAGTTGAGCGTGTCATCACCCAGAGTTGCCCGGAGCATGTCGAGATCGCGAGCGGCGCTCGGGGTGTCGACGCTGGCGAGGAGCGGACCCGTGAGTTCGAGGCAGCGCTCACCGAAGTTCGCGCGAACCTCTGCGGTCTTCGCGAGCCAGTCGTCGCTTCCGGGTTTGCCCGGAACGATGTCGTACAGGAACGAGTCGTACTCGGCGGGTTCCGCGTAGCAACTCACTGCGCTCGATCGCCCCACTCCTCTCGGATCGAACCCAACAACATCGAAGTTCGACCGGAGCCGGTCACCCGCGGCGAACTCCAGGCTGTCGGCGATGAAGTCGAACCCGGAGCCGCCGGGTCCACCGGGGTTCACGAGCAGAGAGCCAAGAGGTTTGCCGGAGGTCGCGGGCTGACGGATGAGAGCGAGCTCGATGCGCTCCCCCGCGGGCTGGCTCCAGTTCAGAGGAGCGATGGCCGTAGCGCACTGCAGCCCGTTCTGGCACGAACTCCAGTCGAGCACTTGCTTGTAGTACGGCTCCAGCTCAGTGGAGACGCTCTCATCGGTCGGGGTCGACTTGGAGGGTGGCGGCGGCGTGCACGCGGAGAGGGGCACAACGACGACAACTGCGAGAAGTGCCGCGAGGATGCTGCGTCTCACGCGGCACGCCGACGTGCGGTGATGAGCATCGCCTCGAGGGCGAGCAGCGGCGTGACATTGCTCTCGATGCGCTGACGGGCGATAGCGATGGCGTCCATCGTCTGAAGCGTTCCCGCGGGTGTGGTCTGGGCGCTCGCGACCCGCAATTGATCGATGATCGACAGGTTGATCGGCTCGTTTTCCACGCCGAGCTGCATGAGCAGAATGTCGCGGTAGAGCGAGAGCAGATCGACCATGATGCGATCGACTCCGTCACGCAGGCTGCGTGTCGCGCGGCGCTTCTGGTCTTCCTCGAGATTCTTCAGCTGACTGCGGAGTGCCGGAGGGATAGTGCCGCCCGGGTCGATTCCGAGGGAGCGCATTGCGGCATCCCGTTCCTGGGCGTCCCGCTCGGTCGTGATGGCTTCGGCATCGGCCTTCGCGAGCTCAACGAGGCTCGCCGCAGCCTGAACTGCATCGGCGACGGTGCGGATGCCCAGGGCGATCGACAGCGTGCGCTCGCGACGCTGACGCGCATCCGCGTTCGTCGCCAGCCGGTGGGCCATGCCGATGTGTGACTGGGCCTCCCGCGCTGCACGGGTCGCCGTTGCGGCATCCACCCCGTCGCGCCGCTCGAGAAGCTGCGCGACCTGCGCGATGTCGGGCACTCGCAGACGCACCGACCGAACGCGTGAACGGATCGTTGGGATGAGGTCGGCCTCGCTCGGCGCGCACAGGATCCACACCGTGCGTGGAGGCGGCTCCTCGAGGGCTTTGAGCAGAACGTTGGAGGTGCGCTCGGCCATGCGATCGGCGTCCTCGATGATCATGACTCGGTATCGGCCTACGGATGGCGAGAACTGTGAACTCGAGACGAGCTGGCGCACCTCGTCGATCGAGATGATGACGCGGTCGGTGCTGAGAACGGCGAGGTCAGGATGCGTTCGGGCAGCAACCTGGCGAGCCGTTGCCTCGTCGTCGCCACCGTTGCTGAGCAAGGCGGTCGCGAAAGCGAAGGCGAGGTTAGACCGGCCTGAACCGGGAGGACCCGTGATGAGCCACGCGTGAGTCATCGACGCGGCTTCGGTTCCACCGATTCCGGATGCCGCTGCGGCGGCCTCGACGACGGCGATGGCCTCGTCTTGCCCTGTCAGCTCATCCCATAGCGCCATGCCACTAGCCTAAGCGCGCTGGCTGACAGCGGTCGCCGAGTGGCATCGAGGCCTGAACGAGTCGAGCTTCGGTCCCTGAGCCTGTCGAAGGGGCATTTCCACAAGCTCAATGACCGAAGCCCCAGCTCGATTATCGGAGACGAGTTCACCAAGGGAGGACTAACCGAGCAGCGGCTCCACCCGGGCGCGGATCGCGGCGGCGATCGTCTCGATCGGGTCGCGCGCATCCAGCACCAGAAAGCGCTCGGGCTCCGCCGCGGCAAGCTCGAGGTACCCGGCTCGCACGCGGGCGTGAAAGTCGTTCTTCTCTGCCTCGAGGCGGTCGTACTGGGTGCTCGCCTTCGCGACTCGCCCCATCCCGATGTCTTCGTGCAAATCGAGCAGGATCGTCAAGTCAGGCAGCAGCCCCTCGGTGGCCCACAACGACAGTTCACGAACCTCGGAACCCCCCAGAACGCGCCCGGCCCCCTGGTACGCGACCGAAGAGTCCAGGTAGCGATCCTGAATCACGACCTCGCCGCGCTCGATCGCGGGGCGCACCTGGGTCGCGATGTTGTGAGCACGGTCCGCGGCATACAACAGAGCCTCCGCGCGCGGCGCGATGTAGCCGCGGCGGTGCAGGATGATCTCGCGCAACTCGAGACCGAGCTCGGTGCCGCCCGGCTCGCGCGTGTGCACAATGGTGCGGCCCGTCGAGGTTAACCACTCGGCAAGCAGAGCCGACTGCGTGCTCTTGCCCGATCCGTCGCCACCCTCGAAGGTGATGAACAGTCCCGCCACTGCTAGTCCTTCTTGGCCGCAGTGCGCGATGCTGGCGTCTTCGCGGGAGCCTTCGCTGCCGTAGTTTTCTTGGCCGCAGGCTTCTTGGCAGGAGCCTTCTTCGCCGCGGCCTTCGCCTTGGGCTTGGCTGGTCCCTTGGCGCGCTTGTCAGCGAGCAACTGAACGGCGCGGTCGAAGTCAATGTCTTCGATCTGCTCGCCGCGGGGAATCGTCGCGTTGGTCGTGCCATCCGTCACGTACGCGCCGAAGCGGCCGTCCTTGATCTTGATGGCCTTCTCGCTTACGGGATCCGGCAGCTCAAATTCCTTGAGCGCACTGGATGCGGTGCGCCCGCCGTACTTCGGCTGAGCGAAGAGCTCAACGGCACCGGCAAGGTCGATGTCGAAGATCTGATCTTCGCTCGTGAGAGAACGAGTGTCAGTGCCCTTCTTGAGGTAGGCGCCGTAACGACCGTTCTGAGCGGTGATTTCGGTACCGGTCTCAGGATCCGCACCCACGATTCGCGGCAGGTTCAGCAGCTTGAGGGCGGTATCGAGATCGACGGTGTTGATGTCCATCGACTTGAAGATCGAGGCGGTGCGCGGCTTGACGACGGCAACCTTCTTAGGCTTCTTGACCTTGATCTCGCCGGTCTTCGGGTCGATGACCTGAACGGGTTCCTCGACGGGAACCTCGGGCTCGAGTTCTGTCACGTACGGGCCGAAGCGGCCGTCCTTCGCGACAACCTCCTTGCCGTTGTCCGGGTTCACGCCAATGACGCGGTCACCGACAACGGGAGCATCGATGAGCTCGCGCGCCTTTTCGGCGGTGAGCTCGTCCGGGGCGAGCTCGGCAGGGATGTTCACCCGGCGCGGGGTCTCGGGGTCCTCGCCCGGTGCCTCAAGGTATGGGCCGTACTTGCCGATGCGCAGCGTGACATCATCCGCGATCTTGATCGAGTTGATCTCGCGTGCGTCGATCTCACCGAGGTTGTCGATAACGGTGCGCAGGCCACGGTGGTTGGTGTTGCCGAAGTAGAAGCCCTTGAGCCACTCGACCCGGTCTTCCTCGCCGCCAGCGATGCGGTCGAGGTCGTTTTCCATCCCCGCGGTGAACCCGTACTCGACAAGATCTGCGAAGTACTCCTCGAGCAAGCGGATCACGGAGAACGCGATCCAGTTCGGCACGAGCGCCTGGCCACGGGGGGTCACGTATCCGCGGTCGATGATCGTCGAGATGATCGACGCGAACGTCGACGGGCGGCCTATGCCGAGCTCTTCGAGCGTCTTGACGAGGCTTGCCTCTGTGTAGCGCGGCGGCGCCGAGGTCTCGTGCCCCTTGGCCTCGACCTCGATTACGGAGAGCGACTGCCCTGCGGTCAGCGGGGGAAGCTTGGCTTCCTTCGCCTCGGCGGACTCGTTGCGCTCTTCGTCCTGGCTTTCCTCGTAGGCGTGCATGAAGCCGCGGAACGTGATGACCGTTCCCGTTGCCACAAATTCGGCGATCGTCTTGCCGAGAACCGGACCCGCACCGATGGTCACGGATGCCGTCGAACCCTTGGCATCGGCCATCTGCGACGCGACGGTGCGCTTCCAGATGAGGTCGTAGAGCTTCCAGTCGTTGCCGCGAAGCACCGACTGCAGCTCGCCCGGGGTGCGGAAGGTGTCACCCGAAGGGCGAATAGCCTCGTGGGCCTCTTGCGCGTTCTTGCTCTTGCCCGTGTAGAGACGCGGCTTGTCCGGAACGGTTTCCGCACCGTACAGAGCAGTGGCCTGCTTACGCGCCGCGTCGATCGCCTGCTGGCTGAGCGACGGCGAGTCAGTTCGCATATACGTGATGTAACCGTTTTCGTACAGCGACTGCGCGACGCTCATCGTCTGGCGTGCGGAGAAGCGCAGCTTGCGGCCGGCCTCCTGCTGGAGAGTGGATGTCGTGAATGGTGCCGCGGGACGGCGCGTGTAGGGCTTCGACTCGACACTCGTAACGGTGATGGGCACACCGGGCTCGCGGATAGCGTCGGCGAGCGCCGTCGCGGCGGCTTCATCCAGTGCCGTGGCGTCGCCCGTGAGGTTTCCGCGGTCATCGAAGTCGCGACCAGCAGCAATGCGCTTGCCATCAATACGCACGAGGCGTGATTCGAAGCGTTCCTTGTCGCTCGCCGGGGTGAGGCCCGCGATGAGATCCCAGTAGCTTGCGGTGCGGAACGCAAGGCGCTCCCGCTCGCGGTCAACGACGAGGCGGGTCGCCGCGGACTGCACGCGACCTGCGGAAAGGCCGGGGCCGACCTTGCGCCACAGAACCGGAGAAATCTCGTAGCCGTACAGGCGGTCAAGGATGCGGCGGGTCTCCTGCGCGTCGACGAGCGCAGTGTCGATCTCACGGGTGTTGTCGCGAGCGTGCTGGATGGCTTCCTTGGTGATCTCGTGGAAGACCATGCGCTTGACGGGGACCTTGGGCTTGAGTACCTGCAGCAGGTGCCAAGCGATGGCCTCTCCTTCGCGGTCCTCATCAGTTGCGAGGAAGACTTCGTCTGCATCCTTCATCGCTCGCTTGAGGTCGGCGACCGTCTTCTTCTTGGCGTCGGAGACTACGTAGTAGGGCTCGAAGTTGTTCTCGACGTCGACGGAGAACTTGCCGAGCGAGCCCTTTTTGAGCTCGGGGGGAAGGTTCTTCGGCTCGATGAGGTCGCGAATGTGACCAACGGAAGACTGAACTTCGTATCCATCGCCCAGGTACTGGGCGATCGTCTTGGCCTTGGTTGGCGACTCGACGATAACGAGCTTGACGGACACGGGACTCCTTGAGTGCAGGGGGACGCTGAGAGCGTCGCCATCAGCGACACCATACACACCACAACCGCACTCTTGCCTAATCGGGCGCGTTTGGTGGAGGGCCGGCCGTGGCCGCGACGGTGACCGGGATGCCGAGAATCACCCCGGAAACCCCCACCGTGACAACCAGCCCATCGACGTCACACTGGGAAAGTTCCGCACCATTTGAGGATGCCACGCGTGAGGCTTGCTGACACGGATGCCCGGCAAAGAGCCCGCTGGCGACATTCGCTGCAGCGAGCGCCGAGGCGTCGGCAGCGGCGGCAATCGCGTGCCTCGCAGACAGCCCTATATAAAGAGGTAGCGCGAGCGCGATGAGGACCGCGATCGCTCCGCCAATGGCAATGGTCAGAAGCGAGCCGGAGCCGCGCTCACCGCCGACGACTCTCACCGCCCACCGCCGAGGGCACAGCTCGAGGCTTCGAGCCGCAATCCGGTGAAGGCAAGCGCACCCGCGGCCGGAGCGCTGACCCGCGCACACTGCAGTTCCCCGTCCGCGTAGGTGGATGTCGTGGCCCCGGGTATGAGCGCGGCGACGGCGGATGCGCTCCCGCCGTCGCCGCGCGCGAGAGACCGGGCGGCAGCCGCCGCCGCATCCTGCAACCGCACCTGCAAACCGGCTACTTGCATACCGGACAGACACAACAACAGCACGAGCGCCACTGCAGGCATCGCGAGGGCGAACTCAGCACTCACGCTGCCTCGGTCATCCTTCTCACTGCGCTCTAACTCCCGCCTCGTCCGCCATCGCGTTCGCTGCTCATACCGGGATGGCGAGCGCATTGCGCACGAGATCCATGAGGATTGCCCTCACCTCATCCGATCGCATGATGACCACGAGCAGGCCGGCAAAACCAACCGCGGCCATCGTCGCGATCGCATACTCCGCGGTCGCCGCTCCCTCGTCCGAGCTCCAGTCCAGTTGCTTCTTCATTGCTCCCTCACTTCTGGCCCGAGCACATCTAGCCTCGCCGAGTGACCGCGTTCCGCGCCGCATGAGAGCGAGTTCGGTGCACTACAACCGCTGCTTCTACTTGTGGACGATGAGACGCTCAGAACCCCGAAATCGTCGTCATGATCACCGAGATCATGAGGGGCAGCACACCGAGAACCATGAACGCGGGGAGCACGCACAGACCGAGCGGCAGCATGAGGCGCACCGCGAGAGTCGCGGCCTTCTCCTGGGCATCCGCTCGC
>Ga0247807_10000839_pt1 | contig 18756 bp, 26 predicted proteins | sample UWRJL074202C1_FD_179931 | JGI IMG/M metagenome (GOLD analysis project Ga0247807, IMG submission 179931) | Plant litter microbial communities from Arlington Agricultural Research Station in Wisconsin, United States - UWRJ-L074-202C-1 | ecosystem: Environmental > Terrestrial > Plant litter >...
TCAATGTTACACCAGTCTTTTGATCCGCGCCCCAGAACACGACCTCGTGCCACGCGCCGAAGCGACACCGCCAGCCGCAGAGAGTGACGTGCGGGATGATAGAGAACCTGCTGGAATGCGTGATCCAACCCCCGGCACTTATTTGTTTAAGATCAGAGAAATTTGGAAAAAATCATCCAGTGCAGATAAAGAATTTCTAGCGATTTTGTATGACCATGTGAATGCTCTTTATGTTGAAAAGAAAGTTTATGAAATTACTGCCCCCGTGTCGAACGTCTCACGTGAGGATGCGCTGGCGGCTTTGGAAGATGTGGAAACAGATATAAACGATGACATTATTGTATCTGGAAACATCACTTTATCACCATCGAAAACAACAATCGAAACCATCCGCGCTCTGCTGGCCGAACGCGCCGGGGGTGTGTGATGATTAAAGTGATACGCAAATTCTTCAAATGTAAAGTACATGCAGAAACCAGAGACGACGAGTTTATCTGGTCATTGGCTGAAGCATTATTATGGCGCGATGAAGAAGTGTCTATGGGTGCTATACCATCCCCGATTAAAGAGCAACCGACAGCAAACCGCTATTATGACGATGCAAAATATCTGGTTCAATTCTTGACAGGACGATGGGGTAAGAAATGATTGATTTAGAAAAACTGGCAACGGCTTTAATGAACGCAACAAAACCGGATTATGAACTGCATATAACTTGTCCTCACTGTCATAAACAAGGGACAACTGACAACGGTGAGTGGTTATTGTGGTGTGGTTCAGAGGAACATGCACAGGTTATGCTTGATGCATCCCGCGCCTACCTCGAACAGCAACGCGCGGGGAAATAGTAATGTGTAACATGAGACAACTATGGGATGAAGCATCACAATACGGACGGGTCACAATCAGAACCCAAAATAATGGGTTGTTCAGTTGCACAATTGATTTTAATACGATTGAGCATGTTGAACTGACAGCTCGTTCATCCTTTAAGGCAATCACTCCCGAAGAGGCTTTGAAGGAAGCGATTGAAAAAGCAGAAGTAATCCTTGCAAGTTTGGAGAAAACTGCTAAGGATATTAAATATAAACAGATCGGAAAGGATTATAACCATGACCCTTAAATTACCAGAGATGAAGCCGGTATCCAGCAGTAACATTGCCAAGGTCGGATTTAAACCAGAAGAGAAAGAACTCTACGTGGAGTTCAATTCCAAGACGGTTTATAAATATGAAGGTGTTTCGCAAGAGAAACACGACGAGATGGTGAAAGCCGACAGTGTCGGTTGTTATTTTAACAAACACGTTAAGAAATTTTACCCTTACACAAAGGTCGCTTAATGAAATTGATCCGTCGCCATGTACCCCGTAAAGATGTTCCGCCGTTAAATTTCAAACGCCGGGTCGAAGCCGGGATTTACTGGAACATCTCTTACAATACCCGTCATAATGGTGCTGATCCGATGGATATCGATCAAGCCATAATGGCACAACTCTCTCGTCCGATTGAACAAGTCTCCGACTGGTTGCGGGGACATTTGATCGAGCTGCGTAACCTTAACAAGAAACGATTTACGGCATGAGAAGTCACAAGGTTTCAGAATACGGTATCCATGAAGACCTGATCACTGGAACCCGATGGTTGATGGAGACGAATACGAAACACAACCTGATTGGACTGCCTGATCAGGCATGTCCTTTCAGTGTTGATAAAGGACTGCGGTGTCAACACAGCTTTGAGATGAAGAAATATTCCGAACTGGAATATCATGAAGACTCTTTAATCCAGCAGCTGTCACGATCACCGGTCTTTCACTATCTGAAACCAAAACTGCCTGACCATCAGGATAAGATTGTATATTTCGAGACAGAAAATTTACGTGACATCATGGCGTTGGGTCGTCTCTTGACGATGACTTCACCAATTGGGAAAGCGACGAACCTTGCTGATCAGGGGATTGGTCACGCCCAGTCGGTATTACGCAGCTCTAATCTTGCGAAGTATATGCTGACCGGGATTAAAGCCGCCCATTTAACCATCATGAATAATATGATCATGTACGTTATGTCGATGCCCGGCCAGCTCCTGCTGACGGGTGAGCGCATTCCGTACTTCGCCTATCGTGGCATCGTTGAGTTTGTTCCGATGAATGATCAGACCTTTACCGATCTCGTCCTGCAACTCAGCGATGAAACTTTAAAACGATTGGCACGATATTATGTGCGACAACTTTTACTTTAGGAGGATGTGATGGAGAAGTTTACACCGCGTCCCGCACAGATGGAAGATTTAGTCTTCATGTTGCGTGAAAAGAAGGGTATGTATTTACACGATCCGGGTGTGGGGAAAACACTTCCTGCCTGTTTGTTTATCTATGCCTTGTGGATGACACATAAGACCAAAACATATTTCGTCATGCCTAAATCCCTAATGCGGAAAAACTATCAGGAGCTGTTGAAATGTACGAATTTCACCGAACATGATTTGCAAATTCTTGATGGGACGCCAAAGGAACGTGCGATCCAGATGAATAACAGCCGTGCCAAGGTCTTCCTGATGGGATTTAAACGGTTCTCTGATGACTGGAGAGGGTTAAAGACCCTGCAGCCGGAGCTGGGCGCGGTCGTTGTGGATGAAATCCATATGGGTTTTAAATCGCATGACAGCCAGCGTACCAAGGAGTTGTTCAAATGTATGAACGGTTGCGAATATTTCTTGGCGATGTCTGGTACACTCATCGATGGACGATTAGACAGTTGTTTCCCGACCATCAAGATCATCGAGCCACGTTACTATGCCTCTCACGGATCGTTTATGGCCCAGCATGCCATCAAGGATGAATACGGGACAGTGTTGGACTGGCACAATCACGGGAAGATCGGGCGTATTCTCAAACGCCACGGTGTACGTCGGACATTTGAACAGGAATACGGCAAGGAAGACCCTGTGATCCAGAACGAGATTTGTGAGATGCATCCCAAACAACGGGAAGCTTACAAGGAATTCGAAGAGGCTGCGATCCTTGAACTGGAAGACGGTTATCTCGAAGGATTCAATCAGGGTGTGGCAGTAATTCGTTGCCGTCAGATCATGGCACACCCTGAAACGTTTGGTATTCTCAAACCCGGTGAGACAACCGGTAAGGATGAGAGCCTGATTGTGCATTTGGAAGATCATAAGGCGCGTAACGAACCCTTCCTGATTTTCTCCGTGTTGATCCCCGAACAGCAACGTATCTTTGAACTGTGTAAGAAAATGGGTTTCAATGTAGGGTTGTATAACAGTACAGTTTCGACGGCGCAACGTGATATTTACAACCAACAGTTTATTGATCGCAAGCTTGACGGGATTGTCGGGTCACCACAAACCATGGCTGTAGGATTGAACTGGCCGTTCGTTAATCATGTTATCTTCGCCTCGCTTGGTTATCAGAATTCTGATTTTGTGCAAGGGTATAAACGCGCTATTCGTGGCAAGCGTGAAACACCTTTGCGTGTTACAGTTTTAGAATATGAGAACTCAATCGATCAGCGTATTTTCCAGATCGTTAACAAGAAAAGTCTTAACGCTCATAAGATTGACGAAACGAACCAGCGTTTAACCTTAGGTTCAAAGAAGAATTCCAAATAATATTTGGAGATAAAAATTATCGTTGACATGTTGAAAAATATGTTGATGATAAGACCTCGCGGGAATGAAAATTTGCGCGATCAGCATCCTCATCCGAGGATGGCATTATAACTAGCAGTTAGGAAATGAAATGACTAATCCAATCGATGCCGCTATTGCGGAAGCTGAAAAACAAGCACAGCAAACTCCAGCCGCCAGCAATCAAATTGTTGATGTGCAATCCACCGGTACCAATCCACAAACAGGCGTTCAATCTTACTCCACTCCTCAAGCTTTAACGCTTGATGATTTGGAACAAGGTGCCATGTCTGTTGATGATTGGTTGAAGGTTAAAGAGTTTGGTTTGTTGATCGGTAGCAAGCCCGATCTGATCGAAACCATCAAGGTTTCAATCGATGTCGGCGGCGGTGAGATGACACCTTTCCAAGGTATCCGCTACGGTGAACCACCTGTCTACTTGAAAACGTATGACAATGTGAATGCCGTTTCAGGCGGATCATGGGAAGCTGCTAAAAACAAGGCACAGTTAATCGATCCAACAACCCAACCATATTTGGGTTGTGATATTCAGATGACTTTGCTTGAAGACGCAGTTTCTGCCAAGGGCGTTGTCGTTGCCGAGAAAGGTTTACGTCTGGGTCACTCGACCTCGATTACAAACCGCAACGCGATTGCTGATTTCTTGAAGGCTTGCGGTAAAGCAAACCTGAAAGACAACAAAGTCGAAGTGCTTATTGGTTTCCAAGCGAAGCGCAATAAAAACAATCAAGGCTGGGGTATTATTACCTTAGACCTGATTGGTCCAGCAGCTTAGAAAATTGCTGTGAGACGCTCCCTTGCGGGAGCGTCTCTTTCTTTTATAGAAAGCACTTCCATGAAAAAATTATATATAATCGACTTTTCAAACTGGAGCCGTCGCCGTATTCAGCTTGACGCTCTTGCGTCCCCTATCCGTGCCTGTTTTTATGAGATACAGCACAAACCACAAGACACACTGGTCATCGTTGTTGCCGACGGTTTCAATTCCCTTAAAGCTAGACGTGATATTTATCCAGAATATAAAATGAAAAGAACACCTGCGGGTGAGGATATTTATCAGACCATGAAATGGTTGTATGATCTGCTTAAACTATCTCGCGCTATCACCATCAAGATGGAAGGTTATGAAGCCGATGATGTGATCGCAGCGATTGCCCTCAAATATAAATCAAAATTCGAAAGTGTCTTTATTGACAGTAACGATCTTGATTTATACCAGCTTGGTTTGCCGATGAGCCGTGGCAACTTTCCAGAGGAACCCCAATGGGTTCGTTTGATGAAGACCATGGTTGGCGACCCGTCAGATAATATCCCCGGCTGTAAAGGGTTTGGCAAAGGTGCGTGGGAAAAGCTCAGTGTGAAGCAGAAACAAATCCTCGAACACATTCTTGTCTCCGGCCATGGTTTATTGACTGAAGACATCGAAGCGTTGGTAAAGGATTTCTTCCCGCCGGGTTCTCTCAAATGGTTTCTTGAAAAAGAAAATCGTGATCGTCTCAGATTTTTCTATAAAATTATTGGCTTCTTACCGATCCCGTGGGACAATATCACAAAGGCTATGGTGCAGGGAACCAACAGACCCGATCTCGTCGAACCAATCTTACGTGAGTTTATGCAGTGAAACGTGAAAAGCCTACGCGTGAAGAGTATGACAACTGGACGAATTATATTTCACCTCCTGATGCGGATGGATGCCGAACATGGACAGGCAAGAGATATAATTCTGACGGCCAGCAGGTTATATTTCACCCGGTGAATGGGAGTATCCCTATTCACCGGTTTTTATTGGTCCGATATTTAGGGCGACCTCTTCGGTATCGTCACACCGTTGTCCATAAATGTGGAAATAAGAATTGTGTTTCTCAAGATCATCTGATGGAGGTGAAATATTTTGGAGTTAACAAATCAAAATTCGTTTCGAAATTAACGGCGGAAGAAGCAAAACAAATTCGAAACGACTCTCGTACCGCAAATGAACTGGCTAAACTTTACAACGTAAGTTCTAATAACATTGGACTTATCAAACGTGGAAAGACGTGGAAAAACCTATGACATTCAAACCTCTCTTAGCTTCGGCTGTTGAAGACCCGACACAAATTAAATATCCTGTGATGGCTTCACCTAAGTACGATGGAATTCGTTGTACCGTTATAAGTGGTGTCGCAGTTTCTCGTAACCTGAAACCCATTCGTAACGCCTTTATTCAATCCATCCTTGGTAAACCTGAATTCGAAGGTTTTGACGGTGAATTAATCGTCGGCTCTCCAACCGACAAGAACGTATTTCGAACATCAACATCTGGTGTAATGTCAGGAGACGGCGAACCTGATTTTAAATTCTTTGTTTTTGATGAAGCTAATAACTCTGATTATTTTCGTTATCGATATGATAAATTGTGGATGCGTGTTCAAGGCTTTCCAACGGGAGATAATTCGAAATTGCTTCCTCCAGCTAACATTACAAAATATGTTACAGTCGTACCTCATGTTATGATTAATTCTGTTGAAGAACTTGCACTTTATGAAGCCCAATGTATTGAAGAAGGCTACGAAGGCATCATGGTCCGCGACCCAAATGGTGTTTATAAATTCGGTCGTTCCACCGTTAAGGAAGGTATCCTTCTGAAGGTTAAGAAATTTGTTGATGATGAAGCTTTAATCATCGGTTTCGTTGAGCGTATGTCCAATCAGAACGAAGCCAAGACAAATGCTTTAGGACGGACAGAACGTTCAACTCATAAAGAGAACATGGTTGGTCGCGGTGATCTCGGAGCCTTTAAGGTACGTCAGTTCACTGGCGAAACCTTTGTGGACTTTACTGTCGGCTCAGGCTTGAACGATGCAGACCGTAAAGAAATCTGGGACAATCAAGATAAATATATGGGTAAGTTTGTGAAGTTTAAACACTTCGAGATTGGCAACTATGACGCGCCACGCTTCCCGATCTTCATCGGGTTTCGTGATCCAGATGACATGTCGGAGGGTTAGATGATTTTAAATATTGAAAAGCATACTGAACAGATCATAAACGTGATAGAGTTACGAAAGAAAATCATTGCCAATGACGGAGCTTTTGAAAAATTCGGAGTGGAACATCATCCAACTTGCCGCCCTCTGCCTTTGGGCGTTGTGGTTAAACAAGCAGGTAAATGGCAAGAGTTCTTACCTTTAAAAGATCATCGAAAGTATGATAACTTTCTTTACGTTGCTGCCGTTCTTAAACTTGTTGAAGATATGTTGGAGGGTTAAATGAAACGTTTTTACGTTGAATATAAAGTTGATCTAGGTAACAACAATTTTATTTTTGGTAAGTATTTTCTGAGAATTTATCAGAACCATGAACACTACCACAATGATAAAATGTTAAATCATGTTCTTACATCAGCATACCACGCCGCCACTTACGTGAGAAAACAGAACCCTTCTATCATGTATAATATAGATAATTTGAAAGTAACACGATGTGTTGACGCACCAATGGAAGTGGAGTTTGTCTAATGGACTGGAGAGAAGTTTTAAAAGGTGCAGGATTTATCATCATCGTTGTTGTGATTGCCTCGTTATTACCTTACGCTTGTATCGCTAATCAACATTACATTTCTAAATTCGATAGATATCTGGAGCAGAATAATGATTAATTGTAAAACCATATTAGTCGATGCCAACAACTTCGACAGAATTGCTCCAGTCATTATTGAAGCCGTCACCAAGGCGTCGGTGACCGGATTTGATATTGAGACACAAAATATTAATGCCCATGCCGGGATCAAAGCGTTTCGTAAGAACGAAGATATGAAGGCCGTCGATTATCATCGCAAAGTCGTAACGGGTTTCTCTCTTTACCCAGAGATGAATGCTGATGAACCTATCGCGTATTATATTAATCTCAACCATGCAGACACAGAGAACTGCGTACCATGGGAGAAGGCGCGAACCCTGCTCGATTGCAAGCCACCTGAGAAGACGTGGATTTGTCACAACGCCGTGTACGAATTGACCGTGATGCAATTGACCTATGGTTTCGATCTCGACAACTTTATCTGTACCATGCAGATGGCCGTGTCGGCTTACTCACCAGATGAATATCCGAAACAGGAATGGGTGACAGCCGATTTCGGTGCGATGAAAAACCTGTTCATGGATATTGACAAACACTTCGTCAATTACACCGGCAAGAAAGAAGTTGAAACACCACAGCAAGCCGAGTTGCTGCAGAAAGTTCTCGCCAAAGCATCGAGTTCGACCTTCTCTTTCAACGGTGTTATCAAACAAATCTCCTATGGTTACGGTTTGAAGAAAGCTGTGAAGTCTTTCTTCGGTCACCAGATGACATCTTTTAAAGAGGTGCTGGGGAAACACAAACACATGGGCGAATTGACAGGCCGTGAGGTTGCAGATTACGGCGCAGAAGATAGTTACTGGGCCGTAAAATTATTCTTTGCGCTCTACACCTTCATGAAAGAAAACAACCCGGCGTCGATCAACGCGTTCCTGACACAGGAAAATCCGATGGTGCGAGTCTACTCACAGGTTCGTCAAGAAGGTATGGTCGTCAACTACGAAAATATCCAGATGCGTCAGGCACAGGAACGAGAAGTTTTTGCTAAAACTTTAATTGAATTAAAAGCAATTGTCCGTGACATGCTCCCCTTCCCGGCGGAGCCTAATGAACGCTTAATGAAATTAGAGAAATGGTATGCTGGTATCTCGAATAAAATGCCAGAGGGTGACCCAAATAAGCACCTCGTGCATCGCGCTGGAATTGAACGGTGGGCGTTATCTGACGATCATCCAAACGACGCCTTCAAGCAATGCTGTCAGGTGTCCAGCCCCGTGTCCACGGCATGGGCCGGTAAAAAGCTGCCTCTCGCCCTGAGCATCGGGTATTACTATCAGGTCCGCCTGTTGATGTATGACCTCGCCCGTGCCACGCCAATCGTCAAGAAGGGTAAGGTCCAATCCGACGCACCATCACGCGGCGACATGCGGGAACGGTTCCAAAGCCAGATCAAAGCGGCCTCAGACGGCAGTGCTGACGTGAGCCACGTCCAGAAAGCCGACGCTATGTTGGCCAAGATGGGTGAGATCGCCCTGATTGAGCAACGGATGAAGCTCTACATCACGCCGTATTTGTTGCTGACCGACCCATCCACCCGCCGGATGTACCCTGAGATCAGCTCTATGCTTGCCTCACGACGTATGGCGTGTTCGAACCCCAATGCCCAACAGCTGGCCAAACGTGGTGCCAGTGCCTATGTACGGGGTTTCTACGAGGCCGACAGTGAAGACGAAGTGTTCGTGTCGATTGACTGGTCACAAATCGAACTGGTTTTGATCGGTGAGTTCTCCGGGGATAAGAAGTTCGCCGAGGCGTATGGACAATTGCCGTACAAGGACTTGCACATTGGCGCGACCGCCGCCGTTTTGTCGGTGGTCGAACCCTCTGTGACCGTCGAGATGCTCAAAGAGCTGCACAAAATGGCTCCAGCCACTATCCCGGCGCGTCTGCTCGTCAAACCAAACGGTGATGCCATCGACCCGGCTAAGGCCCGTGGCTACTGGCGGACCGAGGCCGGCAAGGTGTCAAATTTCAACTACTGGTATAGTGGTGCCTTGGCGTCTGTCGGTGAGAAGCTGCGCTTCACCACCGAACAAATGTGGGCGGCGACCGAAGCCTACCGCGCTGAATTCCCCGAAGCCGAGGAGTGGCGTAAGGGTGTAATCGATCAGGCCAAGATTGACGGCTTTGTCCAACTGCCAGATGGTCACCGCCGGACACTTTGGGCTGCAACACATGAGTGGCACACGATCACGGAGAAAATGTTTAGCCGTTATCTCGACCAAGGCAATATCGGGGTATACAAGTTCGGCAATGCGATCATGAAGAAAATTCAGTCGCGTTGTAACAACCAAGTGGTGAATTCTCTCATTCAAGGGAGCTGTGCTACTTTGGCGAAACGTTCAGTGTTGAACATTCTGAAAGAGAAACAGGCTTCGGGCTTGCGCTTCACGTTTAAAATGGCCATTCACGATGAGTTGCTCTTCTCTGTTCACCGTGATGACGTGGTGCCATTTATTAAACTGGCGAAGCGTATCATGTGTCATCATCCAGAGATCATCAAGAACTTGGTGATAGATGCGACAGCCTCGGTCGGTCGTACCTTCGAACCTTGGAACCCCAAGAACCCGAAGATGACGCAGATTGAACTGGATGAGGCCCCGGATATTCTCGGCTTCGAAGAGGGATCGAAACTGAACGATGATCAAATTCGTCAGGTCGTTGATTTTATTTTCGAGAAAGAGAATGGCTAATTATCACAAAGAGCTTAAGGCTCTGATCAAGGATGTAGTAAAAGACGGATGGGTAGTTGAACTCACACAGAAAGTTCACTACAAATGGACAGCACCTGATGGTTCGTTCTTCTACTCATCCGGTTCTATGTCGTGCAGTCATGGTCTTTACAATTTAAAACAAGATATCAAACGTGCCAGAGAAGGACGGTTTCATGAAAAATACGGGGAAAGCATCCGAAAAAGAGTGGGAAGAGGTGATGGAAGCCAAGTACGGCAAGCTCCTCAACCTCCACGATCTGTTGGATACGAGCAATATAAAAAAAGAAAATCTAAAAAGCTTCGTTAATCCAGCCCCGGCAGATTATGTGGTGACGGCCAATCATGAAATGTTTTACGCCGAGATTAAATCCTGCTCATCAAAAACAAGCTTTGGCTTTTCACAATTCACACCGTCACAAAATGCTTGCATGCTTAAGCAAACCAATGCCGGAGGTCAGTATTGGGTTTACATTCACCGGTTAGAAACCGACGAATGGTACCGTGTCCCGGCCTCGCTTATTCTCAAGACCAAACATAACAACATCAAATCGCTGAAATGGAAAGACCTTTCAGCTTACTCATGGGGAACCAAACAATGACCGATTATACAGACATCATGGTAGACATTGAAACCGTCGGCACATCGCCAGACCGCTCTGGTATTGTGCAGATCGCCGCTGTGAAATTTAATCTTGCCGAGCGCACAGTCTGTCCACAGTTCTTCAACATGTCGCTGTCGATCCCACCTCATCGTTTTTATGATGAAGACACACGCCAATGGTGGTTGCGTCAGAAGCCCGGCCAGTTGCAGGACATCATGTCCAAACAACAACCATGGCGTGAGGTGATGATGTCCTTCTTGGAATTCTCGCGTCAGAAGAAATCCTTATGTTTCTGGGCGAAGCCTACGACATTCGATTATATGTTCATCCAATCCTATTTCAACGATGCGGAACTGCCTAACCCGTTCCATTATAACAACGTGTCAGATATGAAATCATATTTGAAAGGCTTGCATCATCCTCACCCAACACCGGATTTGAAAATCCCAACGGTTGGTGATGCTCACAACGCTTTGAACGATGTGTTCTGGCAGTTGAAAACACTTTTCGCACATGCTGATTATCAGGATGAAATTAACAAGAAACATGGAATTGAGGTTGTAGATGCCTAATAAATCAGGATTTGTTTGGTCAGATACTGCAGATAAGTGGGTGCCTATACCTAAAGCTAAATCGCGTAAGCCAAAGATGTTATACATGTATGGTATTCTCGGGAACGGAAATTATATGATCCCAGAGTTTTTAACCTTAGCGCAAGCTCGTCGTATCCACGAATGGTTAGGTCGCTTCATTGCTTGGAAAGAAGGACAGAAAAATGCGAAATGAAATCATCTCAATCGTCTCAGACGATAATTTAAAGCGTGATGTTGCCATTCAATTGATTGGCGATCCCCATCTCGGTCGTGAGTTCGTCAACGGTGTGGCATTGGAACGTCGTGGGGAACGTGAAGACAAACAGTTTCAACAGTTCGATACGTTGCTCAATACGGAAGCGGACATCGTGATCATGATGGGCGATCTGTTCGATAAATTCCAAGTGAAGAATGAAGTGTTGATGCGAACATTCCACATCATTAATCAAGCGGCCTACGCTAATCCTACCAAAGAATTCTATATGATGATGGGGAACCATGATGTATCACGGGATGAGGATCGTATCTCTTCATTCAAGGTGTTGAAGTCTATGTGTGGGCATCTGGATCAGGTTTACTTTATTGACACGCCGATGTTCGCACCACGGATTAAATCAATGTTGATCCCCTACTCAGCCTTCTCCAGCTCTGTTGATGTAGCCGAAGAGCAACAACCATGGTTGGAAATGCACAAACCATTGAACGCTGTGTTTGGTCATTGGGATGTGGATAGTTTCGGCGATAAAGATTTTAACCTCGTTCCATTGGAGCAGTTAAAAGATTACACCGACACCATTTACACAGGTCACATTCACAAACCAGAGGTACGTACACTTGGCAACGTAACACTGACAGTGACAGGATCGATGCAACCATACTCACATGCTGAGGATGAGACGACAGACTATTATATCACCATCACACTGGATCAATATAACGAAGATCCAACCCTGTACCATGACAAAGCCGTTCGCTTTAAATTGAAACCCGGCGAGGAAATCCCGAATGATGTTGATGCTTTACAGGTTGCCTTCCAGATGGTGAATGATGACGCCACGGATGAACTGGAAGTAAAGATGGAAGTCTTTTCATTCGAGGCCATCTTTAATGAATGTTTGACTGCCGCCTCCGTCCCCGCAGATCGTATCCCAGATGTCTGGGGCCACTATAAGGAATTGACCAATGCTGAAACAACTTGATTTTGAAGTCTCCTTCGCCTCAACAGGCAAGGAATTAAAAGGTAAGCACACATTCAACCCCGGCATGACAGCGATCACCGGTGAGAATGAAAAGGGTAAATCCATGCGGATCGAAATGATCCGCTACGCCCTGTGGGGAACCAAGGCTCTCCGTGCCAAGAACATGAACAGTTATAAGAAACTGAAAGCCAAGTTACTGTTCTCTGTTGGTGGCAATGATTATGAAGTGGAACGTGGTTCGAAGACCGTGCTGAAGCGTGGCGAGGATGTGCTTGCCAACGGTGTGACACCTGTCAATGAGGCTATCATTCGTATCTTTGGGTATGACATGGACGTATTCGACAGTGCCAACGCTGTGCTGCAGGGTGAAGTCAATGCGATGACGAATAAGACACCGGCAGAACGTAAACGTATGGTTGATAAAACCATCGGGTTGGATAGCCTCGATGACCTGATCAAGAAATATACCAACGATCTGGCGAATAATAAGAAAATTTTCGAGGCTTTAGAGCGTCAACAGGTCGAAGAGCCGGTGCTGAATATGCCTCCTTTGGGCTACAAGCCCTCTGCTGATGTGCAAAAAGAGCTAGACGAGGCTGATGCGTTGCTGGTACGGCACAACACACTGATCGGTCAGCTGGCTTATGCGAAGCCAAAGGCTCCGCGATTGAGCCGACCAGAAATCCGTCTGGAAATGGTATCGATGAATGACTTGCTGGAGCAACGGATGAAACGCAATGGCGTTATCCGTGATCTTGACCGTGCCAAAGCACAATACAACGCAGTTAAATGGATCAAACCTGATCTTAAGCAACTGGCTATCTATAAAGATTATATCGATACCAATCAAGCAAAAGTGTGGGAAGATTTTAACGCGTATCAATCTAAATTAATCGATGTAGAAATGTACGCCCAGTTTGATTTAGAAAAATTAGAGCAAGCAAAGGATGCTTTAATCTCTAAACCGCTTATGGCTGAATTGAAAAAGCTATATGACAGTCCACAAGTTACCTGCCCTGAATGTTCACACACATTCTTTCTGGATAATGATGTGGTTGTGGCTCGTATCGAAGAGATCAAAGAAGCTCTACCAATGGATGACTACAATCAGATTGAAGAACTGATTGGTTATCTTTTAGAAAATAAAATTCCTCCGGCTATGCGAATGATCGAGGGAGCCATTGAAGGTGCGAAAGATTATCGTGATCTTACAGGTCACACGAAGCCACAGGAACCAACATCGGATAATCTGGGAAGTGTTGAACTTGTCCAATCTAAAATCGCTTTGATCGAATTACAGCAAACCACCTATGCTGGTAAAGAGAAAATGGAAGCAGAGATTAAGGAGCTTGAAGACAAGCTGGCAACGTTAAGCGACCCCGCTGCTGCTATCGATCTTAAAGAACGTGAGATGCTTGCTTACGATAATTGGACTAAGTTAGAAGCTGAACATATGAAATACGAAACCCTGCGTAGCGAACTGGAGCCTGAGCTGGCATCACTTGCCGGGATTGAGGAACGTCGCGCGGATATTCATAACCGTCTGTCCGAGGCTCGTATCCATGAAATTCATATTAACAATTATGAATTCAGTCTTGAACAGTTTACCAAATTCAAAACGGAAATGGATGTTGTGCAGCAAGAGATAACCATTCTCACCAATATCCGCAAAGGTCTGAACGACATCAAGCCAAAGGTTAAGTCTTACTTAATCCCGAGCCTGAGCCGTGTCGCCAGTGGGTTGCTGTCACAGATGACCAATGGTGTTCGCACACGTATCGAGATCAGCGATGACTTCGATATTAAAGTCGATGGGACAGACGTTGATACACTCTCCGGGTCAGGTAAATCAGTCGCCAATCTTGCTGTGCGTTTAGGCTTAGGAACTGTGTTGACAAACAAAATCTTCTCCGTATTAATGGTGGATGAGATCGATGCGTTCATGGATAAAAACCGTGGGGAGTATGTCGCGGAGTGTCTTGATAATTTGACCAAAGTGTTTGGACAGATCATCAACATCTCGCACAAATCTGTGAAGGCCGATCATTATATCGAACTGTAGAGGATGACACCATGTTGAGTAAAGTAACGGATAAAACCAAAGAGAAAGTTTTAGAGTTACTGATCAAACACAATGGTGACTACGAAACAGTAGCGCGATTTGCCCGTGTGAATTCCCGGATCGTTTATTGGATCGATGTTCTCGAAAACAAAAAATTCAATAAGACACAAGACGGTCTGGGTGTTCCTCACCTTCAACCTTACATCGTTGCAACCAAAGACGCTGACGACAATCGCGGGTGGCCGAACAACTCACCCAAATTAAAAGAAGCTCGTGAACTATATGACCGAGGGTTGGTTGAGCTGGTAACAGGTCGGGATGGGATGAAGCTTATTCTTTATGCGATCCCGCGCCGTATGCCACAAGACCGCAAGAAACCTTTAGGTCAACCGGAACAAGAAAATACTTACACTTTTTAGAAAGCAGATCATGCACATCTTTTTAATCAACGCTCCCGCCGGAGCGGGTAAAGACACCTTAGGCCAACATCTCGAAATGTTGTTTGACTACGGTGAAGTCGTAAAGTTCGCTCGACCTATTAAAGATGCAGCCTGTGCTATTTATTGTAACAATGATGACGATGAATTTAATTATTTTGATAGTCAGGAAATGAAAAATATTCCTCACGCAAAATTTATGGGTAAGTCTTGCCGGGAAGTACAGATCGGTTTATCAGAAGTATTTATGAAACCCTTTCATAATTCTAAAGCACCTTTTGGAAAAATTCTCGCTAATTACATTGATGAGGACAGCAACGAAGAATGGTTAGTAAATAACAATCCGATTTACTTCGTCACAGATAGCGGCTTTCGTGAGGAGGCTATGGTATTGATCGACAAATTCGGCAAAGACAATGTGAGCCTGATCCAAATCCACCGCCCCGGCTACAGCTTCGACGGTGATAGCCGTTCTTATATCCAGCTGGATATTGATAGCCATACTCTTCATAACGACAGTGATGAGAAAACCTTTCTCGCACGTGGTCATGAACTTATTAAAACAATTCTTCACAACAAACAGAAAGCTTAACCAAATGAACATGCAAGATTATTTAGATCAATCCGGTCGCACCGCTGCCCCGCCACAAGAACGTTTAGAACTGTTCGACGGTGACAACCGTGCAATGATGCGTCAATGTATCGACATGGTTACCATTGGTGGTATGGCTGACATCATGAAGCGTGGTATGTTCTACGGCACGGACGTAGCGAAGCTGAAAGATCGTGCTGTTAAATCAACAGAGATGCAGACTGACCTTTACAAACAGGTCGATGCCAAGCCTGAACAGTTTACGTTCACACCTTATGATCTGGACATGTTACATGGCGTCTTCGGTGTCTTTTCTGAAGCCGGTGAAATTCTCGAAGAGATGATGAAAACCAAATTGGAAGGTCGTGAGATCGATCACGTGAATATCATCGAAGAGATTGGTGACATCATGTGGTATCTGGCTTTGGTTCTCCGTGTTAACGACGGGTCATTCGAAGACGCTGCCGAGCGCAACCTGAATAAATTGAAAGCCCGTTACCCGGAACAGTTCACGCAAGAGAAGGCCGAGAACCGTGATCTCGACGCCGAACGCTCCACACTGGAAGCGTAATTGATGGGAGCCTGATGCTGGGAGTGCATCAGGCTCTTTCTTTATGTGAAGTTATGTCGGTGTGCGATAAATAAACTTTGTGTTCTCCCACAAAGTTTATTACACTGAGCCTATCACATACAGGAGACACCCATGCCAGCCACCTATCAATCTGTTCTCGCTCCCAATACGCTCTATGAGATCATGGCCAACGACCTGACCAAGGCAAATCAAGCCAAGGTTGCTCTGGAAGTCATCGGCGGCACAGTCAATGTCTTTGGATCGTTCAAAAAACCCGACGCCGCCCCAACCAATATGGCTCAGACAGCTACCGGCTTTACCGGTATCGATGAATTGAACATCCTCCCGAATTACATCTACATTCAAGGCTCCCCGACAAGCATTATCATCAACGGTGTGACCGCCAAACAGGTGGTTTAATCATGACCCTCTTTGCAAACCAGTCTTTGTTGTTTAATAGCAACCAACCGAATACGCGCCGCGTCGCAACATATGCAGATGTTGTCGCCCAGTCTGTCGGCTCTTCTGTTATTTATTTTGACTGTGTTGCGTCAGAAGAAAATGACGGTCAATTCACACAATACGTATATGATGGTAAAGGTAACGGTGCCTTAAGCATTTTCTGGGTCGTATCGACTTCAATGGGAGAGTAATTCAAATGGGTAAGCTTAACGTCGTCACACAAGAAATGCTTAAAGATCGTATCCTCCGTGAGGGCGAACCATGGCTTGGTCAAAGTAATTATAACATGCGCTGGACAGGCGTAACCGTTGGTGCCGGTCAGGGCGTTGGCGGGGGTAACACACAACCAAACATTAAATCGTTTTGGGTTGAAGCTCTTACCTTAAGTGCATCCGAAGCATGTTACGTTCAATCCCTTGGACCATTCCTGCAATACGTATCGCCAAACGGCACAGCACCAATCGGTAGCACGTTCGTTCAATCTGGCTCATACACAATCCCGGCAGGTGGTACGATCACTGTTCCTATCCAAGGTTTATTTGATCCACAACACCAAGTCCCCGGCTTCTCTCTCATGCAAGTCTTTGAGCAAGACCCGAAGATGATTATCCCTGCCATTTCAGGCGGTGGAGTTGCTTTCACATACAACAAGAATGGTGGAGCGATCAACCAGAACACAATTGTGGCTGGTGACAAGTATTCTTATCTGGTTAATGTTATCAATAACTCCGGTGGACCATCCTCTGGTACAGTGACTGTCGTTGACAAACTGCCATCACAATGTCGATTTGTTTCTGCTTCGCAAACTGTCGGCACATGGTCGATCAGTGAAAGCAACGGCGTTATCACAGCCACAACAAGTGATGTCTTCACCAACGGTCAAACGAAATCTTTCACAGTCGTAGTTGAAAACACCAAGCTTGTCCGCGCTGCAACATCACTGTTCGGTTACGCTGTCGATGTCGATATCGCTCTTGATCTGCCACCAATCTGGTGGTGTGGAACTTCTATTACAGCTGGTTCAACGCCGTCCAGTTATATCCAGCACTTTACGTACAAGGTTCGTAACTGGCTGCGTGATAATAAAGGCATCTCTTGCCGTACATTTAACCGTGGTATCGGCGGTTCATCATCTATTGCTCAGGAATTGCTTCGCGCTACGAACAATCGTTATGAAACCCTGCAAGCTCCGCGTATGGCAGTGTATGAGCAGGGTATTAATGATAGCGCACAAGCAGTTCCAACAGCAACAACGATTGCGAACATGACAGCGTATGTAGCACATGTCCGCCGCCGTTCTAAAACATGTCCGATCCTCATCCTTGCTCCGTTCCCAACCGGTAATGTTGCATACGAAGCGTTGAACCAAGCCTTACATCTTGTATATGGTCCGGCTGTTGCAGCTCTGGCAGCGGCTACGAATGACAGCAAGCTTTACTATGTTGCTGGTACCCGTAATATGTGGAACGCTGTGTCAGGGAATTCTGCTAACACAACCGATGACATTCACCCGAATGATACGGGGAATGCTGCGATCACGACTGCGATCACAACCTTCCTGAACACTATTTTATAAACTGGGATACTTAAAGATGGGTAAACTTTCTGTTAAAGAGCTACGCGACCGTAATTGGATCATTGAAAATGAGGCCGATCAGTGGACAAATACGTACGCCAACTTGTCAAACTGGAATGGATCATCAGCCCCGTCGGCTACGACGTATGGTACCCCATTTTATAGTAAGCTTCTCCCTGTCCCTGCGGGTCAAACCGCCAATTTGCGCAGCGTTACTGTATCGTCTGACGGACCGTGCGTTTTCTCATATCATGTAAGTAAGGGTGGATTTGTCTCGACAATGGGAGCCTACAATACAGGCCTGACCCAAAAGAGCGACAAACGCGGTACTGTCACATTCGGTGCAAATGGTGGTCAGCATATCGTTACATTTGGCGGTGGTGAAGGTTTTGATGTGTATGAGAATGGCGGCTTGCTCGTATCCTTCTTTGCTGTTGGCACCACTCAGCCAATCGTTTCCTTGGATATAGACGCCCCACTTTATACAGCCGATGCAAATTTCGGAGCAAAGAACTTGTGGTTAAGTATTGGTGACAGCATCACATGGACAGCCATGGGTAATGAAGCCAGTACATTCCGCGTCAATTATGGAGATACCCATTACACAAGCCGGGTTGCCAACATTCTCCGCGCACAAAATAATTTTGATTTGCGTTTCCGC
>Ga0247807_10000840_pt1 | contig 18754 bp, 19 predicted proteins | sample UWRJL074202C1_FD_179931 | JGI IMG/M metagenome (GOLD analysis project Ga0247807, IMG submission 179931) | Plant litter microbial communities from Arlington Agricultural Research Station in Wisconsin, United States - UWRJ-L074-202C-1 | ecosystem: Environmental > Terrestrial > Plant litter >...
GTTGTATGAATTGAACAGCTAAAAGCATGTCAGATTCATTTCATATACAAGTCATTTGTAGTTGTTTAATAATTAATATATTTAGTTAAAAAAGTAATGCTAAGGAAAATTGGCCCATTCGCTTGGATGGCCCACTCGCTTGTGAAGTACGTTAACGTTAGAACGAAATTACATATCTAATGAGGCTCAAATGGTTTGATCACCGTGCTGATTTATAGACTTGTTCAAAGCCTTACAACTTCTCCTCTTAACTTTTATGAACCTAAGTTGTTGGATTTAATAAAGAGTACAGGGACGATCGAGTTTTGATTGTGATGCTCGGTCATGTTAGGACTTCACGAGTGAGCTTCAGGCGAAAATAGGGGTCCTAAGCGAAGGAGTTATCATGCAGATCAGGCCATAAGGCCGACAACATTTGGAACCTTCGCAAATTCGATGTTGATACAAAACCCCTCCTTTGAATGTTGAAACAACGAACCGGCTACTAAACCATCCAACGCACCTTCAGGATGGCTCTGGGTTTCGGAGGGAGAATGGTGATAGGCCGTATGCACAGACGGAGCGGTTGTTCCTTCTCGACACCTATCCTGTTTCAGCCGTGAGCCGCTAGAACATCTACTACATCTTACTGTACTTCCCTCGAGCAAACAAAATTTCAACGACTTACCTTTCGAAACTCATATCTATACCATCAATTAGTATACACAGCATGTTTTCCAAGCTCACCACCAGGATTGCCATGAATAAGGCTGGCATCCCTTCAAATACCTTCGATACCAAGCAATTCGAATCAAAAAGCAGCAACTCCAAAGATCCCAACGCGCAAAATGAACTACTCCCATTCGCTAATCCTTTTGCAAATCTTTCGGTCCCCAAAGCATGGCATTCTTGGGCTACACCTGTACCTCCGCCGGTCGAAATTGCATCTGCGCCAGTAATAGGGGGAAGAGCGCCAAACGCTTCAAAATTACAGCTCCCACCTCAAGATAGAAGACCTGTCGTGGTCTGTTTCTTACGAAATACTGGCTGTGCCTGTAAGGAAATCAGTCCTGAACAAAAATTGCGTAATGCTAACCGTAGTAGTCGCAGAAAAGACGTTTCTTGAGCTCCGGACCGTTGCAAATAAATTCCCCAACGTTCAATGTATAGCTGTATCGCACAGTTCCAAAGCCGCGACAAACAAGTGGGTGACCGCACTCGGAGGAGCATGGGCCGTCACAATTGTGGTTGATGAGGAGAGGGAACTATACGCCAACTGGGGACTGGGTGTTTCGAATTCATGGCACTTGGTCAACCCTGCGGTTGGAATCGCTGCGCGGAAATTATGGAATGAGGAAAAAATATGGCCGCGAGAAGTTGACCCTAGCGGAAATAGGTGGCAAACGGGCGGTAGTTGGGCGACTGATAAGATGGGCACCATTCGGTGGGGAGGAGCGTCAAAATCAGCTTCAGAAATTGCGGATTTCAGAGAGGCTTGTAATCTTGTTGGAGGTTATTGAGGAGGCTCATTCAGCAGGTTTTACTACCAGATTACTGAAATCCTCTTTTCATAGTTTGCTAACCTTCTCATCGTTTTTTGGGCGTGTTCCCCTAGGAAAGGTGGTTCACCATGTCGTTACACATCTGCTATTGTCATGCTAAGCGAGCTACGTCTATGATTTAATTCAAATCCTACTATTGAATTCAATGCGCCTTTCCACTTCGGCATGAGTTTCATTCAACCTTGTACTTCTATCTCCATTCTCTCACTCCTTCGACTCTTGACAAACTCATCTAATTCCGAACTCCAACTTCACCAAAATGGGTTCACCGATCTTTGTTTTCCAATCTTCCGAGGCATAGCATCAAATTCCCAATCTCAGAGTGGTGATGATGCTCAAAGATCTATTAAGCCATTTTCAAATGCTGAATTGGACACGATTTGCCATTTCTTCAACGTCCAATACGTCTTGTTTCTGGAGAAACTCTGGATTCAACCAGGCGGGCCGAAATGGAGACTCGGGTTTTACTCAGAACTAGAACTCTGTCAGCGCAGATGATGGAGAGGGACTTGACTATTGGGGATAGAGAAATGGAGTTCAACAAGGCTGAGAGTAGCGATTCTGATGGAACCAACAAAGCTGGTAATGATGAAGTTGTCACGAACCATTCTGCTCGATTTGAAAAGACTCATCACCTCAACCAGGGTGCAAGCAGAAATCCAATGGAGAACAAGCTCTGGGAGTTCAAGAGGCTTCGAGCTGGCTTTACATGAAGAGTCAAGATGGGTGCGTCCTATCGCATCAAACATGTGGGGCAGGACCGAGGACATCAAACAGGACGGCAGCATTTCAGACTTTGGTCATGAAATACAATAGCGAAAATTACTTAAACAAAGTGCGATGGCTCTTGCTCTTATACACAAATGTTAAATATATCCTACTGTTGTTCATAATCTTGTTGGGTATCAATCTCTAGAATCTTAACGAAGGAGCTCGCTTAAATCTCCTGCTGAATGTATTCGTGTCCAGCAGCATGATTTTTGTGTCAAGTTTAATGATACAAGCAGCCAGGATTTAGTTCGAGGTACAAACAAGATTAGTTGAATCAGTTCTTATGCCAAGATCTGCTTTTCAATCAGGGTTTTCTATAGCCGTCATTTTTTCCTGTTATGCTCTACACTCATTTGTGAAGGGGATACGGTTGTTAATCTCCTTGACGGGGTAATAGGCAGCAGTCATTAAAAAACTCATACATCGGAACTTCGAACACAAACGACCAAACAGTATATGATCGCCGGCCGAGCACATCCATCTCTTGGAACTTTGGACACAAGACCCTTCCTAACCTACCATGTACAATTATATGCACCCAAGTCTACTTATTGCTTATAAAGCTATCCAATAGATACCCAATAATTGTCACATTAAACACCCCCATTTCAACTGACAAATTCTGCATACCAATTATCCCCCACGTGAGATATAAACATGACCTCTGCCTAAAAGTTTAACAACACTCAATCATAACCAATCTCAAAATATGGCAATTCCACCAGAAGTAGCTTTGGCTATCACTACCAGGAAAGCCAAATACGGACGCTTCGCGGACCTCAAGCAATGGGAGAGATATCATGAAATCGCACTCCCAGATGCATTCTTCGGCTACTACGATACAGATGGCTCGCCAATTCGACTTGGCAAAACAAGCGCAACTTTTCCTTCTACACAATCATTCATATCTTTCTTTAGCAAGTTTTTCGAGCGCCTTGACTCATTACACAATTTCGGACCTGGGGACTTTGAGATGATCAGTTCTGAGGAAGTCAAGGTTATCTGGGCTTTAGAAGATCAGCTTTTTTTGAAAGGTACCGCGGGCTGGGTGAGTTTGCGGGGTGGGGGATATTATACTGAGATATGGGTTAAGAGGGATGGAGATTGGTGGTTGAAAGATTTGAGGATGAGGAGAACATATACCAGGACGAGCTTTCTGACAGCGGTGCTATTTTTGCTCTTCGCTCTTTTTGGAGTGAGTTTAGTTTGAAGAGTAGTCTAAGCTGTAGCCTATCGAGATTAGACGAGTCATCTGCGTGGTTGATGAGATAATTAGCATCTATATTGGTAATGACAAATCTTACGCGGGCTCACTAGAAAATATCAAAGATAGTCAATAAGAGGATTTTTTGAAGGGTCAAGGGCAACCAAAGTGGTGATTGCTCAAGCTCAAAGGTACGATTGAACATTAAGGGCGTCGATGTTGTTTGGGAACTACCCTGCTAGCTTCTCATTTACATATTCGTGGGATAGAAAAAGACACCAACTGAACTTCAATGTACCATTCTGCATCATTTTGTATTATCTCATCGTCTTATTGTGTAACATTAAGAAATAATCCATCCTTCTATATCGAGCTCAAATCCATCAACACGAATGATGGATCATATATTAAGGGATGGTCACCCTTCTCTTATGAGGATTTCAATAAACGCATGTCGTGTTACCGGATTGATAGAATTGCTGGCAACCAGACCTATTAAATTCACACCATTCGACAGAAGTGATGGCATAAGTTAAGCTAGATAATAGGGAAATGTAAGAAAGTCCTGCAATGCTGCACAACCATCCGAAGCGGGATTTCTGCAACATTCCGAGCTGAACTCAGCAGTAGCCAAGCTGCGTTCTTTAGCGCTGTATGTCATAGCAATTGGTTATTAAATCAGGTATGCCTGCTTAGCCTCAGGCTATAAGGTGGCGGACGATGTGAGCAAGGTCGTTTACATTTTGCTGCAGTTGGTTGTGGCTAAGGCGACGGCTGGTTTAAATTCGCCAATCACACCACCCAAGTGCATAGAACCTCTCTAGGACGCGAATGATAGAAAGTACCCAGTTTCACTAGAGCGAAAAGCCTGAGAATATTTTGCGCTTAGTGCTTGGACTATATGTTCTGGACAAAGCTTGCCTATCGCTATTGGAATCAGCCATACACCGACCTTCACATTGTAAAACATGCCGTACCCAAAAGAAAGCGCACTTTCCGTTTTATGTGATCCTGAAAAGTGGCGACTAGATCATTATGGCTCATCGTCAATTAGCTTTAACAAGAACGGAAGCGGTATGGTAAGTTTATTCAGCTACTCGTGGACATTATTATAGATTAACACAGGATCGCTGCTGACAATAATGAAGCTGGTTGCCGCCACAGAGTTACCAACTTATATTGCCGCCGAGTTCAATTGGGAGCTTACTAGTCCAGACACATTAGATGTTGCAGTAGACCTCAGCAATAGCAAAACCCCCAGGGCCATGTTATTGGTGCAGTTCAATATTGAGTTGACCCTCACAAAACGAATCCACCCCAGATATGAGAGCGAACGCGATCACTTGAATGAGGTAGTTCTTACGGACGCAGCATTCCTCCCTAAAAATTATACGATTCGGTTGGAGCATGGCAGATTTATGGATCCCGCTCATGAAATCGATATTGCCTCTCATAAATCGCGGGACTTTTTATTTAGACCTTACTTGAATGCGCTCCGTTTGGTTTTTGACAAGTCACCTTACCCCCCACAGAATGAGTGGAAGGAAGGGGCCGGAGGTATAGCTAATTTGTTTGCGGATTCCAAGGCATTTGTAGATAGACGACTAGGCATGGACAGCTATCTCACCATTCTTCTACGGAAGATCACCAAGAGAAATTAATAAATTTTCAAGACTAGAGCTTGGTATAAGAATAGAGACATGAGAGTGCACACATATCCATATTCTATGGGTCTTTCAAATATTATCTCACGTTACCTTGATAGCAACTAGTTTTCGGCTTTTTATCAGCTAAAGACATCGTTCTCATTATAACGTGTGACCTACTAACACTACAAATCATACAATGTAGTGTCAAGCATTAAGACCTTCATATTGGCATTTGTCAAGTATTGGTAGCCCAATTTTTTGTGGGATGCTTAGATCAGTTCTGTCATCGAATCTATTAAGTTGAGATGTTGGTGTTGGCGGTAATACAGGAAATCACGTCATAAGTGACAGAAGAGCGAGCATGGCCACTATCATTTTACTGAGGTTCGAGAAGGCTGATTCAATCTGAATGATTTTGTGCATATAGCTTGATACAAATCATTGAGATTTTGAAGAGGATTTTGAGACAGAGTCACAGAACTCAGTATCGTATACCTTGATGGGGTTAACATTCATCACACAGCTTCCACTACGGGGATATATGATGTTGCTAGTTGAACGAAACAGTGGGTAATTTTGCCAAGTCTCTGCCGGCAAAATTACTGGGGTATATGGATACATATGTCAAATTTAATTTTCAATAATTGTTAAACTCGCCCTCGTAGCTCAATGGTAGAGCGCGTCACTAGTAATGACGAGGTTGCCGGTTCGATTCCGTCCGAGGGCATTTGCCCAGCCTACAATTTTGTTCTACTTTTGTTCGCTTTTGCTAGTCAACTGTTCAAAACATCTTCACAAAAGATTTGTTTCCGAATTTATATTACCTATTAGTGCCATGAGATGAACTCCTACACCGTGTTACTTTTTTTTTGGGGGCTACGACACTCTTGTTTTCAGGAATTTGGACATATTTAATCTGTGTATGTCTTGAATTTTTGTCTACGAAGACGACTGCAGCCAAGAAAAAGTTTCTCGTCGTAAGAAAGTTTCCCGCCCTATTCATTCATGCCTTACATTAGAGGCATACATATTTTTATCCAGCCTCGCGTCGCAAGTTATCGCGACTTTTGCTTCAAACCTTCCACTCATCAGTAATTACTCCAATAAGATGACTTCACGATCGCCATCTAGAGGGCGTCAAGCTTCCAAATCTCCATACTCCGAGGTTTCTCGAAGAGTATCTAGATCTCCCTCTCGTCCACGCAGATCAATTTCACCCCGTTCCCGAAGTCCAACTCCAAGAAATAGTCGGTACAAGAGTGACAGTCGAAGTCCTAGTCGTGAAAGAAGCCCAAGTCCGCTTCGAAGCACCAAGGTATGGAAATCCTCTACAGCGCAGCTTTCACCTAATCTAACTTACTTCCTAGGTTGTTGTCGAGAGGCTCTCCAAGAATGTCAATGTCGATCACCTCAAGGAGATATTTGGCACCTATGGTCCAATTCGAGATCTGGACATGCCAGTGAATAGAGCTTGTAAGAGATACTCTGCTCTTATATAGGATAATACTAACCCAGCAGTCGGTACCAATCGTGGGACAGCCTACATTCTATACGAAAAGGAAACTGATGCAGAAGCGGCCATTGCGCATATGCACGAATCTCAAATTGACGGAGGCACCATCAACGTATCAATTGTTCTTCCGCGTCGCAAGTTCTCTCCATCTCCCCCAATGGCGAGACGTGGTCCAAATATCGAATCTCGTGGCCCTCCATCTGGTGGATTTCGGGGCGCACCTATACCACCTCGGCGAAGATCTCCACCTCAAAATTTCCGGGCTGATAGAAACACCGATACGTACAGGCCAGGATCTGTATCGCGCTCCCGCTCGCCAAGAAGACACCGAACTCGCTCGAGGTCTTATTCTAGAACCAGATCCCCGCCAAGAAGGCGAGGTGGTGGACGCCGTGACAGCCCTGGACGGAATGGTGGTGGTAGGAGAAGACGCAGCCGGAGCTACAGCAGTTACAGCAGCTATGATGACAGGAGTCGAAGCAGATCCAGGGATCGAGGGGGGCGGGGAAGACGTTGATCATCATAGGTTATGTGCCGGAACTGTAATAGTATCGATTTGGTTTAGCATAGGAGTTGGTGGAGGCTGGAAACTTGCTTTAAGCACTAAAGAGTTCGTCTTTAGCAAAAAATTAACGCCGATTTTATTACCATGAAAAACGGCAGTATTTCATTCCACATGTGCTATTATTCAAAGATGCGCTGTTGAATAACTATAGCAAGTTCCTGCCTTTAGAACTCGTATCAAAAAGACTTAGTGTGCTGTCATGAACTATGTAGCTTGAGTAACTATGATCTTTGGTCAACTGGTCTGAAATTGGCGTCTTCCTGCTGGGAATGCTCAGCCCTTTCAAGGCAACGGGTCCTTCCCAATTCGATCACCGTCAATATGTTTATAGCGTGTATCATCCAAGGTTACACTTTTCAAACACCATTTTTCCTTGTCTAGATTATGAGTATGGTTACTTGCACCTAAGGATATCTTTGTCAATTGGCTAGACCTTTCATTCAGCTCAATATCACAAAGATAACAGACTCTTGGTGCGTTAGATATCCTCATACTATCAAGCAACACGAGCTCAGTACTACAGATCAATTACTTGTGAGGTAGCAGCCTATCTGCACCCACTGGCTTTCTGTCATGGGGAAAATAATAAGAGAAGCCGGTGATGTTTCCTCGGAATTTCAACCTGGGTTGCAGCGATTCAACAATTATGCCCCGTTTGCACCTGCGGCACATCCTCATGAGACAAGATGGCTTGTAGACTATGAGGTGCGTAAGAACACTATACGTGATGCATTAAATGAAAAAGCGCCTCCAATCAGTATTGCGAAGGCTAGACTACAGTTTGGGGATTCTTCTATTTGGGATGGACCTTCACTCATCGGACTTGTCCTCATGGCTAAACCTCCAGGCCGAGGAAGGCCGCCTTCTTTTCCAGAACTTAGTATAAAGCAGCCCTACAAGCCCAGAAGCTATCCCCTGCATGCCGCATTCAGAACTTTATGGCGATGTGGAAAATCAGTAAGGCCAGAAACATTTGTACGAGAAGCAGTCAAAGCTACAAGTAATAGACGTCTAGCTCCTATAACCAATAAGGAATCAATGTCCGTCATTCCAATGCCTTACGAAACAAATGTTGACGACTTGAGAATACCATCTGATTACATTCCTTCGACTCATATACTTCCTCGCGGGCTCATCATACCTTGTCGACTTCAACTAGACCCTTGTTATAGGATTAAAGATCAAAATTTCGGTTTCCATCGAGGGTTTCCATATCCTCGCGCCGTGATGTTGAAGTATGGTGTTACAGAACATCACTGGAAATCTTTCTGTGAGACGATGCACGATGTGGTTCGAGCATACGCCGCGGATGCCCCCTGGTTTGGAGCGGTCAAAACTGATGGAGAAGACGGAGCAGACATACCAACCCTAATTGATTTGATTCTCGATAAAGTTTCCGAATGGGATACGTCGTTCTTTCGACCTAAGGGCCTTTTAGTACGACTAGACATGCCTGGTGAGGCAAGATTTGGCCTTACAAACATGGATATTTGGCACAAAACGTTAGGTGCACCTGGACACATCGACAACTGCCAGGGGATCTTATCACAAAATACTTTTCAATTCGAGGAGGGTGATATCAGAGGACGTAAGACTAAGTCTCGCCATCTGCGTAAGTTGCTCGAAATCACATATTCGAGCACCAGATTAGTCTTCGACGAGGTCACCGTGCTTCAAGATGTCAAAACTGCTTATGAGCGAGGCTGGATGGTATGGAACGCCTCATGCCACTGGGCTCGTATTCTAAAAGGACAACCGAAAGCATTCCCTGGTGGGTTTGCAGCCGCCAGAGCTGATCGATGGCCTCGCTCGAAACATTTCTACTATGAAAGGTTTGTAGGAACATACACTTGCACCGCGAAGGAGATTGACGAGAAAGTGCCAAAACGTTCAACCATGAATCAGACAAATTACAACTTTAGAACACGGAGCTATCAGACTACTTACTTAAATGAAAGCCCATTGACTAGTAAGACTCGGGTCAACCCCCACGGGGATTGTGTATGGAATCCAGCACCTTACTCCATGGATCAGAGGACCAATATGTTTGCCACGCGAGTCATTCTTCCAGCTGATTGTGCACCACCTAGAGTTGAGTCTCATTTAAACCCTAAGACAAAATCAATAGATACGAAAGTTTTTTGGCAACCCTGGGCTTTAGAAGTTCTTGAGCAGGATGGATACTTCGACAAATCACGCCCGAATGTTGGAACAATATACAAGAGGACACCTCATCGACAGATTAAGACTGCGAAGATGGCATAAGAAGGTTGATCGCATATTGCGCTATAGGATGCTTCAGCCTAGGAGTTCGAATTGAACCAGGACCAAATCTGTGATGAGACTAATTTAAGTCTCTCCCTAGAAACGAGGATGCAATGTAAATTGGTGCTCGGAAATATCCATAGAACAATTCCGGACTTTAGTATTTGCAGCAGCATGCTTTAGCTTCGTTGTTAATAAATCCAAATACAACAGATAACAAATAACAAAGTGGAGTAAATGTGAGCATCTACTTAGAGCGTGTACATACGAGCTTTGTCGCGCAATCTAACTCATGCCTACAAAATTCTACGCAAACAGAGTTCTATTATCAAACCTCCGCTCCCTTTTTAATTGGCAATTGGAAAGGTTGGAAAGGTTGATAGGAGGAAAAATCTATTTTCATACAAAGCATTTTATTGTGAACTTTAGTGGTCAAAATGCGGTCATCCCCGGCTGAAAGACGAATATAGGTAAATACTACGAATTTAGTTCGTACCTTACGTCTAATTCCTGTCGTCTGTGTGTATCTCTGATCAATTTCCAGGGAAGAAATAAATAAAGTGAAAATTGGCAGAGTTTGATAATATCTGTAGTCTATCTCTAAGTCTAATTCATAAAACACACAACGTTTATCCAAAAGATCTCTTTCTACCACGATTCAATTTTGTACACGAATAACTCATAGTTCGTCCTTTGCAAGCATGTAACGTTTGACTTCTCCCCCACGATTTCTTAACCTGAACACCTCGGCTGAGTGTCTTTTCACACTTGCCTTCAAAGCTCCACCGGCCTTGATAGAAGAGATCTTTTCCCCAAGGAGTCTTGGGTCGTTTGCCTTGAGACCATCCTTGTAGCTTATTTCGGTCGAGTTAAACCAGTTGGCTTGCTTTAAGAGCTTCACGGACAAGTCGGAGTTGTCGCTGGCGTCAAGGATCTCCTGGGCGGTTTTGAGGTCCATTCGGTTTGCCCACAAATCGTACACATCCCAATCCTGCTGAACGTGTGGTGCTGAACCTTCTGGCCCCTGGTAATAGAAGATCTCTGCGAGCTCGGCCTCCATTTCAACGTCTTCATCGGCAGCATTGAAAAGGATCACCAGTTGGTCGCCACCGTAAAGGTGGCCAGTCCAAATCTGTGTCTCTCCCATTCCATACTTGTCTTTCTTCACATTGGGATCCCGGAGAAGCAAGTTCACCGAGGACCCAAGGGGATCTTGACTAACAGCAATGATTGCTGGGTTGTTGAGAATTGTAAGACTTTCAGCCGACAGTTCGCGTAGATCATTTCCCATCAATAATGGTGACTTTAGTGCCGCCCACATGGCGAAATGTGCTTTATACTAGTTCTGATCTTAGTATTCGACGTATGCATTGCGCTGGAAAACAATTCTTACCTCATCGTCTGACATTCCACCGTTGCCAACTTCCAGCATATCTAGGTCATTCCAGCCTCCTGGTTGAGCTCTATCAGAATAAGCAGCCACTCGGCTGATAATGTTAAGTACGGAGCAGTGGGTTCCTTGATTTATTAGTGAAAGTAGTTATAATTGAGCGTATAGTCACAAACCTGGTGCAATACAATGTGGATCCTTAGGATCGTCACAACTACACAATGCGTCCGGTCGCGTGAAAGAATCGTAGATGTCTCCAGACATTCTCCACGAGTTGGCCAGTGACATTCCCCACTAACCAGATTGTCAGTCTTTGACACAATTGCCCTAAGATCGGAATTTGCAAAACTTACTGTATGGACGTAATCCTCTCCCCATGTGCACAAACTGTACAGTATTGGGCGTCCAGTGGCATTGAGAGCCTTCGACATCACGTTATATCTGTTGAACGATATTTGTGGTGTTCCGAAACGGCCCATATGATAACAATTGTCATATTTCAAGTAGTCCACGCCCCAAGACGCAAATGCCTGAGCGTCTTCAGTTTCGTAATCGAGAGAACCAGCTAAAGCCTTTCGTTAGTTTCCAATTTTCATCAAAAACTGAACGTCTTACCGTAACGAGCGCATGTCATTTCTCCGGCACTTGAGTACATTCCAAACAATAAACCCAGATCATGAATCCCGTCGGAAACTGCTTTCATTCCACTAGGGAATTTTTCTATGTTCGGTACAAGCCAGTTGTTTGCTGGATCTCGTCCGGTTGACCAGCAGTCATCGAGTACAACATAATTGTAGCCAACGTCCCGAAGTCCGGAGCTTACTAGCTTCGCTGAGGTATCTGTCAAGAGAGACTCCGAAACATCACAGCCTAGAGAATTCCAGTTGTTCTGAAGATATATAATTAGTGAAGATTAATCATTGGGGAATAAGAACCGAGTTTACCCATCCCATTTGAGGTGTTCTTGCGAGGCCATTGTTCATTCCAGCAACGGCACGAGCAAGGAATGCAACGACTACGGGGCCTTGGAGACTGATCATAATTGAAAGTCAGAAAATAATTTATGAGTCTAGAAGGAAAGGCGTTGAAATGCCTCGAATGAATATAGGACAAGAAGTATTGTTACCTTCGTCTCGTTGATATAAAAGCTGTGTTCGATGTGGCACGTGATCAGCCCTAGCGCAGGAGAAGATGATCTGGTACAGAAAAGCATGGTCACAAGCTTGTGCCCCATTCTTTTTCGCACGTAGTATGAGATTTTATATTCCGGTTGCGGCAAAGGGTGTTTCCCAAGCCGCAGCCAAGAGGATGCCCTCCATCTAAATGGTCTGTCCTCCAGTAAGGTAAGCGATGTTCATTGACGGTAGCGACAGGTAAAGGCGGTAAAAACAGGTATCGACAGCGTGGGGAAAAGACTTCATGCAAGCGGCGGGACTGACAGGATCCTAGATCTGGAATCTCCACCGCCCATGGGGAAGATGGTCCGATCTGTATGAAACGCACCTCGGTGACCTTCCCCACACGGGGAATTTGTGCAGGCGCGTGTTCATTATTTCGCATTGGACGTTCTATTGATTACCTTATTGACAGCCTTTAGCTAACGGGTCATCCCGACCTGAACTTCGGGGCTGTTCAAGTCCGCAGATCTGGTAGCTCGTAGAATTTGTATAAATCTGCTCCAGTCCCCTCCCCAGATCCGACACCAAGGACTTGGGATTCTCAGCAATAACTTTCTTTCAACTTGCACCTTCTAGATCGTTTGTCTATAGCACCATGGAGGAAAACAAACCAACCGATGCCTCTCACCTAGAGGCCACACCAGCTGGCCTTCACAAGGTCAAGGGGGAGCAGCTTGTTCAGCTTGCAAAAGATTCTTCTGATATTGAGCACTCCTTGAGTCCCTTAGAAGCTGTCAGGGCTTACCCTATGGCGATCTTTTGGTCATTGATGGTAAATATACCAAATTCAGGACGCTCTCAGTAACTGATATATTCCATAGGTTGCGATGTGTGTTGTCATGGAAGGTTACGACGTCAGCCTGATAGGAAACTTCTTCGCCTATCCTGCATTTGCTCGAAAATACGGCACATACTATCCTCTTCTCAACGAAGGAGCTGGTGGCTATCAGCTCACGGCTGCATGGCAAGCTGGTATAGGAAACGCCTCAGGAGTGGGAGCCTTTTTCGGAGTACTTGCGAATGGTTGGCTTGTGGATATCTTCGGACAGAAACGCACACTGTTGTTTTCACTGATTGCCCTCACTTGCTTCATCTTTATCGTGTTCTTTTCGCCCAACTTGATTGTCCTGACGATTGGCGAGCTACTTTGTGGTTTGCCATGGGGAGTATTTGCATCAACGGCACCAGCTTATGCCTCAGAAGTGTTACCGCTGTCTATTCGGGTTTACCTTACATCCTACACGAACATGTCAGTCTTCTCACTTCTATATGTGCCATTGCTGATCAGTATAGGTGTTTCATCATCGGTCAGCTCATTGCCGCAGGAGTCCTTAATGGTTTGGTCACCTTGGATAGTCAGTGGTCATACAAAATTCCCTTTGCCTTACAATGGATATGGCCATTCTTCCTGATCCCAATCTTGTGCTTTGCACCAGAGTCTCCATGGCATTTAGTCCGCAAGGGTCGCCTTGAAGAGGCTGAAGTATCCCTACGGCGTCTTCAGAAAAAATCGGCACCCATCGACCCAAAGCAGACGCTTGCATCCATCGTTTATACCAACGATCTCGAACAAGAATTAACTACTGGAACCTCATATATGGATTGTTTCAAGGGTACCGAATTACGACGAACAGAAGTCGCCTGTATGGTGTTTGCTGGTCAGGTCCTATCGGGAGGGAACTTTGCCTACAATAGTACATATTTCTTCCAACAGGTGGGACTGTCATCAGTTGCCACATATAAGTAAGTCATTGCTTGTCTCTGCTTAGTCCTCACTAATATTGGTAGGCTCAACGTTGGCGGTACTGCAATGGCTTTAGTCGGCACGCTCATCTCATGGTTCGCATTCATGCCATACTTTGGTCGCCGTACCATCTACCTCTGGGGAATGGCAACGATGTGTGCTATCCTTATGATTATAGGAATCCTTAACGTGAAAACAAGTACCCATTCTATCGCATATGGACAAGCCTCTTTAACTCTCGTCTGGACTTTCGTCTTCCAACTGTCGGTTGGTCAGCTTGGGTGGGCTATCCCAGCTGAAATTGGCAGTACCAGACTTCGACAAAAGACTATCTGCCTCGCTCGAAATGCCTATTACCTTATTGGTGTTATTGCCAATGTCTTACAACCTTATTTTATGAACCCAACTGAGTGGAACCTTAAGGGATACACTGGCTTTATCTGGGGCTCAACGTCATTTTTGATGCTTGTTTGGGCATACTTCAGATTGCCCGAGACTAAGGGTAGGACCTTCAATGAGATCGATGTGCTCTTTGCCCAGAAGTTGTCTGCTAGAAAATTTGCGAAAACTAAGGTGGATGTTTTTGATGAGCAAGAGACGGCTGTTATCATTGAAAAAGCCAGAGAATAAAGCTGGGAAAGAGATGTCAGTTGTGAAATCCAGATATCATTGTCGATCAGTACTTGAAATAGCAAATACAGAATCTTTTCAAACCGCAGATCTCGTGAAAATCCCTTATCTAAATGCTCACTCAAGCTCGATCGCCTCTTGCCTAGCTACATGAGAAAGACTCGTGTCTGTTTTCTGTCACGTGATACGGCTAAGGGATATGGCCCTAGCCGAAGCTTACGGAAAAGTAAAATCTAACCGAGGCAGGTCCGACATCAACACTTGACTGACAACCAGCAGTACCAAGGGTCTCCATCCCTGCCTTGGCTCTATCAATTAATTCATCAGGGTCGATTCCATACATTGAACTTAACCTTGTTCATGAATATTGACTATGAGGGCGTTAGTGGCATGTTTTGCGTGCCGGCAAGTCTATATCTTCATATCTCCCCTACTACCCTGACCATAAACTTAGCTCGCGGCGCCGTAAATGTGAAACCAGTCGAGGAGAAGCAAGATGCGTGTACTGCTTGATGAGAGATATCCCTTGCCAAAGGAAATCTTTGAACCATCTGATCCCCCGCAGCCAAGCTACTAGTCCAAATCCTTCTCCTATCTCATCCATTCGGTCTGGAGACGTCGACGTGCTAATGCCTGATACCGACCTTTGTGCAGAGCTTGTGGGATTGTATTTTGATCTGATACATGATCAATTCCATTCTCTTTTCCATCGTCCAAGTTTTATAGAAGACTTGAGACTCGGAAAGGCACCAAAAGTTATCCTCTTTGCCATGATGGCCTTTTCTGCTAGGTTTGTGACACTTTCTAGTAATATTAATACAAAAAGCTAAAATAGAACATATTTTCTACCCACAAGTACTTCTCAGGCATACCTCTTCGCGATAGGAGTAAAATCTACTATGATGCAAGTGCTCATCTACTGGACCTCCGGAGTACTTCACTTACGACAATACAAGCGTGTGTTCTTCTTGGAGGTATAAGTACCACAGAGGATAATGCCATTACAGAGTCTGTTTATTACACAGTTGCCTGTAGAATGGCAAACTTGTTAGATCTTTCGAAATCCCCAGGATTAGACCCTCTCGAAAGGGAGATAGGAATTAGAGGTTAGCCTTACATCCAGTTATGTGAGCTCGCTAACAAGCTACAGTTTGGTGGACCCTCTGTATGGTAGACGTCTGGTCCTCTCAAAGTGTGCGTCTTCCACGGCAAATGGCGCACTTGAATGACTTGGAGCTTCCGCTTGATGAGGCTACATTTCTCCAGTGGCGCCGAGGAACGGAGATCTTACCATTTCCAAGCCTAGATCGGACGTCTTCCCTATTAGCTCAGATGATCACACTTAACAGAATCTTACTAGAAATTAACGATGTAATTTCACAAGCAGCGGACAATAATACGATCACTCTTGTGGTGGAACATACGATTCTCGACTTGTCTGAAAAGCTGGATGCTTGGCATCGTGCTCTCCCTGATTACATGCACGACACTCCCGAAAATCTTCGACGTTATGCTTCCCAGGGACTTGGGAGGATATTTGTTGCCGTATATCTAGGCTTTTACCACTTTGGACAGCTTCTATTTTACCAATATCTGCATGAGGACCGTCACAGCTCGGGTACAGACTTCAACGCGAACAAATGCAAAGAATATGCTACTAGACTTTGTAACATTGTTTATCTTTCACATGCCACAATTGGTTGTGAAGTCTGGTACAATATGGTTGGACATATTCTAGTTATTGCGTCTACGGTACAAATTCATACCCTATTATTTGGAACAAATGAATCCGAAATCACATCAGCAAGGCTGAGGCTTGAACAAAACTTCCAGATCTTGACACGCTTAAGAGAATATTGGCCAATGTTGGAATCTTGTTTTGCACGATTGCAAATATTTCACGAGGTCTGTAGGAAGAATATCGATACATCATTCAGAATGGATCATTGGATGTTGAAGTTTTTATCCGAATTTGCTGAGCCGATAGGAGTGAAGGAGGATGATGGTGCCGTTATGGGACTGTACTCAGTAGAAAACATTGGCGTCAGTCCTCAAGACTGGTCAGAAACCATCCCGCCCCTTTTTATCTCGGTAATTGTCTAATCTTTACGTAGGATCTGAGCAAACCAAGCTCGAATTGTCTGAGATTGAGAGAGCCAAAAAGATCTCCTAAAGGGTACCCAATTCACTCCTACAACTATATCGGCGGGCTCAGATGTATTCCATGACAACTTGCTATCCTGAGCCATGTTGTTGTCAGTGAAGATATCCGAATGTTTTGTAATATAAGTACACTAACCTTTTATCAGCAGCATGGTATGACCCAATGCTTGGCATTGCTTAATTGATCTGATTGTTGAAAATTAACCCTAAAACATAAGCTAGCTCCAGTAGCGTCCAGCGCTACTAGAACAATGTGAGCATGTTAGCGATGCCAAGCCTCGAGCGGTTTGTTGTTTACTACTTTACAAGTTGCGGCTACTGAGCTTGACTCTAGGAGAGTTTGACGCTGTAAACTCCATCACCTACACCATATTTCGGCATGAGACCAATCTATACCAATGACCTAGCGGCTAAAAACCGCCGAGTCCTTGGATTCATAGCTTCTTTGCCCACGACCAAAACTTCGAAGAGACTTATGGCCAAAGCGAGGCGCGCCTTCAAGGTGACTAAAAAATCATTCCGGGTTGCAAAGGGTGCTGATGCTGCCAAAAAACTCAAGAAACAGTATCATCACGAACTAGCTATTTTACGGGGTGACAAAGCTCCCACTTATGAAGAAAGCCTCAACCTTTTGATGAGTATGATTCCACATATAGACGACACAGCTGGCTATTCCAACGATGAGCTCCTGGCCATCGCACCTTTTCTTGTGATGCTTACTCAAGTTCATGGAAGAGGTGACTATTATGTCATCACTGACATTGAGGTCGAATGCTTTCTAAATGGATTGACAAATCATGGTTGGAACGTTGCTACTTTCCCACCAGAGATTCCCACTTTTCAACATCTTCAGGGTCCTCGATCGACAACAATTCCATTTGGGAAGTGTTCATATGATTTATCCGAGTCACAAAACTCCCTCGCTAAGAAGCAACGCGAAGAGAAGGCCGCACGGGCCATAGGTAAAGAATACAAACCCGAGCCATTTCAGCAGAAACAGTGTAGAAAGGAGGGCGCTACTGTCTTCTTCCAAATGACCATTCGACAAAATTTCCCAGAGTTTGGGATTAAAGATAAGAGGAATCGGCAAGTTTCCCGGAAACATATCACGCCATTCAAAGATGATGATGCGATGGTTATCGAAGTTGTCTCGAAACACCACGAGGAGGAATATAAAAGAGCATTCGAACACAACCACAAAGTCATCGTTCGAGCGTGTCGGTATATCATCTGGTCCATGCGCAACCCCGAGGCGGATACAACACGACAGGTCTTCCCGGCTATCACTTTCGAATCGTTGGATATGTATAATCCGGTGTACCAGCATGCTCTTCTTGCGCGGTTTGGAGAAAAGCTTCTGGAGGTGTCGAGTGGTGCCATTGATGATAGTTCGACTGCCCAATCTCCTTTGCGAGTTCAAGATTGGGAAATCATGCGGACTTTCGTAGAGACATACTAAGAAAACATCAACTGGTCAAAGAAATGTGTTGCTACACAAGGGGCGTTGAATTAATCGTGGCAATAAGTCGGAGAGTGTTTTACTAGCAAAGGTATCATCACATCGATACTTTGATATCGGAAGTGGGAATGAAATCTTTTATAATGAATGGAAATTGTATGATATAAATAACAGTCGGAAGTACGATGTTTGGGAATGATAAATGTACTGCCTTAAAATTAAAGTGCGAATTTACAGTGAAAATTTATGATGAGCAAATTGAACTTTTCAAAGGTAGCAGCATGTAGGACATATCTCCTTTATGAAGGCCAGAAGAACAGAAACGAGATTCTTCCAACCACAAAACAGCATTCTTCTATACTATACAAATCACACAACTAGAGCACGAGGGAAGAAACTTCGAGTTTCATGAGTGTGGTTACGTATGTGGTGCATGTCAGCCTTCTTTCCTAGGAGACTATGCTTTAATCCCATCGATCCCCATTGCACACGAGCAGCTCATATTATTGTTTCCCATATCACATTGATCTTCTGCTCTCTCTACAAAGCACCTCCTCTTCCGAGTTTTTTTGTCTCAATTTTCCCCCCGCAAAATATTCATATGAAAGTGATATCACCTTACCAACAAAAAAAAAAATTGTTCAATGAAAAGGGCATGAGGAACTCAAGATTAGACTATTAC
>Ga0247807_10000841_pt1 | contig 18732 bp, 19 predicted proteins | sample UWRJL074202C1_FD_179931 | JGI IMG/M metagenome (GOLD analysis project Ga0247807, IMG submission 179931) | Plant litter microbial communities from Arlington Agricultural Research Station in Wisconsin, United States - UWRJ-L074-202C-1 | ecosystem: Environmental > Terrestrial > Plant litter >...
TTTTTTATAGAAAAAAAAAAACGAAAATAAGTCGTTGAGTTTACCATTTTGACCTGTGCGATACGGGAAGTTTCTAGTGACACGAAAACCAGTGAAATGGCTTTTCACGGAACTAGAGGTGGCTCTCGTGGTAGAGGGGGCAGGGGAGATTCACGAGGAGGTGCAGCAGGAGCTCGAGGTAGGGGAAGAGGTCGAGGAGGGTTCAGAGGTGGGAGGGGGAGGCCGGTGTTTGATAGTGCTCGATTGGCCCAAAAAGAGGCGTATGTTTTGGACCACATTCTTATGGCTCTTTGCAAAACTAACTTGTTGTAGAGAGGAAAGTGAACGAATGGAGTCTGAGAACTCCTCATCTGAAGAAGAAGATATTGTAACAGGAGAGTCGTCTAGCGATGAAGATGAAGAAGAACCTCAGAACAAGAGCTCTTATGCTACTCTCCTGGAAAGTCTTACGTCTAAATCGGGTCCTAATGTTAAAAGAAGGAAGATCGACCACGTTCAAGACGAACTACCTGTGGTTGAAGCAACTCCAGATTATTCAGTAATTTCATCCTCCGTTACTAAGGAAGATGAAGAGCCTACTGAAGACGAGATTGAAGACTCTTCTGATCCCTTTGAAGCTCACTTTGCGGATCCGGATGATAATGTTTTATCAAAAAGACTTGACTCGTTGCATCAGAACCAGTGGTTGACACAGAAGATCGTGCTGCCAAATTCTAGAACAGCGATTCTCGGTGTTCCTGGCACCAACGATTCGAAAGAAAATCCAGTGGTAGTCAAAGTAAAGGGGCCATCCGATCTGAAACTTCACAAAAAGTTAGCCAGCATAATTACGAAACAGCGGCCGTCATTTGATGAATTAGAAAGCTCTATAGCTCCCCTCATGTTCACCTATCAGGACTTGTTGTTTTATGAGCGAACTGTATCGAATGCAGAGCGTTTACGACGGCTAGTCTGTCTGCATGCAGTTAATCACATCTTCAAAACTCGAGAACGTGTTATGAAGAATAAAGTTCGGATTGATAAAGAACAAGATCCTGCACCAGACCAAGGATATACTCGCCCGAAGGTGCTTATGCTCCTGTATTCGAAAGAGTCGTGTGTCAAGATGGTCAATATGATCACATCATTATGTGAACCAGATCAACAAGAAAAACGCAACGTCTTCAATGACCGATATGTCGAAAAGGAAGAAACACTTCCCTCAGATAAACCCGCCGATTTTAAAGATTTATTTGAAGGCAAGGAAGATAACGAGGAGCCTTTATTTGGGCTGAAGTGGACTAAGAAGACGATAAAGTTCTTCTCGGGCTTCTACAACTCTGACATCATTTTTGCTAGCCCGTTGGGTTTACGAAGAGTGGTGGAAGGAAAAGGTGGCAAGAAACCACAAAAGGGAGATTATGATTTTCTCAGTTCGATCGAAATCGTCATAGTTGACCAAACAGAGGCTCACCTCATGCAGAGTTGGGAACATATGGAGTTTATATTCCAACATTTAAATCTTCAACCGAAAGATCTCCGTGACTGCGATATTAGTCGAATTCGACCATGGTATCTAGATCTCAACTCAAAGCACTTCCGCCAGACCATTGCTCTTTCTGCGTTTAATACCCCCGAGATCAACAGTCTCTTCTATAACCAATCCAAGAACTGGGCCGGAAAGATCAAGGTTATGCCAAGTTACTCTGGTGAGATTGAAGGGTTTGCACTGAAGGTCAAACAAACATTTTCGAGGTTCGAATCGCCGTCATTCACCAATGATCCAGATGCGCGCTTTACCTATTTCACAACCGCAATCATTCCTTCCCTTGTCCGACGAGCCAAGGATACAACAGGGACTCTAATATTCATCCCATCATCTTTCGACTTTGACCGACTTAGAAACTACTTTTCAGCTTCCACCTCCTTGTCGTTCGGCAGTATCTCAGAATATACCCCTGTTCCAGATCGTTCAAGAGCGCAGTCTCACTTCTTTAATGGTCGGCATAGCGTTCTATTGTACACTGAACGAGCTCACCATTTCTTCAGATTTCGTCTAAGAGGTGTGAAAAAAGTTATTATGTATGGATTGCCGGAAAACCCAATTTTTTATAAGGAGATGGCGAGCGGATTTTTGGCACGAAGTGTCAATGAGGGACAGTCAGAACATGGTCAGGGAACCGTCAGAGTGATGTTTTCCAAGTGGGACCGCCTGAAGTTTGAGCGGGTTGTCGGAACTGAAAGGACAAACAGAATGATTGCAGATAAAGGTGATACTTTCGACTTCGTGTAGGAAACCCCCTAATTGAGAACACAACTCTTGGTAAATGTACAATTAATTTATTTTACATATCTATCGTAATTGCAAAACGTGCTTCAAATTTTCCCTCCCCATCTCCTTTCTTGACTATCCGAATTATCTCTGTTTCCAACCTTAAGTTTTCCAAGCTTCGAAACCATCTCTTCCAATTCTTCCTCCCCTTCTTCCCGATATCTAATGACCTTCTCCATATTCTTCTTCGTCATCTCATTCATCTCCTCGCCTCGTTCCCTTTGTCTTGCAATGGTCCTCGCCGTCATCGCAAAACGTATATCCTTAGGCCCATCCACTAACTCCAGAATTGCAGACGGTGCTTGATCGTCCTTCAAAGGCTCGATCCTCAGCACTCTTGTGTAGCCACCTTCTCTAACCGCATATCGTTCTCTTAGAGGTCCAAAGAGCTTGGGCAGCAGTTTCTCAGGCGTCTAAAAGCTTGTTAGCATCAAACATTCTACTTTATCACAGCACCAGAACGGACAAAAAATATTTGAGTAGCCCTCCGCCTACTAGCTATCGTGTTCTTCTTTCCTAGTGTGATGACCTTCTCGGCTAAACGTTGAGCTTCCTTAGCTTTGGGCCATGTTGTAGCTATCGATTCGTGCTCAATGAGCGATGTGACGAGATTTCGAAGCAGGGCTTGTCTATGTGAAGATGATCGACCAAGATGGCGATACTTTAGGCGCGCCCCTGTCATTGTAAAAGTTTTACTTATGAAAGATTGGCCAGTACTAATATCAATCTATAAAGCAGGAAAGGAGTTGGGAGTGTGGCGAGCAGAATAAGATAATGGTCCAGCTTCGTGCTGTCGTAAGGATTCCGGCACGAGCTTCGCTCGCGATTTATTTTTCTTGGCGGTTTAGATAGAGGCTTAATCCTTTCAACCAACGTCACTTGAAGAATATTCCCTTCTAACAATCTTTCCATGACTTAAGCCTCACCAATTGGGTATCACTAAATCATCAAAGATTCCCAGATTGCTGCGCAGACGGCGCACTGAAAAGACGACATGGGGTTCACTACAGGTTTCGTAAGTTTTTACACATTACCGAATGAATATGATAATGCTCATGCCACCAATTCTTTCAAAAAATTGTACCGTTGAGCAATGCTAATGGCACTTAGACAGGTGGAGTAACCCTTACTCTCGGCGTCGCCTATCTCACTGTCCTTGCCCACGAGCGCAATCGACAAGCTCAAGCACAGCAACTTCGCTCCCAATCCCGCGTCTTGACCAGTCTTCTCGAGCCAACACCGATACCACCACCCCAAACTCGTGCAGAACTAGCACGTGAAGAGCGAGGTACATTAATTGAGACCGCAAAAGATCGGTGGAATGGGGAAGTGGAAAGCGCCGTGCGGTGGGTGCAGCGAACAGATTGGAATGATGTTAGAGAGAACTTAGAAGGGGCTGTGTCAAGGTTACTCAGTAGTCAGAAGGGTCAACAGGCAGTGGAGGAAGTGAGCACTATTGCCAGTGCTGCGAAAGCTAAGACTCAAGAGGCAGCGGCTTCAACAAGGCAGGGCACAAGTAGGATTGGCGAAGCTGCGAAAGCTAAATCGGAAGAAGCGACCACCTTGGCAAAGGAAAAGATAAATTCAACAGAAACAAAGGCTGCTGAATTACGAGATGCTGCCAAGTCTAAAGCTACCCGAGTTGGGGCCGATACAAGTTCAGGAGCTCACGAAGTAGCGGAATCAATACGGAATAGTGGAGGTACTGTTGATGCAGCACGCGGTGCAGTAAGAGATGCAGTGAGTAAAGGGATTGAAAAGGGTAGAGAGGTATTCGGTATGTATACACTCTCCAGAATACAAGTGAAATTTAGTTCTGAATTTCTTTAGGTAAGGCACAGGCTGCAGTTGGAGTAATGGAGGAGAAGGTGGAATCAAGTATCCAGTCAGCCACTGGATCATCAGCTGTTGAAAAAGCACTGCAGGAACGGTTTGAGAAATCCAATGACCTTAATAAGACTGTGGAGCAGACTCTTGCAGAAAGATACACGCCTGTCGACTCTAGAAACAACAGTCATCTACGAGGTGTATAATAGGTATTTATCACACATGTATAATGAGTTCTCTGTTGTATGCATATTTTTGGCCAGAATCTTGATGGGTACTTTTTCAAATAATAGAAGCTTTTGACCATCTTAACTGCACTTATACAAGCCCTTCCGTAATCAACGTTACCTTTTCTTACTTTGCCTTGCTCAACCGACGTTAGTATGTGAATACCTATCACCAGATCAAAGACTATCCTAAGATACGCATTCCAATTTGTCTCTGTCTTTTTTATTTGCCTTATTCCCATTTCCAGACAATTCTGATTGCCTTTCCAAATTGCCATCTGTACTCTCAGTTTGATAATGCTGCTCCAGTATTACAAATCCCGCCCTGCATGTCTTGACATCCTTGTCTTCACGCAGGCTACCAGTAACGTCAGAGGACTTCCTATATGTATCAGCACGCTCGCCACTGGGATTGTCAAATGCAACCTGGTCGCCTACCTTTGCACCAGGGATATCGCTACCGTATACTTCTGTTTTGCAATGGAGAAGCTCAGTCTTCAAAGGCTGTGATGAAGCTGACCATAACACTTTTCTTCTTGAACTTAGCCCTACTTGTTAGGATTTCGTCATCCATATATGATCTGTTTATGTATGTTTTGATTACCAAGTGCGAATTGCATTTTTGGACTCGAGGCTAACCATCTTTTCTATTAAGTGGCGTTCTTGTTTCGGGCTTTCTGCATAGGGTGAGTTGCTTTCTCTTTCAATTCCTCACTTCCAGTATCCCGAAGCGCTTTAAATCTGTCTTCAACGATCGGGGCAATGGTCTCGCCAGACTGCAGGATTGATCAGGCGGCCATTTGTGCGCAGATAGTGGTCATTGCAATTGCGTCTTGCATGATTCCAAGATAGTAGTGGAGATGGTGAAAGGGCGGCATTACTGTAGCTCATCCTATTCGTCGTCTTTTAAGTTTGCAAGTCTATAGGCCAATATAGAAAGCTATGTCCATACATGAGTCTGGCTGATAGGATAGGGTCACATTTTACACGTAGTGCTCAAACCTTGACCCTCATGTGGTAGCAAGTTCAAGAATACGTTTCGTAAGTTGCACCAAAGACTATGGGACTTATTGATGCTTTGCTTGTTATACGACACTCTTACTGATACTTGAAGGAGACTGAGATTTGTCAGGGGTTAGGTGAGAAGATAACGAATATGAGAATTATCTCATCTCACCTATTGTTACTGTCACGCAAAGAATTCAGGAAAATTATGTCTTCTCGACACACCCTTCTCACAAGAATTTCCAATGGCGAGTTCCACATCCCTCTCTTGATCTTAGTCTTGGATCATTTACATTACTCGCCACATATTCGGACCCTACTTTTCATGTAGCAGAGGTAGCTACTGCGGCATCCTTACGACAAAGTAAATGGGTACTGCTTGTTAGCGTGATACGGAAAGAGGAAGAGGATGCCTAGGAAAGTTCTAAAGCTGGGGAATCCCAGGAGCCTTAAGATACTTCAGTATCCTGGCTACTTCTTTGGCCGAGGTATCTTGATGCTCAGCGTTTTCTGTTTGAAGGTAGGTGTAATGAGATCCATGGATTTTCAAGCGCCATCTCCATTATTATCTTGCACCTACAGTACAGTAACATCAATTTATTATTTATTAGTCTAGTCGTTATAATCAATAACATATTATATCTGGAACTAGCCACTTTCAATTCACATGCGGGACACGATGTTCTTAATTCATTAAGATCATCTAGGATTAGCTGTTTTTGTACGCGGGTACTTTCAACGCTCTCAAAGGATATAATTGATGATTTGACGATTTGATGATTTATTGTGCCGCTATTCTGAATGATAACAGGCTTTCTCGTCCCATATAATACACTAGGGTGCTATTGGACAGGATACTTTGCGATGAACTGATAACAAGCAGATGGACATCTAGATCCATGGCTTTCCTAAATATGTGGAAGCAATACTCGGAGCTACTGCATAGCCCAGGTGCGTTAGACAGCCAGGCTTCATGTGCTTCACACAAGTTACCACAACTTCTAGGTAACATCAATTTCATCTGTCAAACCACAGTTTCAAAAGCAGCCTCCATTCAGACTGGGCGGTTTTAGAAACTATCTTATTTCCGTGAAGCACCCTATCCACAATCATACGACCGGTCTCCAGCTTTTATAGCCATTCGGTAAAGCTTAATTGAATATTTCTGTTAGGTCTATTAGGTGGTTCATGAGTAGATCACACAGGGTGTATGAATCGATTGGAATAACCCCCAAGATTCCACTTCCCAAGCACAGTGGAAACCTTCAAGATATGTTCGGACATAGCCAAATACGTCCAAACTAGAGGATAGCCATCACTCACTCGGGCCATCGCTCGGGCGAAGCCCGAATATAGATTCCCAAATGATGTTTCCTACTGTACATACATGGCACAGAGCATGCAGCGGGGATTTCCGCGGTGGGGGTTTTCTGATCAGCGTTATCAGTCAGTCATGTATCCTTACTCTACACAGTATATTGATGTCATGCTGGGACGATTTTGTTCAAAGCGGGGAGAGGAGAAAGGAATACCACATGCACGTCCTCGCAATAAGTGGTCCGGATTGGGCACGTGCAGCACATCTCTGGAGCCTCGATGTATTTCGTTACCCATATTGAATTTAGTGAAGCCTTTTCTACGCTCTAGCCTCCTCGGGTCTAGCAACCCTCAAGAACAACATTGCTAGTGTATTATCGAAATGATCTTTTCTTCAAAGGCTTCCTGGCTCAGTTCGGCCCGCTCTTTTCGCCTACGCGCGCACGACAAGTTGACGGCCAAGCAGATATAGGCGACCGGAAGGGGGGTTTCGCCCAATCCAGAAAACCTAGCAAACTCAAAAGACCCTTCAGAGTATCCTTACATTTCCCACGAAACGTGCGACAAACTCAAAGCTGTGGATTATTTAGTGATGCTAACAACGCCTGATCCACCCACCTAGTCTTGACGTTGGTGTAACAGGAAAGGGTGATCTTCGGAATGGGCTTGCATGGCAAGAGCTCCAACTGACTGCCGTACTGGAGCTTGTAAGGAGATAATTTAGATCTCCCGTTATGGTGCCTGGCTAGCATTGCTATTCGATTCAGTGCTAAGTGACCTACGTAATAGGATTCTTGGCGGAAAGTTAAAGGTAAAGATGCATGGCGCTGGCTACAACAGCTTCGTAAGGCAATTTAAATCTATTCAGCTATTTTTGCCGATCCCTCTATGTACTCGAGTAAGATAGGTCCGTGGTGCTACGAGTATTACTGGCGGCCAAGTGTCTAAAATACAGATGGTGTCAAGCGGATGCAGCGGCATTGCTCACAATAGGGAGGGCCTTTGAAAAAAAAACTCAAAGAGAGGATAGGGTTCATCTTGAACGGCAAGGGTTTGATAATACTGTGCTAAACTCGTGTCATTTACCCCGTGTAAGCCGAGTTGTTGGAAATGGCATATGAATGAAGTTTTGCCAACGAATTTGCAAGCTCAGACGAATGGAAGCTGAATAAAATACAGACTGTATGAGAGCTGGTTGTTATGTAGAGTAACAATGTAAGAGTGTCAGTAGCATGTTCTATTTCAACATGAGTGTGCTTGAATAGATAGTGCCAATGGGTACGGCTCCGTCACGTTAAAACAAAATTCACGGCCGACTTACTGCTAATAGTTTCAATCGTTGCCATCATGCCTACTTATATCTTTCTTGCCTAACTTGCTTCTACTCTAGCTATTCGACTTTTTATCTAGTTTCATATCGTTTTAGCTGATGAGAATACGTTTTTGAGAAGTGCATTGTGTCCATCCTCTGTAGTTTTCACCCAACCTTCCTCCTACTCTAACTCTAACCGTATTCAACACCATTCGACACCATTTGTAGTCTCTCCTGCTCCTGTTTCTCCTCCCTCTTTGTAAAAAACCTACTTGGTGCGCCTGGATTGCCGCACAAGAATGTCAGCCTCCGAGGATTTCTTCTTTGTGCAGCAAGTGACCATACACGTACTTCTCTCTCCACATTCGGAGTTTGTGGTACACCTCTTCAGCCTGCTTCAAACAATATCAGCAAGGCAGTACCTAACTCTATCGGCGAACTGATGACAAGGGCACTTTCAGTCAGCCGAACAGGCTGTATTTTTCCAACATGAGAGTAGGCTGGAACATGTTAAGACAATTGGAGAGCTGGGAAGTGGCTCTACGTTCCGGGTAGACGGAACACGGAGAGTACTAGAGGTCGCGGGTACAGTTATGCTGATGGTAGTTGCAACTGGTTCGGAGCTGGTGGTAATTGTGAGTGAATCTGCTTAGACTAGTTGAGTTGCTGGAACTGAAAGAGCTGGAATAGTTGGATGGACTGGAGTGATCAGAAGAGATGAAACTATTGGGAATTGTGAATCATCGGTTGGTATTGGATCATGAATCGTTGGAAATCGTAATGAGTTCCAGGAGTTGGTGGGTGAAGAAGTCAGACTTGTTGGTGGTCCTGCAATATCCGAAAGAATGCTAAAAGCAATTCCACCCTCTTCTAAATGACCTGGCTGTTCTTGGTGTTCATGCCGGTGGCGTATCTCCCACCGGCCATTGCCCCGCGCAAAAGTCAAAGCTGACGAAAGAAGTAAAACTTTCAAGATCTTATTGTGGGGAGAAACTAAGTTTGAAAGTGATTACATCGGTGGTATTGTGAGTTAAACTCATACTAATACCATTCTGGGTCTTTAGCCTGGCTACGTATGGACTGACTGGACATCATGGCAATACATGGATCTTGAATGCTATACTTGAGGAACTGGGAGTGTGCGAAAAGTATTGGGTAGATCCATATGTTCCAATCAATACATTCCATACTTCCAACTCAACCGAACAACCACACCGCAGAAACAAACTTGAAAACTTGGCCAGGAACTCTAAACGCTTTGAACCTAAATCAAGGAAGTTTGACAGCTACGTTATATCTCCTACCAAGAACTCTAATTGTAACAGGTATCTTTACACTCATGTCATGCAATTGACACTGTTCTGATCCGCAAAAATGTCATAGCGGGATTGGATAACTACGCTCCTTTGGCCTGTAAATGCAGATGTGTGTGCTAGGCTGCCTTCGGAGCAGTTCTCAACAGTAGTGTCCTTTATAGTTGATAAATCTGCTTGAACAATACTAAGAAGTGGTGTGTGGCTGCCCTGCTTCCAAAAGCAGATCTGGCAGTCCTAGGTGCCACAGAAACAAAACTCCTGCACACTCTCCACACAACCCACAAATTCACTTGAAAGGAGAATACATACTACAGAATTACCCTGTTCTGCTACTTGTAATGCTCCAAGACTATGAATCACGTGCAACGGCCTCTATTTACTTTTATAGCTTCTACAACTCGAAGACTTTCTAGATTAGTGTAGCCGGAGGGTTTCCTCCGGGGCCTCCAGGAGTGAGACTCTAGCTACAGAGTAACACTGCGCTATGTGACTAACGAACTGCTGGTACTAATGCATGATGCAGCAAATGTGCTTGCTTTGCGACTTACGAGAAGCTCCCAAGTGATTGATGGCCAACACCCCTTTCGAGACTAGAACCACCTAACTCGCCCTCGACGTTTCGGCCGCTTCGGCACGATACCATTTCCCACGTTCTCTCGTGGCTAGAGAAAACCTAATAGTCGAATAGTTAGCTGCAACCTGTCACCGCCGTCGGCTCTTACTAGGGACTAGGAATAAAGCACCATCTGCTGACTCGCGACGGCAGCTAGAAATGTTCTATGGAAGACGTGAAGAAGAAAAGCCGGCTATAATTCTTGCAAATGCTTCATAATATAAGGGGACACTGATGAGGCGTCCAACGCTAGAAGCTCCGGTGAACTCAAATAAACGAATATAGCGTCTCCACACGTGGCACAGTGACTACAGTATCCTCAATCTTAATGCTGAAACTAGAAGTAGTTGACTGAGGTGCCTTAACATACGTGATCAACACAGCAGGGACGTCACCTGTTTGCATGCAAGAGATGTGCAGCGATACACCACTGGTACATAAGCGCCCTTAGCTGTACTTATCAGAACATGAATCACCCATTCATGCCCGTTGGCGCTATAGCGGAGAGGGCGCCATCACATGTGAGTCGTTTTCCGCATCTTCACTTGCCGCAGAAGTTTGTTTGACTTTGGAGCAAGCAGCAATTGCTTGGACCCCGCCTCCGATGAGAAGTGGCGAGATATCAATCATGAAAGGAAACAGAAGACTTGGGGGTACTAGTGCGAGTGGTATCGTACATGAAGCCCCACATGTAGGAGCCAAGGTGGCATAGCAGCGCATGGCTTCCTACTTATTAATAACTTAGTTTATTACCCGGAACATTTTATTATCGGGACTACGGTATAGTGGAGTATTGTTGTCACTGCTCAAATGTATGTAGGCTCTGCCCGAACAAACTCTATTAGTTCCCAGCTCTTCAAATACCCCATATCTGGTTTCCTAGTATGGCTAGCATCGACCCAAATCCACTTAGTTTGGAACTCGTGGTCTTCTGGCACGATATCTCGCAAAGCTAGTCATCTCAATCGGACAGCTAAGAGACCAAGTGTAGAAGATTAGCCAAGGTGTGGAATAGTCCTATAGTCTCTGTATCGCTATAGAGATTATAGACCCACTGTCTTTGAGCGCTCAAGCAGCAAAGGTGTCCCTGTGAGCGAACTAGTAACCGTGTCTGAGACGGGCACCAGGTTCACTTTGAAACCAACAGAAAGCCTCTAATTCCATAGCCCAATCAAGAATTTGAAAACCTGTGCAGTTTCCAATCAAATAGAGCCCTATCATTAGGTCATAGTAATTTCCTTTTGGTTCCCTTATATATAATCATTCCGTGGAGTTCCAGCTCCAGTTTCGTTTGCCTCTTTATAATCAGTTTGTCAACATTACATTGCATTGGTTGACTCATATACACCTTGTCAACATCGCCTCTCTCTCATTGACCGCTTTGGAATTTCCCTGCGATGTTTATTATTAAAGATAGAGACCTTCCCCTTTCGACCCAGTTCCTTTATTCAGTCGAATCGATACAGACATCGACCCTAGCCACTACCAATTCAGCCTTAATCTTATCTGCCATGAGCCCGTCAAGTACTAATGACAATGGGGTTGCAAGACAACTTCCTGCACCTTCCAACGTCACCGTTGCTGAAGCTCTCGAATACGCCCGAGACAGTGAAGAGGGCGCCCGAGATCCAACTGTCAGGAATGTGCTAGAAACCGCAGTGCAAGGCATCTGGGCCATGATACAAGCCGAGCCGTCAACATACGTGCTATCGAGAGAGGAATTCGCAGTCTTCAACTACTTCCAAGACCAGTATCAAGATCAATTAGCCGTCGCTGCTAAAAAGAGGTACTGGGACCAGGCTCGCCAAAATTAACGCCAATTGATACGGAGCAAGGATCGACAGATCAGTCGCCAGCGATATCTACTCGAGAGCCAATTGTGCATATACATTGTAGAATTGGATGCTGCGATATTCATTTCTACAGAATGATCTTACCTCTAGTCGACAAGCTAAACACTACGATGTCTTCCAAAATCTTGTACGCCATGAGCCTGCTGTGGGCTGTTGGGAATGGGCTCCCTCAAGCACCACCTACCCCCTCAATAGTAGTCAACAATCCTAAGTTTGAGCTCATCAAAGTAAGAAAATCATATGTTTTGTCTTTCCATATCGGAACAACACGAAATATACTCTTTTTGTTATGTAGTTGACTAATTGGTTTCCAGAACCAAGCGGCGCCATCTCCTTCACCAACCGCAACAGCTACACCAATTCAAAATCAACAATTCTTTCAAGTCTATCCACCAGTCACAAAGCCAAACGACGCTAAGTGCGAAGTACTATTGATGGAACATCAATTTGCCTTTAGTTATGGACAACCTTTTGTTGGTGAGTTGTTTTTCTCTACGTCTCACACTTACAATTGGACTGCACTAACCCGTCCAGGCACCTACACACCACCAAACTGCAAATTTAATCGAGTGGTCATGAATTTTACTGTAAAGTCGAAAGGAAGACAGTTTGATAGACTTGCCCTAATGTATTTTGGGGATACTGAAGTTTGGAGAACATCTACTGCAGAACCCACTAGTAATGGTATCATCTTCAGCTATGTAAAAGATATGTCAGAATATATTTATTTCTGGAACTCTCCTCAGAAGATCATCTTCGATCTTGGAAATCTTGTGGATGACACCTATACTGGAATATGGAACACAACATTGACAGCCACATTCTTCACTGCTCAAAGTATCCTCACTCCAGCAACACAGATTATACCAGTCTCTGCCAGGAAGGGATCAACCAGTGAAGCCAGTGTGTTTATGATACCTTCGCAAAATGCTACAAATAGCATTATATTGCCTCAAAATGTGAATCGTGCGGTTTTTTCTATCTCTGCCTGTGGACAGGCTAGTGAGGAGTTTTGGTGGGCGAATGTTCTACAATCAGATATCAATAGCTTCGTTCCAGTTGCCGGGACTTTATATGGCTATTCACCATTCCGCGAGGTACAGGTTTATATTGATGGACAACTTGCTGGTGTACAGTGGCCATTCCCGGTTATCTTCACTGGCGGGATTACACCAGGACTTTGGAGACCTATAGTAGGTATCGATGCATTCGATCTGCAGGAGCATGAAATCGATATCACACCTTGGCTGCCAGTACTATGTGATAGCAAGGAGCACACGTTTGAGATTAAAGTGGCTGGTATTCTGGAGGATGGGAAGGGGAGTGGAACATTGACCAAATCAGTCGGAGATTCCTGGTATGTTACGGGGAAAATATTTATCTGGCTCGATGAAGACTCCAAGTCAATTACCACGGGTAGAAAGCCAACGCTCTTACTTCCTGCACCGGTAATCACCACTTCGCATAAACTCACGCAAAACTCCACCGGTGCGAACGAGACTTTAGAATACACCACGAATGTGAAACGGCAAATTTCTATATCATCTCTTGTCACATCCCAAGCAGGTACACAGCTAGCAACATGGACCCAGTAAGTAATAGAGAGCAACTCGTCTTCTTTTCGCACAGTTACCCTTTGGAGCATTAGCCAATGATCATATGCTAACGTGTCCTACGTCCAGACTTCTCTCGGTCAAGAACTACGGTCTTTACACACAGTATGGCGCCGTTCAGCAGAACAACCAGACTACCAGCGGTGTCGATGCGTCTACCGGCCGCCATTTCTACAAAGCGAATTACGAATATCCTCTGTACGCACTCTCTACGTATCTTGTTAAGCCCGACGGCTTCTTCACTCTTGATGGCGATATAATATACGGTAAAAAACTCACCGCTACCGGGAACTCCGTATTCCCAACTGGCCTACTATCTTTCGCTAGCATTCCTGGCACGGCACCGCTCGTAGCAGACTTCTCAGGTACCTCATTATCTACCACACTCACTGGTAAGGGTCACTACATAAGCGGTCCTGGTGGTAGTTCTGGATTTGGTAGCACGGCTCAGCAACTCACCTTTAAGGGATTAACTTCAGCTGGGGGCGTAACTGATACGGAGCTATACTACCGAGATGTAGCGGCAGTTAATCTGACTATTGTGAAAGATGTAGAAAAGCTAGTTGGCAAGGAGACGGCGAATTACGGATTCTTAGGTGTTGTGCCGAAGGTACAAAGTGTGCTAGGAAATACCACCCCGAAAGAAGCTATTGGAAGAGGTCCTGGAGCCCCGAAGGTACAGCTTGTACAAATTGGAGAATGACCTTGTTAGGGTACCGTTCGTTTCTGTCTTTACAGAATTATCAGATTGATAAACAAAGTCAATCTCAGTAAACAGAAAATTAGTTTACTTCTGCCATGAGATGTTGCGTATATAATTACTCAGCATATAATTTCATGATATCAAAGCAGATCTATTCCAACATTACCGTCCTGCTTGAGTTGTTGCCGCGAACCCGTGCAAGTAACAGCGTATCTATCCATCATTATAATGACTGTGAAATTCATAACGGGATGGCTAGAAAATGCATTATGTATCAGTTTGTAAGATTATGAGACATTATGCATTGTGTCTTTCCTAAAGGTTCACACGTCTGTCATATCTCTACTATACTTGCTATCCATAGTATCTATTCTTGAATTCTATATTCAATGTTTAGAAAGTAAATCCAAAGGTAGAAGGACTATATTCCTGAAGTTTTATCTGCAATAATACGTTATAAATATCCTTCCTTTATATCACAAAGTTTGCTCACAATAGGAAAGCAGAAATAGGATGTGTAAGTCTTTGAAACAACTGGTTTGATGCACGGGCTCAGGGCAATTGGCTTCTGTCGCAATGTGGGATATGGGATATGGGATTGCTAGGGGATAAACTCTTCCAAGAGGGCTCAAGTTGAGCTGAATAATCACAGAAGCTCTGCTCGATACACTGGAATATTCCCCGCCTCTAATTTCCGAAAATTGTCACGACAATACAATTTCGAGCGTGTGTAGGTGTCAGGTGATCAGTGGTTGATTTTCAGATCGTATTGATCATAGTCTAGCCTTTGATACAAAAAGAGCCAGGCATGCAAATGTAACACCAGTTCCCAACCCATCCATGAACCAGATCTTCGAGTCGTTTACGATCTAGGCTTCTCCTTCTTCTCCTTCCACAGCGCAGACAAACCAACACCGGATACCTTGACGACCTTGAATCGAACACCGGGAATATCTCCCTTCGCCTTTCCCTTACGACCGAAACCGGAGAGTAGGACCTCGTCGTTCTCGTCTACGAAGTTAAGACAACCATCGTTGGGGACTGTATCAATCGTTAGCCTCCTGTCCTTAAAATTCTATCCTTCGCCATTATTTCCTTTCAAGTATTCACTTCTCGTCACCCAGCAGGTGTGAATTAAACGTACCGAAAGCGGTGACCTTCTTTCCGTTCTTGATGAGCTGTACACGAACACACTTCCGAATGGCAGAGTTAGGTTGTTTGGCCTCGACTCCGACCTTCTCGAGAACTATGCCCTTGGCGTGAGAGGAACCTCCGAATGGTGAAGATTTGAATGCGGTTCCGAGAGCGCGCTTCTTATAAGAGAGATCGGCCCATTTCTGCTCGCGGCGGTGGTTGTGTAGCTTTCTAGCGGCGTTGAGACCACGGGGCTTTCCTTTACCCATGATTGCTATTCAAAATAAGTTAGATTCGCATTTCGGAGTCAATTTGGGAGTCCTCAGGGTTGCATACCGGATTATGGCGATATGGGGTGATTGAAGTTGGTCGTTGGTCGTTTCGTGAGTCGGGATGTCGAAATTTTTGGGAAATGCATTCTTGGTGTGGGCTTAGGCGAGACTACTCGTTCTAAGGCACCAACTTTGTCTTGGCGGCGGCATGACGCTTCTGCTCCCTCGAAATTCTTGAGTGGTACTGTAGTACCCAAACTATGAAAAAAAGCGTCGAATCGCTGGAAAAGAGACAGTGGTGTGATTCAATTCTGGATTGATTTATCCTTGTATCACGGCGCTTGAATCCACCAAAGACCAGATTAAACCTTCGCCAGGTATATAAGTCTGAGTACCTCTGGTAGGTTCAATGTACTGAGCATTGATGATTTCCACAACTACAACAATGTCACAATCACCCAAAACGAAAACCAAAACATCTCGCGATCCTCCACCCTCTCTATTCCTTGGTCCACCATCCCAAAATGCCTCTCATGTCTCCATCCCTAGTATTGCGCCTGTCGCCCCTACCAATCCATCCAGCTTAAGCTCACGAGCTCCCATTAACCGCCAAAGATCTTACCGTGGTGGTAATTCTGAGAGCATAGTGGATCCGCTGGAACAAGTTCTTGGAAGACCAGTCCCTCGTCAGGGTAGACAGAGCTCGGAAGTCAAAAAGCAGGCTGATCGGACGGATGCCATGTGGGCCGAGATGCAGAGTACATTAGAGGAGGTGGAGCTGAGCGCAGTAAATGGCACACATGTCTTTGGGCCAGAACACAGTAAAGCATTGGAAGAGCTAAGAGCTGCGCAAATCGAACTGGCACAAGCTTGGGCTCGGAGTGAAGCAGATGATCAAGTTGGAAATGCAGAGAAAGAAAGTAAAGGCCTTGGATCCAAAACTGGGGGCTTGTTAGGCAGCGAAGGAAGAAGTGCTTTAGACACAGCTGGAACCGATGGAAAGGGAAGCACAGTTGCAAGTGGAAGCCAAAGGCCTGGTAGCAGTGGAAATCCTGCAGCAGAAAGAGCGGCAAGTAAATTGGAGCAGGAAACAGAGAGCGACATCATATTAGCAAGGAAAAGACGAGAGGCCAATGACCGGTATTTCCAGAGAGTAAATAGTGGGGTTTTGGATGTGGTTGCGAAATTAGAAGAGGTAGCTGGAGCTATGAGGGCTGTTGAGCAGGAGAGTAGGGACATATGGAGTGAAAGTGAGAGTCCTGACGCAAGTATTAGTGGTTGACTTGAGATGTCATAATGGCGCATCATTGAGTATTAGCGAAGGCGTTTTTAAGGTCCTGGATAAATAGACAGCTTGGGAACAATATCACATCCAAAATATGCTAAGTATAATTTGTCCTCGAAAGGGTGACGCATTCCATCAGTAATCCTCATATCATAGTGAGCGATATCCTACATCTCGCGGAGAATAACCTCATTGCATCTCTCTATATTACTTCTTGACGCAACAAGCTGCTCCTAGAGCTTAGGTATATCTCGCGATTTGCTTGCCCTGTAGACCACCATCAACTCTGATGCACTTCGCAACGCCATTTTATTTCTAGTCTCACTGTGATTATCATCACTTTCCAATGAACAATTTGACCTAGAATATTAGTTCCAAATGTACAAATTAGCTCTGTAGCACACTTACAGCCATTCCAATGCAACACAAGCTGATATACGGACTCAGCCTCTCACCAACTCTGGCAGCCTTCCAAAAGAATCCTGTCGCCGTTCTGCAGAATCATAAGTCAGTTCGGTATGACATATGTTTATTTATAGACTCACCCATTCTTGTTCCTATCCATCCATCCTGGAAAAATTTGGTGCACGTAGCTGCATGTGCAGATCAAAAGTAAGAGGCACAAGAGCGCAGACTCAAAGTTCAGAAGGGCTGTCTATTGATGGTAAGTTCTCCAGTAGTCTGGCTTGTGGAAGGAATGTCGGTTACCATATTTAGTTTGCTGTGGTTCAACAATCAATGCATATGAAGGTGTGTGGGAGATAGAATTGAGAACCAATGTCTCTAAGCATAAAGGACAGAGGCTGTTAAAAGCAGAGCCTCGTCTTTGGCCAAGGTATTTGCGCACAGGCTCACATCATGTGACACTATGTGAGCCAAGAGCGGGATTCACCCCACCATTATTGTAAGGATGACACTCGACAGACAGGCCACTGTTGTTAGGTAAGAAGGAAGAACTTTTATCCGAACAAGGGTGTTATAATGGTAGAGACAACCAAAGCCGCCTCTGCTACAGGTGGAGGTGGTGCTTCACACGACCCTGTTAACAACCAAATTGACAACAACTTATTAGCTGCTGGTATGTATTGAACTGCCCCTTCTTTCAAAGAGTTGAATTAGAATTGAGTCGTTGAAGGTCCGCCAATTGTCCGTATTTCTTCCACCCGCCGTGCAGCATACAACGCGCTGTTTGCCAACGCAGATCCTGAGAAGTTACAGATCGGATATCTTAAATTGCTTCGGCTTTTGGAGGAATTTGAAGCAATAGTCGATGAGAAGGTTCCCTCAGGTATACTTATCTCAGAGGAAGCCAAGGCCCAAGGTCGACTTCCGGCATCAGAGATAAACGAGATACTCAATAATTCAAAATGGAGCCCAGAGCTCGAATCGGACGAAATCGAGGACAGCAGTCTTTCTCAGATCAGGAATGTAAGTGATCTGCACAGCTCGCAATTACGCATTCTGTACTAATCTGCCCGCAGTGCAGCACTTCCTATTCGGCCACGGAGATACTCCGCTCGCGCTCGATGCGACCAGAAGAGTTCTCGATGAACTGGCAACAGACTTCATTACCGAGCTCTGTTTCGAAGCACACCGAGCAGCGCAAGTCGCCGGTCGTCAAAAAGTCAAGCTAGAAGATGTCAAATTTGCGTGTCGAAAAAGTCCGATCTATCTCGGAAAAATTGAAGAGATCTTTGGACGTAAAGAAATCATAGACAAGGCGAAGAAACTAGTTGACATGAATGATGACAAGATTACGAAGTCGAATGTGATGGGCTTGGAAGAGGAACCTTTAGGCGCCGCAGATGACGATGCGGATGTTGGCTCTGTGTCGGGAGTTTCTCAGCCGGGGGTTTCTCAAAAGTCCAAGAAATCTAAAACTTCTGTTCATCACCGAGAATCTAATTCTAAAATGGATAATGGTTTCGACTAGCTTGCGATTGA
>Ga0247807_10000843_pt1 | contig 18724 bp, 14 predicted proteins | sample UWRJL074202C1_FD_179931 | JGI IMG/M metagenome (GOLD analysis project Ga0247807, IMG submission 179931) | Plant litter microbial communities from Arlington Agricultural Research Station in Wisconsin, United States - UWRJ-L074-202C-1 | ecosystem: Environmental > Terrestrial > Plant litter >...
TAGAATTTACAATTGATAAAAAAGGTACGTACAACTTTATTTGCTCTTTTCCTGGCCATGTTGCCATGATGAAAGGTATTTTGATCGTTGAGTAATTAATTTAAACTCTGAATCCTGACAGGTTTAGAGTTTTTTTAAACAACAATAAAAGACAAAAACATCTTTTATCAACTGAAAATAAAATGAAAAGAGAAAAAAAATTATGGATCATTTTTGCATTGGTAATGAGTATCTCATTTGCAGTGCTGGGTTACTATGGTTACGAAATATACCAACAGGCACCGCCGGTTCCTAAACAGATTGTTTCAGACTCCGGAAAAGTTATTTTTTCTGAAGCAGAGATTAAAGACGGACAAAATATCTGGCAGAGTATAGGAGGTCAGGAAGTAGGATCTATCTGGGGGCATGGAGCTTATGTTGCTCCTGACTGGACAGCAGATTGGCTGCATAGAGAAGCCGTTTTTATATTGAATAAATATGCTCAGGCAGATTTTAGCAAAAATTTTGAGGCATTAGACGAAGAGAAACAATCAGCTTTGAAAGTTCGTTTACAAAAAGATTTGAGAACCAATCGTTATAATGCCAATTCAGGAATATTGACAATCTCAGAAAATCGTGTGGCAGCTATTCAAAGTTTAAGCGAATATTATAAAGGTCTATTTACGAATGATCCTAAGTTCGACAAACTGAGAGAAGAATATGCTATTCCTAAAAATTCTATTAAGGATACAGACAGAATGCATAAAAGGAATGCATTTTTCTTTTGGGCAACTTGGGCAACGGTTACCAATCGCCCTGATGCTGCTATTTCGTATACGCACAACTGGCCTTCAGATGAATTGGTTGGTAATGTTGCCACAACAGAACTTTTAGCATGGTCTGGAGTAAGTATTGTTTTACTGATTTTAAGTACTGGAATTTTAGTTTTCTATCATGCAAAATCAGGTGAGGAGGAAGAATTTCCGCTTCCTAATGAAGATCCGATTTTGAAGCAGGGCAAAACGCCATCAATGAAATTGATTACCAAATATTTTTGGATTGTAAGCTTGTTGATGATCCTGCAAATGGTTTTCGGAATTATAACAGCGCATTACGGAGTAGAAGGAAATGGTTTATATGGAATCCCGATCGATCAGATTTTACCCTACTCTGTAACACGAACATGGCATACACAATTAGCAATTTTCTGGATTGCAACTGCTTGGCTGGCAACAGGATTGTATATTGCTCCGGCAGTTTCGGGCAAAGATCCCAGATTTCAGTGCTTTGGTGTCAACTTCTTATTTTTTGCCTTGTTGATTATCGTTCTGGGTTCAATGGCAGGGCAATGGTTTGGGGTAATGCAAAAACTGAATTTGGTACAAAACTTTTGGTTTGGTCACCAAGGATATGAATATGTTGATTTAGGGCGCTTTTGGCAGATTTTCTTATTAGTTGGATTGTTTTTATGGCTTGCTTTAATGGTACGTCCGCTAATTCCGGTTCTGAAAAAAAGAACAGAAGAAAAAAATCTAATCCTATTATTTCTGGTTTCATGTTCCGCTATCGCTATGTTTTATGGAGCAGGATTAATGTGGGGCAGACAAACCAATTTGGCAATTGCAGAATATTGGAGATGGTGGGTTGTACACCTTTGGGTTGAAGGTTTCTTCGAAGTATTTGCTACTGTAGTTATTGCTTTTCTGTTTGTTAGACTGGGACTATTAAAAACAAAAACAGCAACGTTAAACGTCTTGCTTGCTACTATTATTTTTATGGCAGGAGGAATTTTAGGAACCTTTCATCATTTGTATTTCTCAGGAACTCCAACCGCTATAATGGCGTTGGGAGCTACTTTTAGCGCCTTAGAAGTTGTTCCGTTGACCTTAATAGGATTTGAAGCCTATCAAAATTATAAAATTTCAAAATCAACAAAATGGATTGCTGATTACAAATGGCCTATTTATTTTATGATTTCTGTGGCATTTTGGAATTTCCTTGGTGCCGGAATCTTTGGGTTCATCATAAATCCACCAATAGCACTTTATTATGTGCAAGGTCTAAATACAACGCCTTTGCATGCGCACACCGCTTTATTTGGCGTATATGGAATGCTGGGAATTGGTTTGGTATTATTTGTACTGAGGAGTTTGTACCGAGATGTAAAATGGAACACCAAATTACTCAAAATAACATTCTGGTCGCTAAATATTGGTTTGTTTCTGATGGCAGTATTGAGTTTGCTACCTATTGGAGTATGGCAATCAATAGAAAGCATCAATCACGGAATGTGGTATGCCCGTTCCTCAGAATTGATGCAGCAACCAGCTATGATTACGTTAAAATGGCTGCGTGCCATTGGAGATTCAATCTTCGGAATCGGGTTTATTACAATGGCTTGGTTTGTATTTGAACTCACACTAAAAAATAAAAAATAAAAGAATTAAAAATTGATTATCATGGAAAATTTAAAAAACAAAACAATAGGATCATTTGTGGCAGAAGATTTTAGAACCGCTGCAGTATTTTCTAAATTTAATATTGATTTTTGCTGTAAAGGAAACAGAACAGTTACAGAAGTTTGTGAAAAACAAAACATAGATGCCGATACTTTGCTGCAAAATGTTTACGATGTGTTGCAATCTGATAGTAACGGAAGCATTGATTTTAATTCCTGGCCTTTAGATTTACTGGTAGATTATATTGAGAAAACGCACCACCGTTATGTTGAAGAAAAATCACAGGTTTTAGTGGCTTTTTTAGATAAATTATGCAAAGTGCATGGAGCAAATCACCCTGAACTATTCAGAATTAATGAATTGTTTATTGGTTGCGCAGGAGAATTAGCGCAACACATGAAAAAGGAAGAATTGGTGTTGTTTCCATTTGTAAAAAGAATGGTAAAAACAAAAGAGTCTGATGGTGTTTTATCTCAGCCTTCCTTCGGAACCGTTTCAAATCCAATAGCAATGATGATGCACGAACATGATAATGAAGGAGAGCGTTTTAGAGAAATTGCAGCATTGACTAATGGTTACAATCCGCCGGCAGATGCTTGTACGACTTACAAAGTAACTTTTGCAATGCTAAAAGAGTTTGAAGAAGATTTGCACAAACACATTCATCTTGAGAATAACATCTTATTTCCAAAAGCCGTTCTTTTAGAACAGGAATTTGTAGAAGTAGATTAAAAATAAATTTTGATAGTGCGGAAAGCACCGGTAATATATCAATAAAAGATAGTTATCGGTGTTTTTTATTTAGCAGAATATACCATCTAATTTTATTATTTTTAGCAAATGGAGTTTCAGATGCTAAATGATAAATACATAAAAATACATTCCTCTGATTATTTTTATAATTAGTAAAAACTTTACAATATGAATTCCCCTAAAAGCTGGATACTTTGCTGTTTTTTTAATTTTTTAATAGCCTGTTTGTTTGGGTTGTTAATGCGGTTTATGCATCTGTTTCCAATAAATTTTTTAAACTACAGTTTTTTGCTTCATGCACATTCCCATGTTGCTATGTTGGGCTGGGTTTACTTAATCATTTATTTTTTGGTTGTTCACTTTTTTATTCCCAAAGAAAAAAGTCAGAAGCCAATTTACAATCGTTTGTTTTGGCTGACTGAATTTTCAGTTATCGGAATGATGGTTGCGTTTCCTATTCAGGGCTATGCATTGTTTTCAATCGTATTTTCGACTCTGCACATTGCGCTTAGTTATGTTTTTTGTCGTTTGGTCTGGAAAGATTGCTCATCTGAAAAAGCTCCGGCACAAAGGCTTTTGCAGGTCTCCATTTTGTTTATGGTGCTATCAACTTGTGGGGTTTGGTGTCTGGGACCCGCAGTAAGTACATTAGGAAAACAGAGCGCTTTTTATCAGATTGCTATTCAGTTTTTCCTGCATTTTCAGTTTAACGGATGGTTTATACTCGCCGTTTTGGCATTGTTCTTAAAACAGTTTCAGAATAAAATAGACAAACTAAAGTTTAAGAAGTTTTATAATGCTGTTATAATTTCGGTAATACTAACGCTTGCTTTTCCGGTACGTTGGTTCGTAGAAAACAATATTCTTAACTATATCAATGCATTAGGTATTTTAATTCAACTAGGAGCTTTTATTTACTTTTATAAAATGCTTAAGCCGGAAATAAAACATTTTAAAAATACTTTAGACAAAACAGCTAAAATAGTATACGGTTTAGCACTATGTTCTTTAATCTTAAAAGTAGGGATTCAGTTACTGACGATTAATCCAAACCTTGCCGAAGTATCACATCAGATTCGGAATTTTGTAATAGGTTTTATTCATTTAACCATGTTGGGGATTATAACAGGTTTTTTGTTTGGAATATTACTTCAGAATAAGTTCTTTCCAGTTACATCTTTTGTTTTAAAAATAGGCTTAGTAAGCTTTGCTTTTGGTTACATCACCACAGAAGTTGTATTATTTCTTCAGGGTATTTATTTTTATTTTGGATATGGATTGATTCAAAGTTATTATGAAATAATTTTTGGACTGAGTATTTTTCTCGTCTTTGGATTAATGATGATTTTAATCTCTTTATTAAAAACAAAAAAACAAGAGTTGACGACTTAAAATCCCCTCTTGTTTTCCTACTAATCAACCTATCTAAATTTTTCTTGCCTGCTGGTTTATCACTTCTATAGCTTTATCATTATTTACCCCAAGTCCTTCTTGTTGGTAGGTAAGCTCGCCTTCAGAATTAAAGACACTTATGATATTAGAATGTGAAAAATCTATTGGTGTTATTTTTTTATAATTGACAGCTAAAACGGCTGCAAATTCACGTGTGTTTTCTTCTGATGAACGAAGGAAAATCCATGGAGCATGATTCATTTGATTATCAATAGCAAATGTTTTTAATCTTTCCGGAGTATCTGTTTCAGGATCTATGCTCACTAAAATAAGTTTTACATTTCGTTTGGTACTGGCATCCAGTTTTTTCTCAATATTTCTCATATCTGCCACCAATCTGGGGCAAGCAGCTTTACAGCTTGTGTAAATCATTACCATCACCAGAACATTTCCTCTAAGATTTTTTAGTTCAATATCTTTTCCGTCTTGGGTTGTCCATTTAGAGGGCAGATTGTAAATAGAAAGATCACTAATTTCCTTTTTTGTCGCTGCGGCGTCACTCTTCTTATCAGATTCTTTGCAGCTGCTGAAAGAAACCGCAAGAAAAAGAACCGCAATTATTATTTTTTTCATTTTAAAATACATTAAAAATTAACGTTTTGGACTTTAACATCGCTGGCGCATCTAAAACCGAGATTACGTGTTGAATATTGGGCTTTCAGGCTTCCTCTAAAAGCGTAGCGCATAAAAGCAGCATAATCCATAAGATCGCTTGCATTTACAGAAGCGCCACCACAAAACAGGTTTTTATCGTTTCCTTTGTCTTTTCGGGATTCTCCCGATAAAAAAATACTATTAAAATCAGCCGTCCATTCCCAGACTAAACCGTGCATATCATAAACGCCCCAATAATTCTTAAAGGTTTGTCCTATTTCCTTTTCATACATCCTTGATTTTTCATACCAGGATAAAATGTATGCATTAAATTCTTTTTTGGTTCTGGCATCAATCTTTTTCTCATCGGCCATCGCAACGTATTCCCATTCGTCCATCGTTGGCAATCGTTTGCCTTGACATTCGCAGTATTTTTTGGCAGCAAACCATGAAACGCTGGTTACAGGCGATTTAGGATTTACTTTTCCAAAATCAAAATCACTTGCCCAATACGTCAGATAACTTTTATCAGCAAAAATTCCCTTTATTTTTGATTTGCTGTACGAAGGATTTTTCTTGATGAAATCCAGAAATTCAGCATTCGTAATAGGATAAATATCCATGTCGAACGATTTTACCAGTAAAGGCTTTTGAGAAGTGGCTCCATAAAGAGGGATGAACGAACCCTCTTTAATAGAAACCATTCCAGATTCCTGTGCTTTTGATGAGCTTAGAAGCAACAGGAAAAAAGTAATAATGAAAAAGTTTGTTTTCATACCGAATGTTGCTGTTATCTTAAAGCTTTTATCATTTCCGGAGTAACTTCAGTTTTGTTGTTGCCCCAGCTGTTGTATATATACGTTAGGACATTCGCGATTTCATCATCAGATAAATTCTGAGCCGGCATAACGCTGTTGTATTTCTTGCCATTTACCGTTACTTCGCCGCTTAAACCATGTAAAATAGTATTGATCGCACGTTTGGAATCGGCATTCAGATAATCTGATTTTGCTAAGGGAGGAAAAGCGTTAGGAATTCCTTGTCCTTCAGATTGGTGACAGGCAAAACAAGTTGTGCTAAAAATAGCTTTACCAATTTTTATTTTTTCTTCTACAGTACGTTTCGGTGTAGGTGTTTTTACAGTGGCAGTTCCCGGCATTTTTTGAATAGTTCCTCCTTCAGGCAGGTAAATACCTTCTTGAATAGTCCCGGAGTAAACGCTGGTGTTTTCTTTTCCTTCTACCTTAAGCATTCCCAGTGCACCTTTGTTAAACGCTCTAAAAATGGAGTGATCAACAAGAATGAAAGTTCCCGGAGTTTCTACTTTAAAATCAACAATAGCGGCGCCACCTGCAGGAATCAAAGTAGTTTGTACATTTTTATTAATGGTGCTGCCACCTTCAACGTGCACGCTGTCAAATATTTCACCAATAACATGGAAAGAAGAAACCAGATTTGGTCCACCATTTCCAACAAACAAACGAACCGTTTCGCCTACTTTTGCCGTCAATTCACCTCCGTTGGTCAGCGAACCCACTTTTCCGTTAAATACAACATAATCCGGAGTTTCTTTTACCGCTTTATTCATATCAAAAGCCTGTAACCCTTTAGCGCCATATTCTCCTTGTGTATAAAAATCGCCCTGCATAACATAGTATTCTTTATCAACAGGAGGAAGTCCGCCTTCCGGTTCAACCAAAATCAATCCGTACATGCCATTAGCGATATGCATTCCAACTGGTGCTGTAGCACAGTGATATACGTACAATCCCGGATTAATTACTTTAAAACTGAAAGTTTTTTCATGTCCAGGCGCTACCAAAGAAGAAGAGGCACCACCTCCAGGGCCTGTAACCGCATGTAAATCGATATTATGAGGAAGCTTATTATCCGGGTGGTTCTTTAAGTGAAATTCAACTTCATCGCCTACACGGGTTCTGATAAAGCTTCCCGGTACAGAGCCACCAAATGTCCAATACGTATATTTTACACCATCTGTCATAGTCCCTTCCTGCTCCTTTATTTCCATGTTTACTTTTAGTTTCATCGCTTTTCTACCGTAAACTGGTTTTGGTACCAAAGGAGGAGCAGTTAATTCAGCATCCATTTGTCCCTCTGTAACAATATCGGCGTAAGGAATCGTAGTGGGTGCGTCTGTTTTTTTACAAGCTTCAAAAAGCAAAATAATCGAAAGTAAACACAATAGTGCATTTAATTTCGTAGAGAAAGTACTTTTCATTTTCATAATAAATAGTTTAGTTTTGGGTTTTAAGATGGTGTAAATTTAAAAGACTGATTTGTCTTTTATTATGATAAAAATCATGGATTAACTACAATGAAATGGTTTAATTAGGGTTTCTTTTTCCCTTCTTATTTTAATCTATCAGAAATTTTGTTTCAAAAAGTTTTTTGTTTATCAAGTTAAGATTTTGATTATTTTATAATAAAAGTAAATGGCTGACACAATTTTAGAATAATAATGATTAATTTTGCTCGCTGATTAAAGTTAAAATTATTACTACACTATATTATGGTAAAAGATTTATTCGAAAGAATTCAGGACAATAAAGGCCCACTTGGAAAATGGGCTTCTCAAGCAGAAGGTTATTACGTTTTTCCAAAGTTAGAAGGTGAGTTGGGTCCAAGAATGAAATTTCACGGGAAAGATATTCTAAACTGGAGTCTTAATGATTACTTAGGTTTAGCGAATCATCCTGAAGTTCGTCAGGCAGATACAGATGCGGCAATTCAGTTTGGAGCAGCTTATCCAATGGGAGCTCGTATGATGTCTGGTCATACAAAATATCACGAACAATTAGAAAATGAACTGGCTACTTTTGTGATGAAAGAATCAGCTTATTTATTGAATTTTGGTTATCAGGGAATGGTATCTATTATTGATGCTTTGGTAACTAAAAACGATATTATTGTTTATGATGTAGATTCACATGCTTGTATTATTGATGGTGTTCGTTTGCACATGGGTAAACGTTTTACCTACAAACACAATGATCTTGAAAGCATGGAGAAAAACCTGCAGCGTGCTACTAAAATGGCAGAAGAAACAGGCGGAGGTATTTTGTTTATTACCGAAGGTGTTTTTGGAATGCGCGGGCAACAAGGAAAATTAAAAGAAATTGTTGCATTAAAACAAAAATACAATTTCAGATTATTGGTAGATGATGCACATGGTTTTGGTACACTTGGTAAAACAGGTGCAGGAGCAGGTGAAGAGCAAGGTGTACAGGATGATATCGATGTTTACTTTTCTACTTTTGCAAAATCTATGGCTAATATTGGTGCTTTTGTAGCAGCTGATAAAAGTGTAATTGATTATTTAAAATACAATTTACGTTCGCAAATGTTTGCAAAAGCATTGCCAATGATCCAGACTTTAGGATCTTTAAAACGTTTAGAATTGTTACGTAATTCTTCGTCTATTAAAGATAAACTTTGGGAGAATGTAAATGCATTACAAAGCGGATTAAAAGAAAAAGGATTTAATATTGGAGATACAAATACTTGTATTACACCAGTTTACTTAGAAGGAAGTATTCCTGAAGCAATGGTAATGGTAAACGACCTGAGAGAAAATTACGGAATTTTCCTTTCTATCGTAGTGTACCCTGTGATTCCAAAAGGTATTATTTTGTTAAGAATGATTCCAACAGCTTCTCATACCTTAGCTGATATTGAGGAAACGTTAACAGCTTTCGAAGCAATTCGTGAGAAATTAGTAAACGGAACTTACAAAGAAATTGCAGAACGCACAACGGTAGATGTTTCTTAAGTAATGCGCTTAAAATAGAATTCCTTGATATGGGAATTATGTAAAAAATCCATTCGTTTTGCGAATGGATTTTTTTTTATTTTAACTAATTTTATCTGACTAATCAAAAAAAGCAAAATATGAAAAAAGTTTTAACATTAACCATCGTGATTTTAACCGTTTTTATTTCTTGTAAAAAAGAAACAACTCCGGCTCCTCCTGCAATAACTCCAGATGCACCAAAAGAAGCTGAAATTGCAGAGCCTGCAGGAGATGAATGTTATGTATCTACAGCAAATGATATAAAACTAAGTTTTAATATTAATTCTCATCAGGAAGTTAACGGAAAACTATTTTATGGTCTGAAGGAAAAAGATAAAAATGAAGGAACTTTAATAGGGAATATAAAAGGAGACACCTTAATTGCGGATTATACTTTTATGTCAGAAGGTGTTTCTTCTATTAGAGAAGTTGTATTTCTTCATAGAGAAAATACCTATATTGAAGGATATGGTGATATTGTAGAAACAAACAATAAAGTATCATTTAAAAACAGAAAAAACTTAAAGTTTGATGCAACGAACGTATTAACAAAAGTAGATTGCGCTAACTAACAGCATATCATAAAAAAAAATTGTAGAAAATAAAAATCCATTCGTTTTGCGAATGGATTTTTTATGTTTGAAAGATATTTTTAATCTTAAAGATACTTCAAGTATGTTTTTCTTTGACAATGAATAGTTGGATCGAAATTTTTCCAAAGCAAATGTATTGCTGTGTTTTCTGCCAGTTCCGGAGTTCTGATACAATTCACAATTCCTTTTTCAGTAAAAGTTTTAAAATATTCATCAAAAATAATAGCAGTAACACCTTTATTTTGATAATCAGGATGAACTCCGATGAGGTAGAACACTACATCTTTGCTCTTTTTTCTTGCTCTTAAAAGATGAATAAATCCAAACGGAAATAATTTTCCTTTTGCTTTTTGCAATGCTTCAGAGAAACTCGGCATTACAATACTAAAAGCAATTAAATTGTCATCTTTGTCGACAACAAATTTGATGTATTCAGGATTAATAAAACTAATGTATTTCTTTTTAAAATATTCTTTCTGAACATCAGAAATAGCTACAAACGAAGCCAGATTAGCGTAAGATGTATTAAAAAGATCAAACATTTTGTCCACATGTGGCATAATGTCTTTTGTCTTTGTAAATGTTAACGATCTTAATCCGTATCGTTTCTTAATTAATTCCTGTGCTTTTAAGAAAAATTCAGGATGCACATTAGAAAACGGAAAAATACTTTCTATATATTCTTTTTCAACCTGAAAGCCTAATTGTTCAAAATGTGTAACATAATAAGGATTGTTATACCAGGTAATCATAGTTCCCATTTGATCGTATCCTTCGGTTAGAACACCTACTTTGTCCAGATTAGAGAATCCCATTGGGCCTTCAACATGTTCCAGCTTGTTTGCTCTTCCTAATTCGTAAACTTTTTCAAGTAAAGCCTTAGTTACTTCGATATCATCAATTACATCAAACCAGCCAAAACGAACTTTTCTCTTGTGTTGGTTATTAACTTCAGCCCAATTGATGATAGCTGTAATTCTTCCCACAATTTCGTTATTCTTGTAGGCAATATAAAAATAAGCTTCGGCATTTTCAAAAGCAGGATTTTTTGTTTTGTCAAAAGACTCCAGTTCATCAGCAATAATAGGAGGGACCCAATACGGATTGTCCTTATATAAGGAAAATGGAAATTTGATATATTCTGTTAATTCTTTTTTGCTTTTAGCTTCTTTTATTGTAATCATTAAGATCGGTATTGCAAATGTCTCTATTAGAGAAGTTGGTTATTAATTATTCGTATTGTGATTTGCGTTTTCTTTCCTGTTCCTGGAAATCAATTTCTTTCTTCGATTTTTTATTTTTAGGATCAGGTAATTTATTTTTATCTTTTGCTTTTTTGGCGTCTTTTCTAAACTGCATTTGCTCCTCTTTGTATTTAGCATCATAACGCCAGGAAACGCCAACACCTCCGTACATTATAGAAGGTGAGTTCTTAAAATTGCTGCTAAAAGAAGCATCAACCTGAAGATTAGGATTAATGAGGTAAGCAGCTCCAACGCGCCCAATAGCATCGCTGTAAAAGTCGCTTTTGAAGCCTTGGTTTTCTACAAAACCAGACCATCTTTCATTAAATCCGTGCGTCAAAGTTAATACATAACCATAACTTGGAAAATCTGTTGTAATATGATCCGCAATAATATTAGTAACAAAAACCCATCTTCCACCGGCAAACTGGTTTTGGGTGATCAACATTATTTTTGGAGAAATGGTAGCATCGGGAGAAAAAGAATAAGGATTTTTTGCTCCTACGAAATTCGCTCCTGCAAAAGCTGATACAGCAGGTATTAATTGGTGCCAGTCAAATTTTCTATTGGCATTATAACTGTATATGTTTTTCTTTTTTTCGTAGTTTTTAAAAGGATCGTAAATTAAATATTTAGCTCCTAAAACGGTTTGTCTGAAATTATTTTTTTTATAGCTGGTATAGGGAGTGTTAAAACTTTCAGTCTGATATTGTAAATCAAGGATAAATTCCAGTTTTTCAAGAAAAGCACCGTAACGAAAAGTAAGGTCAGTACCAAAACCACTTCCGTCATAATCTAACAGATCGTGTTTTTCTTTGATGGCGTAAACACCGGCTTCCGCCTGAATAACAGATTTTCCAACGGCAAAAGCAGACATTGTTTCTCCGGGTCTGTTAGAGTTGATTACATCAGTAAATTGCGCGAAAAAAAACTGAGGTATTAAAAAGAGAGTTGCAACAAATAAATTTTTAATTTTCAACATACGAGTATTTTTGGGGTTAAAAAGATATAACGCATTTCAAATGTACTATATTTTATTATTAATTTAAGATTGATATTTTAATTTTAAAGAACGGATTTATTAATTTTGAAAAAAAATTATACAATTATGCAAGAAGCATCTTTTTCAGGTCTAATGAAAGCCATAGTTTACATGGTAGCATTTTATTATATTTTTAAATTTTTAGCTAGAATCTTTTTACCGGTATTGGTGAAAAAAGCAGTTGAGAAAGCGGGAGAGAATTTTTCGAGACAACAACAATATAATCAGGACAACTCCTGGCAAAAAACGCGTACTAATAATGATGAAATAATTATTAATACCGCTAATGCTAAAAATCCTCGTGAAACCAAAAAGGTTGGCGATTATGTTGATTACGAAGAAATAGATTAAGTTTGTGATCTGAATAGTAAGATCCGAATCATTTAACCCAAACCAGCCAAAATTGAAAATAGTAAATAAGTTCTATCCGCACGCCCTTGTTATCTTGGGCTTTATTCTCGTTTCGTTAATTTATTTTTACCCGGTATTACAGGGAAAACAGATCTTTCAGTCTGATATTGCTCAATACACCGGAATGGCAAAAGAGCAAAATGATTTTAGAGCCGCGGAAGATTCTGAACCTTACTGGACTAATTCGGCCTTTGGTGGTATGCCAACGTATCAGTTAGGAGCAAATTATCCCAACGATTATGTAGGTAAGTTAGACGATGCTTTGCGTTTTTTACCGCGTCCTGCTGACTACTTATTTCTATACTTCTTAGGTTTCTATGGATTGCTATTGGTTTTAAAAACCGATCCTTTAAAAGCATTTATTGGAGCCATTGCATTTGGTTTCTCTACTTATATGATTATCATTCTGGGAGTTGGTCATAATGCAAAAGCACATGCTATTGCGTATATGCCGCTGGTAATTGCCGGTTTTATACTCGTTTTTCAGAAAAAATATATTTGGGGAGGTTTGCTCACCATGTTTGCAGTAGCGCTTGAGGTTAATGCGAACCACTTTCAAATGACCTACTATTTATTGATATTCTTATTGATACTTTCAGGTTATTATACTTTTACATTTATTAAAGAAAAAGAATATAAACCGCTTTTGACTTCGATAGGTGTTTTGGCTGTAGCTGGAATTTTTGCTATTGGAGCCAATGCTGCCAATTTAATGGCAACATCTGAATACGCTAAATTTAGTATTCGTGATAAAAGTGAGCTGACTTTTAATCCTGACGGATCAAAAAATCAGACGACTGCTTCTATGACTACAGAATATATTACAGAATACAGTTACGGAATAGCAGAAAGTCTTAATCTTATTGCGCCAAGAATTTTTGGTGGTTCAAGCCACGAAAATGTAGGTACAGACAGCCGTATGTATTCTTTTATGTTAGAACATGGGGTTGAACCGGCACAAGCACAGGATTTTGTTTCAGGTTTACCAACCTATTGGGGAGATCAGCCAATTGTTTCTGCGCCGGCTTACATAGGTGCGGTTGTTTTCTTCTTGGCAGTTTTAGCATTGTTTATTGATGAAAGAAAAATAAAATATGTATTTCTTTCAGGAGCATTATTTACCTTGATGCTTTCCTGGGGAAAAAATTTCTCTTTATTAACGGATTTCTTTATCGAGTACGTACCAATGTACGACAAGTTTAGAGCGGTATCGTCTATTCAGGTTATCTTAGAATTGTGTTTCCCTGTACTTGCTGTTATGGGATTACAATCTTTTTTTAAAGCAAAAGACGAACCAAAAGTGCAGCAAAAAGCTTTAATACAGACAGGAGTTTTTGGTATAGGCGTTTTATTGATTTTAGTTATTGCTAAAGGTTTTTTCCATTTTACAGGAATGAGCGATAATCAATATATGCAAATGTACGGGCCTGACTTCGTAGATGCTTTAAAAGAAGACAGAATGACAATGTATTCTGCTGATTTATTGCGTTCAGGGTTCTTTATTGTAGTGACTTTTGCTATGTTATGGCTTTTTATAAAAAATAAATTCTCTCAGACTACAACTTTAATTATTGTTGGTTTACTAATGATTTTTGATTTGTTTTTTGTCGATAAAAAATATGTTTCTGCAAAAGATTTTGTGAATCCTGTGCAAATTGCGGCTCCTTTTCAGGAAACACCTATTGATACTGAAATTTTGAAAGATACATCGGTGTACCGTGTATTTGATTTTCAAGGTCAGTTACAGGGAAGATCGTCTTATTTTCATAAAACAATTGGTGGTTACAGCGCTGTTCGACCAAGAAGAATGCAGCAGCTGGTTGATTATCAGATTGTGAAAGGTAATGTAGAAGTGCTTAATATGCTGAATGTTAAGTATGTTATTCAGGTAGATAAAGAAGGAAAGCAGTTTCCGGTTATCAATCCTGAAGCTAACGGAAATGCATGGTTTGTAAGTACTGTAAGATTAGTAAATAAGCCAGATGATGTTATGAAAGCCTTAGATAACATCGATACAAAATCGGTTGCGGTTTTTAATATACACGAAAGCGGAGAAAACTTTAAAAGTGCCCGTTTAAAGAAAGCCTGGGATACAACAGGAACAATTAAGCTTTTAAAATACAAACCAAATTATATTAAATACAAAGCAAACAGCAAGAAAGATGCATTAGCTGTTTTTTCTGAGATTTATTATAAAGATGGCTGGAATGCCTATATTGATGGAAAATTGACAGATCACTTCCCAGTAGATTACGTTTTAAGAGCGATGGTAATTCCGGGAGGAAAAGAACATACTATTGAATTTAAATTTGAACCACAAGTTGTAAAAACGGGAGGAACAATTGCCTTGATAAGTTCAATCGGAATGTTGTTGTTCTTGATAGCAGGTATTTACATTGAAAGAAAAAAAGCAAATACGGAGCTTTAAAAAGCAAAATGAAAATATTAAATTCAAAGTAAATATTTTTAGAAAATAAATAAATTGGAACAAAAAAAAATCTTAATCATTACGTATTATTTCCCGCCGGCTGGAGGTCCAGGTGTGCAGCGCTGGTTAAAATTCGTAAAGTATTTGCCTGAATTTAATGTGCAACCTATTGTCTACGTGCCGGAAAACCCGACATATCCAATTGTAGATGAAGGTTTGGTAAGTCAAATATCGGATAAGGTAATTGTTCTTAAAAATAAAATTTGGGAGCCTTATCAATTGGCTTCTGTATTTTCTAAAAATAAAACAAAGAAAATTAGTTCCGGAATTTTTCCGCAAAAGAAAAAACAAACTTTTTTAGATAAATTGTTTCTTTGGGTTCGTGGTAATTTGTTTATTCCGGATGCCCGTGTTTTTTGGGTAAAACCATCTGTTGCCTACCTCGAAAAGTATATTGCAGAAAACAATATCGACACAATTATTACATCTGGTCCACCGCACAGTCTGCATTTAATTGGATTAGAATTAAAAGAAAAACTAAACGTAAAATGGTTTGCAGATTTTCGCGATCCATGGACGACGATTGGCTATCATAAAGCGTTACGACTTTCAAGTTATGCTGCAAAAAAACATAAAAAATTAGAACATAAAGTTCTAAATGCTGCTGATACTATTATTGTGACCAGTAAAACAACGAAAACAGAATTTGAAGCCATAACGACTAAACCAATTTCGGTTATAACAAATGGTTACGATATAGAAAATGTTGAACAACAAACATTAGACACTAAGTTTACTTTAGCGCATATAGGATCATTCTTGTCTGATAGAAACCCACAATTCTTATGGGAATGTCTGGTAGAATTACTTCAGGAAGTTCCGGATTTTAAAACTCATTTAGAGATCAAGCTAATTGGTGCTGTAAGTCAGGAAGTGCTGGATGCCATTACTGATTTTAAGTTAAAAGAATACTTAAACCTTCTGGGTTATGTTTCGCATCATGAAGCCATTGCACACCAAAAGAAATCACAGGTTTTGTTATTAATCGAAATTAATTCTGAAGATACAAAAAGCATTATTCCAGGTAAATTATTCGAATACATGGTTTCAAACCGACCAATAATTGCCATAGGACCACAAGGTTCTGATTTTGCAGCGATTATAAAAGAGACGAATACAGGTGTATTTTTTGATTATTCTGAAAAAGCGAAATTAAAAAGTGTAATTTTGGACTTTTATAATCAATTTTTAGAAGGAAAGTTACAATCTCATGGTGTTGGTTTACAGCAATATTCAAGAAAGAACCTGACCAAACAACTAGCACAGTTGATTAACGGATAACAGCAATAAATAATAATCCTGGTAACGATCAGGATAACACATAAATTCAGAAATCCTAAAATGGGTATTGTTTTAAATCAGTCTTTCAAGAATACTATAATCACTTATATTGGTTTCGCAATAGGAGCTATCAATACACTTTATTTATATCCTATTTACTTAGGAGCAACGTATTACGCTTTAACCAACTATATTTTATCAGCAGCAAATGTTATTATGCCTTTGTTTGCTATTGGTATGCAAAATACGCTGGTCAAATTTTACTCGCAATACAAGACCGAAGAAGAAAGAGAACAGTTTTTATCTTTTACCGCTTTATTTCCTATTTTAATGTGTGTTCCATTAGGAATCATTGGTATTTTTTTCTTTGATGATATAACAGCATTTGTTACTAAAAAAAATCCTGTAGTAAGAGAGTTTATGTTCCTGATTCCGTTTATCGGAATTTGTATGGCATACTTTGAAATTTTCTATGCCTGGGCGAGAGTTCACATGCATTCTGTTTTTGGGAATTTTGTAAAAGAAGTGGGGCTTCGATTGGTTTCTACACTTGCCTTAATAGGTTTGTATTTTAATTGGATGACGCTTATTCAGTTTGTTTATTTTACAGCGGGAATTTATTTTGTTGCATTTTTAATAACGATGGGTTACGCCTTTTATGTAAAAAGACCTAATTTTCAAATTACAATACCGGAAAATGTAAAAAGTGTAATGGAGTATACTTTCTATATTATTTTGTCAGGAAGCGTCGCAAATCTACTTTTAGACGGCGATAAATTGATCCTGAATCAATATATGGAAATTGAAAACATTGCCTATTACTCCGTAGCAACATATATTGCGTTGGTAATTTCAGTACCAAGCCGTGCCATGCATCAGATTGTGTACCCAATTACGGCAAAATTAATGCATGAAAACAAATTTGAAGAATTAAATGTTTTGTATAAAAAAACATCCATAAATCTTCAAATTGTAGGTGGTTATGTAATGCTTTGCATTTTTGTTAATATCAATCAGCTTTACGAGATCGTTCCTGAAGATTACAGAGGTGGTATTCCGGTTGTATTTATGATTGGTTTATCAAAATACTTCGATCTTATTTTAGGAAACAATAACGCCATTATTTTTAATACAAAATATTATCGTACTGTATTGTTTTTAGGATTAGGATTAGTTGTTTTGACGTTTGTTTTAAACGTAATTTTTATACCGCCTTTTGGTATTATGGGATCTGCTTTTGCAACTTTACTTTCTATTACTTTCTACAGTTTAGCCAAGTTAATGTTTGTTGTAAAAAAACTGCATTTGTATCCGTTTACAGAAAAGAATATGCATTCCTTAATCCTGACAGCAATCTTGTTTGTCGTGTTTTATTTTTGGGAGTTTCCGGTGTACCCATTAATTGGGATCGTTTTAAAATCTATTTTGGTAACCATTTTATATTTGTACCTGAATTATAAATTCACAATTTCTCCGGACATCAATCAGGTGTTTGATACTATTTTGAGAAAAATAGGTTTTAAAATTAAGTAAGCTTTCTCGCTAAAAAATAGCTATTTTTATTTTTTTGAAGTTGTTTTGTTTTTTATATTTATCTGAAAATAAATAAATTATTTATGATAAAAGTAAAGAAGACATTACTTTGTTTTTTACTAGTCTTTAGTTTAGGAGTTTCTTTGAATGCTTTTTCGCAAAAAAAGGCAGTTACACAAGTTACCTTAAAACCTAATGCGGTTGCACCTTTTAAGGACACACTTTTTTATGTTTATAATAAAGTAGGTTCTTTTTCAGCTGAACACAGAGCCAATCTAATTACATCAAAGATAAAGGAACTTTACGAAGATTCTTTTTTCGAAGCAGATTCGCTAAAAATTGTACGTTCCGATATTAGTCAGGATATCATGTACAAGGGAGACTTTGTTATAATGTCGGTTTTAGAAGCTGATGCTAAAGCCGAAAATCAATCAGCCATTGTTATTGCGAAACGTAACTTACAGCTCATTAAAAAAGCAATTACGTATCAGAATGAAAATCATTCGAGACTTCCCAAACGTTTAGGATATACCGCTTTGTTAATTTTAATTATAGGCGTATTTCTCTTTTTGGTTGGAAAGATTTTTAATACTGTAAAATTTTATCTTTTAAAAAATAGCGATAGATATTTTAAAGGCTTTACTTATAAGTCGATAAATATTCTTTCGCCTCAGAAACAGCAGTTTGTTTTAATGAAATTGTTCGGGTTTGTAAAACTGGTAACACTAATTTTGATCGTATACCTTTCACTGCCGGTACTATTTAGCCTTTTTCCTGCTACAGAAGAATATACAACCACTTTGCTGCGATGGATTTTAGCGCCGGCGAAATCTGCCTTAATGGGATTTGTTGGTTTTCTGCCAAGTCTTATTACTATAATCGTTATTGTGGTCATTTTTAAATATGCGATAAAAATCATCAAATTCTTTTTTGACGAAATAAAAAAGGAGAACATAAAAATTGATGGTTTTTACAATGATTGGGCAATGCCAACTTTTAATATAGTTAGGTTTTTAATGCTGGCTTTTATGCTTGTTATTATTTTTCCCTATTTACCAGGATCAGATTCGACTATTTTCAAGGG
>Ga0247807_10000844_pt1 | contig 18698 bp, 22 predicted proteins | sample UWRJL074202C1_FD_179931 | JGI IMG/M metagenome (GOLD analysis project Ga0247807, IMG submission 179931) | Plant litter microbial communities from Arlington Agricultural Research Station in Wisconsin, United States - UWRJ-L074-202C-1 | ecosystem: Environmental > Terrestrial > Plant litter >...
CAAACATGCTATAATTCTCCCATATGCCAAAGTCAAAAAATAGCGAAAACGAAGAAGAGGTAGCAGTTATCCCGCATCAGAACGTAATTCAGAGAAATATTGTAGATGAGATGGAGGAGTCATATATTGACTATGCCATGTCAGTTATTACAGATCGTGCATTGCCTGATATTCGCGATGGGTTGAAGCCCGTGCAAAGAAGAATTCTTTTTGCTATGAGTAGACTCGGTCTTTTGCCGACTGCAAAATTCCAAAAATCAGCCAAAGTTGTTGGAGAGACTATGGGTAACTACCACCCGCACGGTGACGCAGCCATTTACCAAACAATGGTGAACATGGTGCAAGATTTTAACATGAGATATCCGCTTATCTGGGGACAAGGAAACTACGGTAATGTTGATGGGTATCCGGCGGCGGCTTCTCGTTATACAGAAAGTAAATTGAATAAGATATCAGTTCACATGTTGGGTGACTTGGAAAAAGATACGGTTGATTTTCGTCCTAACTATGACGGTACGAGAAAAGAGCCAACGGTGCTTCCTACAATGGTTCCAAACTTCCTATTGAATGGAACATTGGGTATTGCCGTGGGTATGGCCACAAACATTCCTCCGCACAACTTGAACGAGGTTATGGATGCGGTTAAGCACTTGGTAGACAATCCAGAAGCGACTGTGTTGGATCTAATGCAATTCGTGAAAGGTCCTGACTTTCCAACGGGAGCTATAGCTTTTAATCAAAAAGATATCGAGCATGCAAGTACGCATGGACGTGGAGGTGTTGTGGTGCGAGGTGATGCTGAGATCGTTGAAGAAAAAGCTGGGCAATCAAAGATCGTTATTAACTCAATTCCATATCGTGTTAACAAATCATCACTTATTGAAGCTATTGCAGATTTGGTTCGAGACAAAAAGCTTGAAGGTATTAAAGACATTCGAGATGAATCGACAAATGATATTAGAATCGTTATCGAGCTGAAAAACGGAATGTATCCTCAAAACATTTTAAACTATTTGTATAAACATACTCAATTAGAATCAACATTCCACTATAACCTTGTTGCTTTGGTTGATGGCGTGCCTCAAACACTGTCACTTAAGTCTGCGCTTGAAAACTTTGTTGGTCACCGAAAAGTGGTTATTAAAAGAAGAACGGAGTTTGATCTACGAAAAGCCGAAGATCGAGAGCATATCTTGCTTGGTTTGAAAAAGGCACTTGATCATATCGACGAGATTATCGCGATCATCAAAAAGAGTAAGGATACACCAGCTGCCCACATCGCCTTGATGAAAGAATTCAAATTCTCAGATCGTCAAACGACTGCGATTTTGGAAATGAAATTGTCGCGACTGGCGTCGCTGGAGCGAAAAAAGATTGAAGACGAGCTGAAAGCACTACAGGAAATTATCAAGGATCTTAAAGATATTCTAAAGAATCCTTCAAGAATCTTGACTATCATTAAAGATGAATCAGACTTGATGAAAGAAAAATTTGGCGATGAGAGAAGAACTCGAATCGTTAAAGGTGGCGTTGCCAACGTTGGCGTAGAGGATGTTATTCCTGACCAAGAGTCTGTGCTTGTTCTTACTGCAGGAGGATACGTTAAGAGAACAAACCCAGATGAATATAAGAAGCAAAAAAGAGGAGGGGTGGGCGTTGTAGACGTTGATGTAAAAGAAGAAGACTTCATCACGCATCTTGTGTCTGCGACAATGCATAACGAGCTATTATTCTTTACGGACAAAGGTAAGGCATATCAAATCAAGATGTATGATATCCCTGAAGGAAAACGAGCAACACGGGGAAAGTCTATTATGAACTTCCTTTCACTTGCACAAGATGAAAAGGTGACTTCAATTCTTCCAATGCCGAAAGAAGTGAAGAAGGTTGATGATATTTCTCTGATGCTTATCACAAAGCTTGGAACTGGAAAGCGTGTAAACCTTTCATCATTTAAGGATGTGAGACGAAGTGGAATTATTGCTATCTCACTTGATGATAATGATAGTTTGATTTCTGCTTCATTTGTAAATGAAAAAGATTCTATGATTTTAGTTGCAACAGATGCGCAATCGATCCGATTCTCAATTAATGAAATAAGAGAAATGGGACGATCGGCCGGAGGTGTTCGAGCAATGAAGCTTGATAAGGATGTTGCTATCGTTGCCGCTATCCCTGTTAAATTTGATTCAAAAGATGATGCAGAACTTCTTACTGTTTCTGCTAACGGATACGGAAAGAAAACATCATTGTCAGAGTATAAGATTCAAGGGCGCGGCGGATCAGGAATCAAGACATTTAAGGTGACTGACAAAACAGGTGATCTTATTGCCTCACAAGTCGTAACTCCCGAGCTTGATGAGATCGTTGCTATCAGTAAAAAATCTCAAGTGATCAGATGTGAATTGAAAGAAATTCCAAACCTTGGTCGCGATACGCAAGGTGTTCGAGTTATGAAATTAAGAGAAGGAGATAGTCTTGCGTCAGTTATAGGGGTATAATTTAAACATTAATTAATGAACATATAAAAAAACATGAACCCAACTAAAGATTTAAATATATTTCAGGTCTTAACCATCGTCGCATTCTTGATAATTGGAATTATAGGAATCGCATTGTTTGCCACAAGCAAAACAGGAAATGGCGGATCTGGATATAAGTCAACTATTTGGGGCGTATTGCCGAAGGCAAACATCGATGCCGGACTTGATCCATTCATAATCAGAGGTCAAGACCCTTCATTTACATATGTTGAATTTCCCGAAGAAGGATTTGAGCAAGCTATTCTGAAAGCGATTGCAGAAGGCAATGGGCCCGATGCGATTATTTTCCCTGACTATATGTTCTATAGTCAGCTTAATAAATTGCTCACCATTCCAAATGAAACTGTTTCTGCCGAGACGTATGCAAATACCTATCTGGATATTGCTGATAAGTTTACATTGGCTGATGGGGTAAAAGCATTTCCGATTCTCGTTGATCCTCTGGTAATGTATTACAATATTGATTTGCTAAAATCAGAAGGAGTTTTACTTCCTCCGAGAGACTGGGTTGAATTCGCCAACTTAACCGAAAGCGTAGTTCGTCGTCAGGATAACGGTATTATTGATAGAGCATATACCGCCCTTGGCGAATATGACAATGTCGACCATGCCAAAGATATTATCTTCGCCATGCTTTCACAAGTTGGGGTTGAGATGTCTTTCTATGATTATGGAATAAGTTCATATGCATCAGGCCTCACAAAATCAAGCAGTCCTTCAGGTGATCAATCTGCCGCAAGCCGTTTGAGTCGTGAAGTATTGATTTACTACACAGAATTCGCAAATCCGACTAAGCCTTCATATACGTGGAATAAATCATTTACCTCATCCCGCGAAGCGTTTTTGGCAGGTGATTTGGCGGTATATTTTGGTCCTGGATCTGAAGTTGAATATATGACAACAAGAAATCCGAATCTAAATTTTGCAATCGCACCAATTCCTCAGGCCTATCAAGATAAAAAAGTTACGCAAGCAAAAATGTATTCCATTGGATTTTTGGTAACATCTAAGAATGCGAATGCGGCATATCAGGACATTATGAGATTCTTTGATTCATATGAATTGAACGAATCATTGTCTAATTCAATACGACTTGCTTCAGCACGACGAGATGTATTGCTTAACTCAAAGCTGGCAAAGTCAGATCCGGATGTTGCGGTTATCAATGCTTCGGCAATCTATGCTGAGACATGGCTTGATCCAGATGCATATTTGTCAGACGATATTTTTTCAACTATGGTTAATTCTATCGTAACCGGTACACAAAGCATGTCTGATGCCATTGATGATGCATCTGAGCGCTTGAATCGATTATATTTAACAAGATAATATGATATTATAAAACCATGCAATTATTTTCAAGTTTATCCGCATGTTTCGCTGACAAATTAGGCGGCGGCTGCGGTTGGAAAGAGCTCGGTCCTATCGTAGATGAATTACTTAAAAATGTCATGCTGCTTGGCGTATTTATTGGTGTGCTGATGATTATGTATGCGGGATATATTTTAGTGCAGGGACAAGGTTCTGCAGAATCAAGAAGTCGGGTTAAGAAAATATTTATCAATATCGTGATCGGTATGGTTTTGCTTGTGGGAGCGTATTACATCGTGGAGTTTGTGTTGGATACGCTAAATGTTGGAGCTGAGTATCGAAATGGCGCAATAATTAAAAGAAATTAACATACAATATATATGAAAAAAATAATTATCATAGTTATCTTACTTGCGCTTTCGTTTAATGGGGCGGCAGTGCATGCTACTCTAACGCCGTCATCAGCCGGAGGGGCAGCTGCCGGAGGGGGCGCTGCCGCAGGTGCGGGCGGTGCTGCATCAAGAGCTGCTGCACAATCAAAAACGGTTAAACCAGCAGGTGTTGCCACTGAAGCTAAACCTTTGTTTAATCCACCGCTTGGAAATGGAACTGATGGTGGTTCTGATTTGAAAACTATTTTCCTTGGAGTGCTTGATGTTGCCCAGACTATCATCATCATGATAACAACCTTGTACCTTATCTTTGCCGGCTTTATGTTTGTTACTGCGAAAGGTGATCCGGGTAAGCTCAAGAAGGCAAGAGATGCGTTACTGTGGGGTCTTATTGGTGCTGCCCTGATATTGTGTGCGGAAGTATTGGCGTATGGAATTGGAGATACTGTTAAGGAAGTATTTAAAGGAAATTAATATATACATAATTAAAATAAAACCATGAAAAAAATAGTATTGATTACAATGATGGTGCTGACGGTGAATGCAAATGCATCACTGTTAAACCAGCCAAGAAATAATGGCGTTATTCAAAATACCGTTCCAAAAACTGGCACAAATCCCGGAAATACGAGCAATACGGGTACCAATCCAGGGAACACCAGCAATACTGGGACTAATCCTGGAAACACAAGCAATACAGGGACAAATCCTGGAAACTTTAGTACATCCCAAACAGGAGGTGAGAAGCCAACAACGGGCTCCTTTTCCACTTCAAACTCTGGGGTTCCAAAGTTATCTCTTGAGGGATTGGTTGCATGGGTATTGAGGATTCTAGATCAATTGGTATACGTAATTATTGGCGCATCGCTCGTTGCATTTTTATACGGAGTATTGAAGCTTTCACTTATTGACGGACACAAACCAGAAGCCCGAGAGCAAGCTCGAAAATTCATGTTCTGGGGAATTGTATCATTATTCGTAATGGTATCAGTATGGGGATTGGTAAACATATTGCAGCTTACGCTATTTGGCGGATCACCCTTGCGTGTTCCACAGCTTAAGTAGTATAATATGTATATAATTATAAATAAAAAAAATCATTAAAATAACTAAATAATATGAAAAAAATACTATCATTACTAGCAGCTTTCGCACCGGCACTTGCGTTCGCGACACGAGAAGCAGCCGGAGCTCCTATCGCTCGAACAGTTGATGGCGCATTGGACTGGGTTATCTATATTGCAGGACGTGCACTACCTTTGCTTATATTGGCAGCACTTGTATTGTTCCTTTTTGGAATCGTAAAAAGATTTTTCTTCTCACAAGGAACGGTTGATCGAACAGAAGCAGGTAAATATATCCTATGGGGTGTAGTTGCACTATTCGTAATGGTATCAGTATGGGGATTGGTAAACTTGTTGAGAGACTCTTTCAATCTTAACAACAATGATATTCCTGTTGCACCTGCGGTTCCTGTACAAGAGGCACCGTATGCAACTCCTGGAACAAAGAGACCATAAGTTCAGGTATTGTTTGAAAAAAGCTCTCAGGTTCATAGCCTCGAGGGTTTTTTTATTATATAATGAGTGGTATGCAAAAAGTCTACGCAATCCTCTCTAAGATTAATGAGATTATCATTAACCCGATTATATTCTTGCTGATAGGTGTGGCATTAATTTACTTTATTTATGGAGTGTTTGAGTTCCTATGGAAGTCACGGTCGAACCCTGCGGCTATGAAAGAGGGAAGAACGCATATGGCCTGGGGATTGTTTGGAATGTTTGTGATGTTGTCAGTATTTGGGTTTTTTAGAATACTGTTAAATACAGTCCCGGTGAGCGATAGAACAAAGACGAATGTTAACCGAGTGATTGATATTGAATAGATAAGGAAAAGAAAGAGCGTCGACCTGTAAACAGGGCGACGCTTTTGAATGATCTTAGAAGGGCAGATCGATGATAGGTTCGATAGGTTCCAATCCTAATCTTCTTTTTCCAACTAAGATTGATAATGGTTTTTCGCCATCTTTTTTGAACTTGATAGCTATCACTTTGCTGCCGGCTTCATCGTAGCCTGTCCACTTATCTTCGGAGAAGACTCCGGGAGAAGTTTCGAGATACTTGTCGTTTGTTTCCATACTGTGACGGAAAGACATGATTGCACCGTCATGCAGCTTCATCATCATCACACAGTCGTGAAGACGGTAGGTGAGTTCTGACTTAGTGACAGGAAGCCATTCGGTTTCCTTAGCATTTTCTTCATTCTCCGGTTCGAACATCTTATAGCCCGATTCGGTTCCAATCTCTCTCCAACCTGATGGGGCGAGTGGGAGTTGGGGGGTACGAGGACTTTCGATATAAACGGCTGAAGGCCTTGAACCTACGACACTTTCTGGATACTCAGTCTTCGGCGATGCAGAAGACCAAATTTTTCTGGCGACGATACTGATGACGATAAACACTAATGCTATGCCAATAAGTTTTCCTGCTTTCATGATTGTTTGTGTAAAAGGTTCGGTCTAATTAGTAGCGGTATGATATGAATTAGATGTGTATATTATACTCTATATATATAGAAAAGTCAATAGTTTGCAATAAAAAACGGCACGTAGAACTTAATCTACGTGCCGAGGGTTTTGACAGTGTCAGGCTTCTTTATCAGTCGCCGTTACCGTCGTTTCCATCATTTCCATCATGACCGCCATGACGATGGTGCAGTGAGTCTGTTACCAGTGTTTGCAAAGCGGTTCTGTTACCACCGTTGTCACCTTTTTTTGACTTTTTGCCGTCACCATCACTAAGGGTCGTATGCCTGCTGTCACCGGATATGGCCATTGCAAGCACGATAGGTGAAAGGTCTGTGCCTACAGTTGACTCTTTCAGAGCTTTTGCCATATCTGCAAGGTTTTTGGCCTTGTTGAGTTCTGCAAGGTTTTCACCGTTGGTTTCAATGACGAGCGCTCTGCTAAGTGCCGTAGCCTTCTCTTCCTCCTTGGTTTTTTCGATACTCGTTACTTCGAATTTAATAAGTCGGAGTCCAAGTTCCGAAAAGGATTCGGTTATTTTATCTCTTGCCGACTTGCTGATTTTTGGTTTTTGATCACGGAATTCCTCTACTGTTTCGCAGCCAATTTCATGAAGCGTAGATTCCATAGCGCCAAATATTTTGGCCCGAATCTGCTCTTCAGGTTTGTCGACGCTTAGATACCTGAAGGTATCTTCGATGACATAATCGGCATAATACTTTGTTACCAAAGGAAAGTTTAAAGAGTTTTCCTTTTTCGGTTTGACATCAATAACTTCACCATCTTCGGATCCTGTATTAATCTGCTTGAGTTGTTTTATGTCCTCATCTAGCGGAATGAGTTTCGCAATCAGAAAATCAGTAAATGGAAGGACTTTGCATACGCCCCATATTGCGGCACGCATGTTTGAGCCCCATCTTACGTATTTTCCTCCAATTTGAAGCTGTGATATTTTTCTGCCATCGATTTTTTGATCGAATGATGCTGCTGTCCATTTCCACCACAGGAGTACGTTTACAATCCCAACAGGGAAGTAGAACCAAAAGTTCTCATGAGTGCCTGGACCAAATACGCTATCTAGGAATAATATGCTTAATGAGCCAGTAAGGCCCGCAAAGACAATTAGTCCAATAGCGAACAATGTTAGCGCAATGCCTTGGTTTGATGCCAGGTCGTCGTTGGAAGCCTCCGTGCCCCGGTTGGGGAGCCTGAAGTTTTTTATGTGCAGCAATAGGATTACTACGCATAAGACACCAGCGATGACGCTGAAGTCCCAAAGTTCTAACATATCCTCATTGAACCCGAGTGCAGCAACTAGAATCACAATGGCTAGTAGCCAAGTGATCCAATTTGCCAGGCTTTTTGCTTTTTCAGCGTCTATCTGTTCTTGTGTAATCATTGTTTCTGGTGGTTTTGTTGTTTTGAAATTTCACCCCTAGCTCACATAAGTTAGGGCATTTACCTATATATTATAGCATGTTTTGTATAAAAAATCAAGGTATTGCGAGACTGGCGATATATAACAAAAAAGCACCTATTACAGTGCTTTTTTATGTTTTTGGTGGGCAAGGAGGGACTCGAACCCTCAATCCGTGAAGAACTAGTTCCTAAGACTAGCGCGTATACCAATTCCGCCACTTGCCCAGCTTTCCTGACTTGTCCGCCTAATAGGATTTGAACCTATGACCGTTCGCTTAAGAGGCGACTGCTCTACCAACTGAGCTATAGGCGGTTATATATTCCAATCATAATAAGCTGGTGGACCCGAGGGGATTCGAACTCCTGACCTCCTCAGTGCAAATGAGGCGCTCTACCAACTAAGCTACGGGCCCAATACATAGTAATATACTATTTTCTGTCGCAGAAAGCAATAGTTTTGTATTTCTTTATAACTTCTTTATGAAAACTTTATCTTCCTCGTTCTATTATAAACGAATGAGAAAAATTAATCATACACAAAATAGCTCAGAAAAAGGGTTTATTGCATTATTCTTTATACTTGGCATATCGTTTACTTTCCTTACGTGGATATCGCTCGGGTCTGAACGGGTCTTCGAATACTTGCAGGTAAAGAAGGACTTTGTTCAGGTCAGAGCTGAGCTACATCATCATGTGCTGTGCGCTGATTCATTCGTTCGTATCATGATCGCTTCTGATTACAATCTAACGTTTGTGGATAACTCCTTTAGTTTCGACCGTCATGCCTATTTTGATGATGAAGGAAGATGTCAGGTTTCTGACATACGAATGGTCCGGGTAAATGAGCATATCGATAAAATATTCTTTATCTCAGAAGATTTCAGCTTTGAGTATCAATTCAAAAACGGCTTTGTAAACCACATACTTTCTTTTAAATTACCTTAACCCCTTTGTTTTAGAATAAGTGCATTATCAATTAATTATATTAAAAAACATGAAAATAAAACAAATCAATACAAAGAAAGGATTCACCCTAATAGAAATATTAGTTGTGATTGGAATTATCGGGATTCTGGCTACTGTTGTTCTGGTTGCCGTAAATCCCTCAAGACAGTTCAAGCAAGCTAGAGACTCCCAGCGAGTTGCAAACATAAATACCATCCTAAATGCTTTGGGTCAAAATATGGCTGACCATGAAGGTAACCTGTTTTGTGATGGTGCAATCCGAACGCTTGAGGCATCGGGCTACACCATAAGATCAGGACCTGGAAGTTTTGACATAGCCGACTGCCTCGCTCCGGATTATATTCCGAAGCTCCCATACGATCCAAACAAGGAAGGTGCGCATTATGAAAATGAAGATGACTATGATACTGGCTACATGCTAAGGGTGGGCGAGGACGGTCGATTGACCGTTGTTGCCCGAAGTGAGATTGATCCAAATCAAGAAATTACAGTAACAAGGTAAGGTACAACAAAATCACTTGAATTTATAATTGATTAATGTTATATTGTATGAATTATGAAATTATTATCGTCACTCAAAAAAGCAGACCTTCGTCAAGGTGAATTTATTGTACGCCGTGGAAAGCATCTATACCGTATTAATAAGGCCAATCGTAAACGAAACGCAAAACAAGGCTAAGCCTTGTTTTTGGTTTATAGAATAGCGGACACCGAACCTGAGGAGGGAACGGTGTCTTTTATTGTGAATCAAATGTCCTATATGTCCTTAAGGACAATCCGTATGCTTTAAAAGGTCAGAATCAGAATGTCCTTGACAGGCGACTTGACTCTTATTTGACTTATATCAACAAACATGATAAAAATATAAAAACATTATGGCAAATACTTCAACACCTACATTTTCATTTAAGGTGAAAAATGTAACTAAAAAATTATTATCAGCTATACCTGAGCGTTCAAGGGTTATTATCTCTCATCGCTTTGGACTTGATAAAAGTACTGAGAAAATGACGCTTGAAGCTATTGGCGAAAATTATGACATTACACGAGAACGAGTGCGACAAATCGAGGCTAACTCAATCGTGACTATTCGAAAGTCTCAAGTCTTTAAGGAAGAGGCTAAGGTGTTTGAAGAGCTTGCCTTATACATCAAGCAAATCGGAGGCGTGGTAGCTGAACACGATCTTTTGAGCCATTTGTCAAAAGATGAGTCAACTCAAAACCACTATCATTTCCTATTGATTATCGGTGACCAATTTAAGAAGGAGAAAGAGACTGAAGAATTTCATCACCGATGGCATGTTGATTCAGACCTATCTAAGAAGATTCACGATGCTCTTAAGAAACTGTATACAAATCTGGACGACAACTCATTGATTCCTGAAAATGAGATGATCAAGTCTTTCATGGATAACGTAAAGGATATCTCAGAAGAATTGAAAAATGACGAGATATCAAAGAGATGGTTGCGTATTTCAAAGCATATCGATAAGAACCCTCTCGGAGAATGGGGTAAGTCAGCTTCAACTAACGTAAAGGTTAAGGGAATCAGAGACTATGCCTACCTTGCTATGAGAAAGCACGGGTCACCAGTTCACTTTAAAGAGATTGCAAAGCTGATCCAAAACGTGTTCGGCAAAAGAGCGCATGAGGCCACAACGCACAATGAGCTTATTAAAGATAATAGATTCGTTCTTGTAGGTCGTGGGCTGTATGCCTTGGCTGAATGGGGATATGTGTCAGGTGTCGTAAAAGACGTTATTGTTAAGGTATTAAACAAGTACGGACCTATGACAAGAGAGGAAATCTTCGACAAGGTGATGAAAGAGAGATATGTAAAGGAAAACACTATATTGGTTAACTTGCAAAACTCAAATGCCTTCAAAAAGGATTCATCAGGCAAATATCACGTAATAGCTGAAAAATAAACTTGATTGCCAATATTATTTGTGCTATGCTTTTCTTACTATTTATTAATTAAACAAAACATTCAAATTAAACAATTACATGCGTATATTAGGTATCAATCTTAACGATAATCAAAGAATAGAAATGGCATTAACTGCTGTCTTTGGAATTGGACGTTCAAGAGCTCACACTATATTAGATAAGGCTTCTATCGACTACAGTAGAAAGGCTAAAGACCTTTCTGTTGAGGAAGAGAATACAATCCGTACACAAGTTGAAGCTTTCAAACTAGAAGCTGATCTTAAAAGAGAGATCGGAACAAACATCAAGAGATTGAAAGATATCAAGTCATACCGAGGTACACGACATGCAAAGAAATTGCCTGTTCGCGGACAAAGAACAAAATCTAACGCTCGAACTCTAAAGGGTGTTAAAAAGACTATGGGATCTGGTAAGAAGAAAGAAACTAAGAAATAAAATAATTAACTAAACACGTAAATCACTATCATGGCAAAAACAATTGTAAAAAAATCAGCTAAAGATGCAAAATCTTCTGCAAACAAGCTAAGTAAAAGAAAAATGGCATATGCTGTTTTGAATATCCAATCTACATATAACAACACTAAAGTTGTTCTTACAGATGAGAAAGGAAATCCAGTAGCATCTTCATCATCAGGATCACTAGGATTTAACGGTGCTAAAAAAGGAACACCTTTTGCTGCAGCGAAGATCGGAGAGGTTCTTGCTGACAAGGCTATCATGATGGGAGTTAAGGAAGTTGGTGTGGTTATCAAAGGAACAGGTTCAGGACGTGAGTCAGTTGTGCGTTCATTTATTTCAAAAGGTATCTCAATCGATACGATCAAGGATAGAACTCCTGTGCCACATAACGGTCCAAAGCCTAAAAAGCCAAGAAGAATCTAATAATTAACGCATTTAAATAATAATACAAATACTATGAAAATCGGTCCAAAATTCAAAATCGCAAAACGCCTAGGTGCTCCAATCTTTGAGAAAACTCAAACTCAAAAATTTAGAGTAAAAATGGAAAATGCTCCAAAGAAAAAAGGGAAGAAAAATGTTTCTTCTTATGGTCTTCAGTTGATTGAAAAACAAAAAGCTCGTTTTACATACGGTATTACAGCTGGACAATTTGGAAAATATATCAAGCAAGTTATTGACTCAAAGACTGTTCACGGTCCAGAAGAGCTATACAAAAAACTTGAAACAAGACTTGATAACGTGGTGTATCGAATGGGACTTTCAAATACAAGACGTTTTGCTAGACAAATCGTATCTCACGGTCACATCCTAATCAACGGTGTTAAAAACACTGTTGCATCAACTGTTGTTCGCGAAGGTGATGTTATCTCAGTTCGAGAAGGAAGTAAGAAAACAAGAACATTCCATGACTATGCAGAAAGATCAAAAAATCTTACTGTACAAGACTGGCTATCATTTGATGGGGACAAGATGAGCGGAAAGGTTGTTAAGTTACCGACACTCCAAGGGCAAGAAGTATTATTTGATCTAGGTCAAGTGATCGAGTTCTCAAAGAGATAAGATACATAAATAACTTATTAAATAAAAACAAAAAAAATAATTATGAACACATCAATAGTATCACCATCAAAACCAAAAATAATTAAAGAAACTGGTAACAAGGGTTCGTATGAAATCGGTGGTTTGTACCCAGGGTATGGACATACTCTTGGAAACTCATTGAGACGTATTATCTTGTCATCACTTCCAGGTGCTGCTATCACATCTATTAAGATTGCGGGAATTCCTCATGAATTCTCAACTATCAAAGGGATAAAAGAAGATGTTATCTCAATGATTTTGAATTTGAAGAAAATCAAATTTTCTATCGTGGCCGGTGAAGAAATCGTTCTTACTCTAAAGAAAAAAGGAGTAGGTGCAGTTACTGCAGCTGATATCGATGTTGCCGGACAAGTTGAGGTTCTAACTCCAGATCAACACATCGCTACAATTACTGAGTCAGATGCTGTTCTACAAATGGAAATCACTCTATCAAACGGTATCGGTTACGTTTCAAAAGAAGTATTGCAAAAAGAAAGAGTGCCTGTTGAGTCAATTGCACTTGATGCTGCATTCTCACCAATCGTAAACGTGTCATATGATGTTGACCAAATGCGTGTTGGAGACCGAACAGACTTTAACAGACTAATCATCAATATCGAGACTGACGGATCTATTACTCCAAAAGAGGCACTAGAGAAATCAATTGAAATCATGATCTATCAATTGAAGGCAATCATCGACTTCCAAGACGTTGAAATCGTTAAAGAAGAAGTTGAGGCTAAAAATGAGGAATTGAAAGATGACGAGGAAAATAAACTGGATAAAGATGTGCTAGACGATGTTTTGAAAACTAGAATCGAGTCACTTGAAATTAGTCAAAGAACTATCAACGCGCTTATCGAGGCAAACATCAGAACTATAGGAGGTTTGATTCGAAAGAAAGAAAAAGATCTTCTAGACGTTGACGGAATGGGAAAGAAAGGCCTAGACGAGCTAAAAGAGATATTAGCAAAATTTGACTTAACAATTAAAGAATAATACTTGATTTTTAACAGTATTTAAGATATATTTACAAGACTATGAGACACCACAACGCAAACAGAAAATTTAATAGAGGAAGAAATCAAAGAAAAGCTTTGATCAGATCTTTGGTACGTGAGCTTTTTGTACACGGAAAAATCCAAACAACTTTGGCGAAAGCTAAAGAGTCTGCTCCATATGCTGAAGATTTTATTACAAAAGCAAGAATCGATACTGTTGCGTCACGTCGTGATGTTTCAAGAAGAATGGCTAACAACGATATCGTTGGAAAATTGTTCTCAGAAATTGCTCCAAAATATATCGGAAGAAACGGTGGATACACAAGAATTATCAAAACTGGACCAAGACAAACTGATGGAGCTCGTATGGCTATCATAGAATTAGTATAATAAATAACACAATGAAATACACAATAGACGCAACAAATAAAAGATTAGGTAACCTGGCACAAGACGTGGCTAAACACCTTATGGGTAAAAACTCAGTAGACTTCGCTAAAAACGTGGTTGCTGACGTTGAGGTTTTGGTTATCAACGCTTCAAAACTTGATATCTCTGACAAGAAAAAAGATGAGAAATATTATCTTACATACTCAGGATATCCAGGTGGACAAAAGAAAGAATTCCTAGGACATTTACTAGAAAGAAAAGGCATTGAAGAGGTTATTGTTCGCGCAGTGTCAAGAATGCTTCCAAAAAACAAGCTACGAGACAGAATGCTTTTAAATATCGAAATAACTAAATAATACTATATGGCAACAAAATCAACATCAAAATACTTCGAAGCAGTAGGAAGAAGAAAAACATCTTCTGCACGAGTTAGAATTACTCCAGCGTCAAAAACAACAGTAGTTGTAAACGACAAAGAGCATACTGACTATTTTATGACGAAAGAGTTACAAAACCTTTCAATCGAGTCTCTAGTAAAAACTCTTCCTGATACATCTTTCGAGATTACAGTTAAAGTTTCTGGAGGTGGAATTAACGGTCAAGCTGAATCAGTAAGACTTGGAATTGCTCGAGCACTAGAAGTGTTTGATGCAGAACTAAGAGCTCCTCTTAAAAAAGAAGGATTCCTTACGAGAGACGGTAGAGCTAAAGAAAGAAGAAAATTCGGTTTGAAGAAGGCGAGAAAGAGCAAACAATGGTCAAAGCGTTAATCAACGTTTTATACAAAAAAACTTCATCAGCACGATGGGGTTTTTGTTTTGAAATGGTTCGATTTCGAGGTATAATTAGCGCTATGGATAAAAAAACAAAAAAAATTTCTCTTCAATTTTTTTTAATTAGCTTAATTTTCAGTTTATCGCCAGTAAACGCATCTGCAGATGCTGATGCTGACAACTATTTCCAACGCATCACAAATGCAACCGGTACTATAAGTGTTTCGCATCAAGCTGCTATAACCACCTTTGTTGAATCTGCCAAAGCTCACGGGTACTGGGATAACCTTATTGATGTTGGGCCATTTGCAGGTGATCAATTGTCGGCAGCCCTAGTTAAGTTGAAATACGCAACGAATGGAAGTTCGACCCTCTCTAATATCGGTTTTGTTTCAGGGGATTATACACCAACTACCGGTTTGCAAGGAAATGGTACGAGTAAATATTTGAATACGAGATTGAATTACAACACATTTACAAGCGGGTTAATTGGACTATCTTTCTATACAGGTCAGCCAAGTAATTCAGATTATCGCTTTCTCATTGGAACAACGAATGCCTCAAGTCCGCGTTTGCACTTGTATACACGAGGGTTGACGAGTGGGGCGCATCAATTGCAAATAGGAGGTTCGACAACAACACTTACGTTCTCAGGAAGAGGGAATGAGGGCTTTTACCACGGCATGCGACAGTCGCTTACGAGTCTTAAGATGGCAGTGAATGGGCTAATCGCAGCTACAAGTAGTGCCGCTGTTGATAATACGACTAAAAATGCAGACATAACAGTATTTTCTGGCAACGGTCTTTTTCCATCACCAGATAAGGGATATTTTTATGCTATTGATGATGGAGGTATGAGCGACCAGGAAATTGTTGATTATGCCAAAGACGTGCGGGTTCTTGTAAAAGCTTTTGGCCGTTTGGCTCAACCTGCTGCAACACCTTTAAATTATGTTTTGATCAGCGGCCAAAGTCTTTCAATTGGGTTTCAGGGAACTCCTGCATTGACCACGACTAATAGTTTAGTTTATAACAACAGGATGTTGGCTAGTGGGAGTGTTGCTCCTACGAACATGGGAACACTTAGTCCTCTGGTCGAGGTGAATAATGAAACAATTTCTTCAGGTTTTGCAAATCTAGTATCAAAATTGACACGGGATGCAAATCCAGGTGACTCGAGTCAAGATGTAGTGATAAGTAACTGGGGAGTAGCCGGAATTTCTTATTCGGGACTAAAGAAAAGTACAAATCCATATAATAATTCTATTATCTCTGCACAAAATGCGAAAAGTATAAGTGAATTATACAACACAAGCTTTGCGACACCCGGAGTCCTGATTGTTCACGGTGAAGGTGACAGTGTTTCGAATACATATCAATCGGATGTTGAGCAATGGCAGTCTGACTATCAAAGCGACTTGAATGTGGTTACAGGATCAAATAACGTCGTTCCACTCTTCCATTCTCAGCCGAGTACGTGGACACAGTCACCAAGTGTTTCAACCGCAAAATCTCCAATAGCTTTATTAAAAGCGCATGAAGCTAATCCGATGAAAACGGTCCTTGTTGGCCCGAAGTATTTTTTACCATATGCAGATGGGCTTCACTTATCAAATTCTGGATATAGATGGCTTGGAGAATATTACGCTAAAGCATGGTACAAAAGAGTTGTTAAGGGCGAAGTCTATAGTCCGCTTAGGCCTGAAAAAATTTCCCGAACGGGAAATGTAATAGACGTTACGTTTACCGGAAATGTCGGCAATCTTGTTTTGGACACTACCCGAGTTTCAAATCCCGGAAATTACGGCTTTGAATACACTGATGCCAGTTCTTCCGCTTCAATCAGTTCCGTTGCCGTTACTGGTACTTCAACCGTGCAAGTAACGCTTAACACAGTGCCGACTGGTAATGATAAAAAATTGAGATACGCATTTACTGGCACACCGGGAACCGCAGGGGGAACAAGTACCGGGCCGAGAGGAAATCTTCGTGACTCTGATCCAACGGTTTCTCCAAACGGGTATGACCTCTTCAACTGGACCGTTCATTTTGATAAAGGTATTTCCCCGGTTATAAGCGGTCTTCAGGCAATGCCTAATACTTCAGGGGCTATCATTTCTTGGTCAACCGAAGAGCAAACTACGACTCAGATTGAATATGGCTTGACAGCCGATTACACAGCATCAAGTACCTTGTCAACGGCTTCAACAACCTCTCACGCGGTAACCCTCTCAGGTTTACAGCCGGCGACGATATATCACTATCGAATAATATCAGGCGATAGTTCAGGCAATACGTTTGCATCGGATGATCATACGTTTACGACCTCTGTCGGTCTAACAGTTGAAATGCCTCGTCTTTCGGCAGGGTCTTCAGGAGGAGCCTCAGCTATTCCTTTGAGCTTGCAGGCAAATTCAGGTGACACTGTTCTTCCGCCCTGCTGCAAGCCAATAGTGCCCACCTATTCATTTACAAGAAATCTTTCGTTTGGGATAAATAATTTGGAGGTTAGATGGCTTCAGCAGTTTTTGAACGCAAAAGGATTCACTGTTTCAAAGATTGGCGCGGGCTCAGCCGGCAAGGAGACGACGTTCTTCGGTGCTGCGACAAGAGCTGCGTTGGCGAGATTCCAAAAGGCGAATAACATTTCTCCGGCTGTCGGGTTCTTTGGGCCGATAACGAGGACGTTCATGGGCGGGATGAAATAAGGTTTTAATAAATTTCCAAAAAGCCTCAGCTGAGCTTTTGCATTACCTATCATATTTGTTAGCTGTAGGTTGGAACAATCTCTATTGATGCTGTATAATTAATGTATATGAAATTTGGGAAATATCGAATCAGGGGATTTACGCTCATTGAGCTTCTTGTTGTGATAGCAATTATAGGCTTGCTATCCTCGATCGTGCTGGCCTCTTTAAACAGTGCAAGAGCTAAGGCTAGAGACGTTAAGCGTTTGGCTGACGTTAGACAGTTAATAATGGGTATTGAGTCATTTTATGCAGCGAACGGATATTATCCTACTCAGCTAAGCATGGCAACTGCTTGCAACGTTGCTCCATACGGCAATGCGCTTAACGAACTTATTTCAGGTGAATTTGTAAACATGCTTCCTCTTGATCCGAGAAACACTCCCAACACAGTGCCTCATTTTTGTTATCAATATTCCGGCTTGGGAATATCTGCAAATTACGATAATCAGTCTAGCTCATGGTTCTGTAACGGTATAACTCGTTCAAGCTACAAGTATACGCTTTTCTTCTCTACGGAAGGAACTGAGGCCCCCTATTCCTTAGTGACAAATGCATCGGGAGTTGTGCAGGATATTTTTACATATTGCGTTCCCGGACCGTTAAAATAATTTTACGCCCTGACTGTGTCTTGCTCAAAAAAGGTTGTTGTAATTTTTGATATTTTTTGTTGTATGCTGAAATGTAAAATCTGAAAACCTTTTAAATTCGCCAAGTATTTTACCCAATAAAAAACCCCATTCGACAATGGGGTTTTTCTTTTTTTAGTATATAATGGAATCATGAATAACGATCAAAACATCGATCAAGATGACGAAATAAAAATTGATTTAGACACTGAACTAGATATGGATATTGAACCAACATTTGAGCCTGTATCACGCGATATAGAGCCAGAAATAGACCATACGGACGAGGACGACATCATATCCGAGGATGAGTCTGAAAACCCAAAAGCGGCCCTTAAAAAGCTAAAGGAGGAGCTTAAAATTGCTAAGCAGGAAAAGATGGATACGCTGACAAATTGGCAAAAAGATAAGGCGGAATTTATCAATGCCAGAAAGCGAGATGAGGATGCAAAGCAAGAAATTATCAAATACTCAAACCAAGTATTGATTGCTGATTTGCTTCCTATTATTG
>Ga0247807_10000846_pt1 | contig 18688 bp, 13 predicted proteins | sample UWRJL074202C1_FD_179931 | JGI IMG/M metagenome (GOLD analysis project Ga0247807, IMG submission 179931) | Plant litter microbial communities from Arlington Agricultural Research Station in Wisconsin, United States - UWRJ-L074-202C-1 | ecosystem: Environmental > Terrestrial > Plant litter >...
ATGTACGCTTTCCCCATATATGCTAGCTATCTTCTGGACTAATTAAGTCCAGGTTATTGGCAGCGTCTCGGCCGTTCTTGGTAGCCCCAAGCTCTATGGAGATGCATACACGAATTCACCCGCAAAGGCCAATGTCTCATCCATTGCTTTCGCAGGAACCGTGGCTGGTATGCTCATTTTTGGATACACTAGTGATAAATGGTCCCGCAAGAACAGTCTCCTAGTATCTACCGTTTGTCTGGCTCTCTTTACTGCGCTTGCCGCCGGCTCCTATGGATATAAGGGTAGCATTCAGGGCATGTTTGCAGCACTTACTGCTTGGCGTTTTCTTGTTGGAGTGGTGAGTTCTTCCCAATTCCTACCAGTTCTAGAAAATTGTAGTTCGTACAGCACAAGGGAAATACTTCTTGAATCATAAAGTCTTTTCACAAAGTGCACTAAGAGCAATCACTAACATTTGTGATAGGGGATTGGAGGAGAGTATCCAGCGGGCTCAGTTGCTTGTTCCGAATCAACTGGCGAGCTGAAAAGTGGCACGCGTAACCGATGGTTCATTTTGTTTACTAATGTTATGATAGATTGTAAGTTCACTTATCAACTCTTCCCTTTAGAACCCATATGCACCGAGAGCTTCACGGCCTCGTAGATCTCTCTTGCTACTGCTCCTTTCCCTCAAGTTAGTATACTAATTCATTTATAGGGGGATTTGTTATCGGTGCCTTGGTTCCGTACATTGTGGTTGTGGCTACAACTGAAAACCACTTACGTGCAGCTTGGCGAATTATGCTTGGATTGGGATGTGTCTGCCCAATCGCACTTTTGTTCTTGCGGGTCAAACTAAAGGAGCCAGAAGAGTTTCAAAAGGAGTCGATGAGAAATGTTCGAATTCCTTATAAGCTGGTCTTGAAGTTCTACTGGTTCCGATTGCTTATCGTCTCTAGCATCTGGTTCTTGTACAATGTGGGTTCATTCTCTCAGCTTTCTTAAGCTCTCAGCTGACTCTTTCAAGTTTTCTTCTTATAGTTTTGGCATTTACTCCAATACTATTCTCGGCAACATTCTTGGAGAGGGTGCTCCACTCTCCCGGTCTTTCGGCTGGAATGTTGTCATCAACTTGTTCTATATTCCAGGGGCGATGTTTGGCTCTATTCTTTCTGACTGGATTGGGCCCCGCTACGCCTTATCCCTCGGAGTCTCTATCCAAGCAGTTGTCGGTTTCCTCATGGCCGGTCTCTATCCTACACTTTCTAAAGTTGAAAATGTAGCCGGCTTTGTAGTTGTGTACGGAATCTTCCTCTCGTTAGGAGAGATGGGACCGGGCGACAACATTGGACTTTTGGCATCCAAGACATGTGCGACCGGTGTGCGCGGTCAATATTATGCTATTGCTGCCGCCGTTGGTAAAATTGGTGCTTTCATTGGTAGGTTCCTTTACTTTATCATTATTAAGCTGGAGTAACCCAGCTAACCACAATTAGGCACATATGTCTTCCCTGAGATTCAGAAGATAGGTGGTGGAGGTTCTGCAGCAACTGCCCAGTACCCCTTCTACTTGTCCAGCGCTTTATGCGTGGTGACTGGATTGCTCGCGTTGTTCGGTCTGCCAAATGTGGAACAAGACACCATCACGCTCGAGGACATCAAGTTTAGAGCTTACCTGGAGGCAAACGGTTGGGACACCTCGCAACTAGGTTTGGCCAAGGGTGAACATGTCGAGAGAACTTCTGCCGCCCACCATGAGAACCAGAAGGTCATGGAAGGAGAAAGCGAGAAGAATTGAGTGTTGCGCGTTTGTCTGAACCCCTGAATATTGGATATGCCTTACCAAGCCATCCCTCCTTTTAAATATGTATAGACTTTAATCAAGTGCGCAAGAAGAAATAGCCAATAATCTAATATGCTCAAGTGTACATACCAGATTTCGCCGTGTGAGATGACTGTTTACTATCAAGGGCTCCTTTGGATCACAGTTATTGACTCTATACCTTTGCAGCCCTAAGACTATCGTGGTTTTGGGTATGAGTTTTCAAGACATTAATAGTTACTTTCTTCTATTTAAAGGATAATTTGGCAGCCCGCACGCGAAGAATGGGCTTGCAGGTCAGAGTATAAGAGCATAAAACAGGTAATGCGTAGCCGAGTACAACGCTTTACTAACCAGCGGAACTAAATGCTGTTATGGGACAATACGAGCTGATGAGAAAGATATATTAGTCCTCCTTCGTCAATATGCTTCTAGTAATGGTCCAGAATTATGCACTCGAGTTTAGACCAATAGGAGGAATTTGTTTAGAATTAATATTTCTTGCAGAATAAGTCACTTGGGTTCGTGGGAGATTAGGGTTTGGGTCTATGTTTGAATTGCATTGCATATATGGACAGATATGAGAGTGAATATAATACACTCTCGGCGTCTCTTCTTTCAAGCGGAGACGCTGAGGACTTCTATGTTTCTAGTCTTCACGGGATAGATGAATGATTGAGCAGTGCGTAAGTATGATCAGTGTTTCGTATGATGATAACGGCAGTAGATCTGCGTGAAAGCACACAGAGAAGGTTTTCCGCATCTGCTACGAACCACCACCAACGGATGTGGTCTAGACCTTGTAGAAACAAAAACCAACGTAGAAGCTGGCGGCCTCCATTTCCTCAGGACTGACCAGAAGATCACCGCCTCGCTCTCTGACGTGCATCCGCTCACTTAGTGGTCCCAGCACCTTGTCATCCTTTTCGGTCTTCCAGATATCATCGAAATGCTTGTGGTACTGCATTTCTAGATTGTAATCTTCGGCAAGTGCACGGAATGCTTCCCAAGGAACAACATACTCCGGAACTTCCTCCACTGCTTCGTGTAGGAAGTAGTTGTACTTCCATCCGAATGGAGGACGGAAGATACCATCAGCAGGCGTTGGCCCAGGAAATCGGACGCGGTATATATCGTTGCCCCATGAAGCGGTGTCTTCTGCTTCACCCTCCTCTATTTCCCCTTCGTCTGCGTTGTCTTCGCCTTCCCCAGATTGCTCGGCCTTGGGCTTTGCGGCTTTCTCGTTGAACTTCCGGACATTTTCACTGATTACATCAGAGCTTGGTATACATCCGATGAGCCTGCCACCTTTCTTCAAAGCACCAGCAACATTCTTTAGCATTTGTCGTGCTTTAGCTTCGCTTTCGAATGCATAATGCATGCAGAACATCATTGTTACAACGTCGAAACCACCACCACCGAACCTTGAGGGTCCACCTGATCCATCAAAACCTACATCTCGAACCAGATGAACTTTATCAATCGGCTCACCGAAGCAATCCTGCACGAAGAACTCCCCATGAAATAATTGAGGTTGCGGTCTACTGTTGTAACCTCCCCGGCCGCCTCGTCCTCCGCGACCTCCTCCGCCACGACTCGCCATTTGTCGATAGCGCTCTTTCGCCTGGTCAATTGAGATATCGGCAGGGTCTAAACCAACATATAGCTCAACCGATTGTGGTGCTTGTTGCCATTTGCCTAAATCTCCACCCTTTCCACACCCGAGGTCCAGTACCAAAAGTCCTTTGGGTGGTGGTCCCTCAGCGAAGACCATACCCCCACCACCGCGCTCTTGTGCTCCAGGTGTATAGTCCTCCATTGGTGAGAACTTCTGGATCAATGTGCTCTTGATCCAGTTATTGAAGCTTCGAAGCCCTTTGATGCGACTATCTGTCTTTCGCCAGTCTCGGCCTCGCTCTGGTACCGCGTTGTAATGCTGGCGCACTGCATCATGGATCCCTTTGCTAGCCTGAGCTTGTTCTACTTCCCTTTCTCGCTCGAGCTGCTTCTGTCTGATATGTTCTCGTTCTGCGTCGGTAATTCGAGCTCGCTGACCTGGACGCTTGAGCTTCCGAGCTGGAGGTGAGGCTGATCTCTGGCGTTTCGTTGAAGGCGACGGAGATCTTCTCGAGTCGATTCGTCTAGGCGCAGAAGCAGAAGGCGATCTTGATCTTTGTCGCTTTTTGGCAGGCGCAAGCTTTGTAGCATTAAAAGGTTGCGGCTGGGCATCTAATGGTGAGATATCTGTATTTCCAGCCATATTGAAATACTCGTATTTGTAGATTTTGCGTTGAGAACGAGCTGGCGCAAGTTGAGTGATTGTGTAATACTGTGTAACGATCACCTGTCGCACATCAAAGAAAGCTAGTCGGTGATTCTGAAATGGCAGCGGGTAAGGAGGAGCTCGTAAGAATCTCAGTTTTGTAGGGGAGTTGATTGTCTTTAGATTTGTTTGCGGGCCCTTTCGATCCTGCCTCGCCTGCCCCATTTTAAGTCACCCCAACACCAAGCTTTACGCGTCGGCACTAGTCGCCTGAGATCAGAGCTCAAAGAAGCAGTACCTACCCATCATCGAACAATCACAAACCTCCCACAACTCCACCCACGAGACTCTCTTCCTATTACTTTGAGCTTCTTCGTATCTCACTATATCATATACACATATTTGCGCAGCCAAGATGGGTTCAGATCCTCAGTATGCAAAGTATCCTCTACTTCCGCTCTCACAACACATCTTCACTCTTACCAATCCTTCCGCATCCAAGGCAAACCAGCAAACGTCTCTGAAAAGTTTACAAGATGCGATATCCGAACATAAGATGGCACCGCTTTACCGGTATCTATCCCATCCTACCGAAGGCATTTTGAATGGCTCGGGCGTAAGCTCTTCCAGCCCATCGCAGCCAACAAGCAGGAAACCGAGCGCAGCTGGAATGGTTGCAAGTAGACACTCAATACCTAATGTTAACCTTCCCTGGGACGAGGCTTTGTACGAGAAGTTGAAGAAAGAGAATGACGAGGAACTAGAGGGCTTCAAGAAGGAAGAGGAGGAGGCAGAGGAGAAGGCTGGAGAGACTGAAGTACAGGCTGCACGAGGAAAGCGTGCAGAGTTTTGGGCTCGAGTTGGTGATAAAGTAAGCAAATCATATTGTGTAATACTAGGAAGCTAACATGTTTACCCCCAGGACCGCTCTATTGCAGCATACGAGGAAATATTCGAGAAGACTGGCGTCCTAGGAACCAAAATTGATCTCGTACTTGCTATCATTCGTATGGGACTATTCTATGGAGACAAACTACTGGTAAAGAAGCATGTGGATCGTGCAAAGACTTTGGTCGAAAGCGGTGGAGATTGGGACCGCAGAAATCGGCTGAAGGCTTACCAAGGTCTATATTTTCTCACTGCTCGATCATACAACCTTGCGGCACCTCTCCTCCTTGACAGTCTATCTACCTTCACTAGTTACGAACTTTGCACCTACTCGTCTCTGGTCGTCTACTCTGTTTTAGCAGGATCAGTCTCCCTTAAGCGTGTTGACTTCAAGTCTAAGGTGGTTGATGCACCAGAAATCAAAGCTATTCTCGGCGATGGTGATGACAAATTATCTGCACTTTCGGGAGCTTTATCAGCAGGGCCTGGGGCAGACGAAGATATGGTTGACGCTACTCAGTCAGGGACCAAAACCGTCGTCAATCTTACCACTCTTGGGACCGATGCTCCAGAAGCCGAGGCCGCCATTGATTTTTCTTCATTGGCACAACTGGTGAGCAGCTTGTATACTGGAAACTATAAGGCCTTCTTTGGGGCTTTGGCAGCTGTCGAAGTGGCCTTTTTAAGCCAAGATCGGTATCTTTACGAACATAGAGGGTGGTTTGTTCGGGAGATGCGTCTCCGTGCATACCAGCAACTTCTTCAAAGTTACCGAGTTGTTGGTTTAGAAAGCATGGCTAATGATTTTGGCGTCTCTGTTGATTTCCTAGACCGGCAAGTGAATCAGACCTCTATACATATTACCGACTAATCTTTGACAGTGATCTTGCCAAATTCATTGCAGCTGAACGAATTCCCTGCACCATCGATCGAGTGACTGGAAAGGGCATCATTGAAACCAACAGACCTGATGATAAGAACAAGCAATATAACGATGTAGTCAAGCAAGGCGATCAACTGATCACAAAGCTTCAGAAATACGGCCAGGCTGTGAGATTGAGGGGAAGCGAGAGGGCGTAATAGGTTTATATGTGATGAAAAGCGTAAGCTTGCAGTTGTACGATATCGTGGCGTATAGAATATCAAACAAGAAGCTGATAATGACCTCGTCGCTTCTTGACACACAATTGGAGGGGTAAAAATAGAGCTTATAGGGAACAGAACTTCTTCATTTCGTGTCTACAATTTGCGGTAAGTTTTGACTGTAAGTGAATTAAGACACAATTTTCGGGCAATCTTCCTTTTGTAATTGGGATTTTGTTAAGATGCTTCGCCAGATTCATATTATTTATTTACGTATAGATACTCTCAGTTCATCTCCTAAAACACTCGAGGCAGTTTTGGATACACTGCAGTCATTCATCATGTTGCAATTTTCTATTAGCTCTGCTTTGCTACCTTCATTTCCTCTGTACTTTCAACGGGACCAAGATCTGCCTGTAAGCCAACAAAGTATTTCCTGCCTCCATTCTCTATCGGAATAATAGTCAGAAGATTCCAGAACCTCTCACCATTTTGTCGATAGTTGATGAAACTTGCTTGTCCCTCGACCGAGTTGGCAATACACTCGGTGATTGTCATCCTGCCAGAGTCATTCTGCATTATAGCGTGGGAGTGGATCACGGCCGATGGATTGATTTCTTTTGAGGCATCACCTGCGGTAGCGGTGCTATCTTCAGTCTTAGTTTGGCCAATATCAAAACCAGTCGTCGGTCCAGTTTGCTCTGTGTAACCGGGCGGTGGATATTGGAGGAAGCGACAATTTCTCCCCAGAATCTCACTTTCCGGATAGCCAACAAGCTTTTGGAACGTCTCGGTGCAGTGAACGATCGGCAGGTCGGGCGATGCCATGTCGCAAAGCAGAAGGCTTACAGAGCCATCAATGGCACCGATTGAGAACGTCGGCTTAGGACGTCTCCGGATTGCGATCTAAAGACGACATTAGTGAGGATCATTTGATGGTAGCTTTAGCGACATTTTCACAGCAAGAAAGATATAGTACGAAGGAAGATGAGGTTCACCTACTAGAATGTCCATTATATTGAATCCACTAGGTGAGTAAAGACCAGGATATATCATAGGATCTAACACAAGCTGATCATTAGGCATTGAAAGCTCTTCGTAAGAGCGATTACGCTGCATTGTAACGCGAAGCTGCTGTTCGTTAGCGGAGCTGGATATGAGAGAATATTAACTTACAGCTTCCAGTTGCACTCTCATCCTTTGATGCTTCTCATGCTCATTTTCCTGATCGGTTTCCATTTTGTCCCACACAACTGACCCAAACTGTTGATTTATGCGAAGACAGTTTCTCTTACAGAACAGATGGCAAAGAGAAATGTTGAGTTATGATTGATAGTAACGGAATCATAACAAACAGATAATTCAAAGAACATAAGTGGCGTCAGGAAAACATGAGATCGAAGTAGAGAAGTGTGGTAGTATATTCAAAAATTTATGAGAGAACAAGCTTAGAGAACAATATAGTAAGGTGAAAATGTTGGCGGTCCCCTTGGACGATATATACTTACCTGCCTTGATCTCTCCTTTCACCTTATCGATCCACGGAAGGAGGAGATTAAGGAAGTCTCTTCAATAAGTCATTACACTGACCATCGTGGTTTGTAGATGCTGCAGGCAAAACTATTCAACGTGCAGCAACTTCCCGGTATGTCTGTGCTTCTTGTCCAAGTAGTCTTTCAGCTCCACACCTTAGGATGATGGTTCCAATTCTGGTTGGAGGCCGAAGAAAAACACTATAGATTTTAGTGATTTGCGTCGATCGGGGCAGCTCGGTAAGCCGCCCCACGAATCGACGGAGCTACTGTAGTAACAATACCTAATTGCGATGAAAGAGAAGATTGGTGATAGGCTGTATCAAGTCACGAGCTAAAAACTTCATTGCGCGATCTTTTCCTTACGGAAACAAATGCTGAGTAAGACACGGCAGGTTGGCCTTGTATGTGAAGGTTATGTGGGTTAATTGGTGAGATATCAAATATATGGACCGATCGAGAGAGGCTTTCTATCCTAGTCAGTGTCCGTTAATCTGACAAATCGGAATCACGTGTTTATGTTGAGGATCTTGTTTTACTATGCCTAAATTATTTTGTTAGATATGCTCTACCTTCTCAAAAGTCAGTTTGAAGGCCACCAAATATTGAAAATTATATCTGTTAGGGTTTCGAACTAAACATTCTCATGATGTTGACCTTTAGCCGAGGCGACTTTAACCCCTGATCCACTACTTTCACTATTAAATACTCCACAGCAGGTTCATGCTTAAATATAATCTAGCATAACTGGCGAAGGGGAGTTAAAAAGAAGATTCGTGGCACAATGGATATTCTGGCAGGATGTCTCATCGATCTTCTGGTATATGTCACTTACCACGCTTGACAGTCATTGACGTTCGTTTGAATTTGATTTGTGTACTTGCAACAAGGCAGGTCTCACGTGGTTTATGTGCAGGATCCATAGCTCACCCAATTATGAGACATAAGTAAAGTGGTATTTATTCTGCTATTATACTTCTAAAAGGTTGTGTAGAGCAATTTCATGTCAATTCGATCATAACGTCTAGCGCTGTGAAGCAGAGGACAAAGAAGTGACAATATTATATGAAAACTCACTATATGAGAGGTTGACTAGATATGCGCCTATCATTACAATAATAGCTTATTCAGGCAGAACCGCTGTCATTATAGTGGTGAAGGAGAATTAGTAATGAGCTATAAAATTTAAAAAAAAATTTAAAACTTGAAATACATTATTCCAGTCTCTGGCGTTTGGCGCTACCATTTGTGGTTATATTAGCGCTACCATCAGGTATTATGTGCTCCCTGCTTTTCATCAACGGCTGAATCTTCTCTCCAAATTTATCCAAGCCTAACAAGAAATCATCAAAAACCAACATGATACCTTTGGTACCAGGCAATAGTGCAACTTCATCCAACATTCCAGCAATCTTCGCATAACTTCCAACTAGCGTCCCCATATTCATGTTGACAGCTCCTTCGGGGAGATTGATGGTTTTTACGGTAGAGGTTGCATCAGCTTTCGTATCTTTACCACCTTGGTCTGCCATCCAGGCCAGTGCATCTACATCAGCTCCATCACGATAGCTTTGCCATGTTGCCTCGGCTAATTCGTCGGTCTCATCCGCAATAACCATGAATAGCACGTACGCTCCTACGTCCCGTCCAGTCACCTTAGCAGCGTCTAACAAGTTTTGATTCCCACTCGCTATTGCGGTTGGGGTATTGATACCACTACCCATTACAAAGTTGAAGTCTGCATACTCTGCAGCAAATTCCATCCCCTTAGCTGATTGGCAAGCAGCCACAATCTGGATATCGCTAGACGGCAAAGGCGACATTTTGCAATCTTTCATTTGGAAATGTTTTCCTTCCAGATTACAAACTCCGCTTTTCCAAAGATCCTTCATCACATGGACATATTCAGTTGCGTATTCGTATCGATAACCAAAATACGCATTCCCGGGCCACATACTCATCTGCTCATACTCAGCCATCTGCCATCCGGTCACGATATTGATACCGAAACGACCAGGGGCAATTGAATCTATGGTGGTTGCCATACCTGGATAGTGAGAAATCAGCAATGTTCCAGTCTAGAAAATGATCCAGAAGTTCAAATTGATAGCCTACTAGCTACTAATTTGCTTCTGAGACATTTAAAGGCAGATGATATATTTTTTAGATTGGTTTATTGTCTTAAAACTAAATAAAACTTGAGTGAAGGAAGTAAGGGTTTTCCATTCGCATTATCTACTTACGAGCTACAATTGCTGGAGGTAGAGTAAGTATAGCTGTTGAAGCAAACAGCTTAATCTTAGAAGTTACTATGTATCGCATTAGTATGGTTCTTTTCATTTCGTTCGTTTTACTAAATTCACTACATATCGAATGGGCTCTATAGATCGCCGTTGACTCCCTCTACACACGAGATTGGAAACTTACCAGCAGCAAGCCCAGCCATAAGTGTGAATGATTCTAGGTTGTGATCCCAAAATTCTGTCTTGCCTCCAAAACCTCGAAGTTTTATCATAGAAAGGGCGAAATCAAAGCCAAATTTCTCAGCCTTTTGTACGATCTGCTTATTTAGATCGAAGGAGGGCTTGTATTGGGGCGCATTTTCAGAAATGAGCCATCCATTGTTGCCTATTGGAATGAAGACGCCGACTTGCATCTCGTTAAGTATCAAAGAAGTCTATTAACGGGGCTTGTGAGAAGATTTAGGTCGATTATGGAATAGAGAGTTGGGTGAATTTAGAGCGATGAAAGATTTACAAGCTTTCTCACAATAAGTTCCAATTCAATATTGAAAAAGAAAGAGGTTCGATCACTAAAACTGCTCTCCATTGCTCATACTAAGTGTTTTTCATATGTATCTATCCACTTCAGCGTGCTCAACTCGGCGGCGGAAAGTGGGATGGATGATAGGAACGAGATAAGCAGATCCGATGGGCTCCTTACTGTGTCCACTTGGATTCCGATCAACCGAGAACCGGGATCCTTTCTGCACACATTTTCACATTGCGGGTGTCCGAGAGTTGTCGACTTTACCGATTATTCTATTTGTGTAACAGACAGACGCTGCGTTTCCACTGTCATTTTCGTGCCTGAGGCCAACAAATCATGCCCATAACTTCCTAAACGCTCAATTTATGTACAGATTAATATAATGATTGTCATTAAGCATCCTGTGAAGTGAAAATAAACAGCTTCCCGCCGTACGATCAATTAGAATAAGTCATCTCAAGAAATTACACGGGTAGACTTGGTGGAGGGTTCTAATTCTAATGACTTTCACTCTTGCTTTAAACCCTTACAGCCTGTCAGAAAAGTAATCAACAACCCCTGTACACTACAGCAGCATACCCTTGTGGAACGAGACAAGTAAAGTGACCAGAGACCTTTTCAAAAAAAACTCGTGTAATTTTGTATCTTCGATAAGACTCTAGGTAACTTCAATCCCCATTCTTAACTGCCTGCGACTAAAAATAAACAGATCCACAGGCATGAATTGCATTTGAAAAGTACAGTAGTTGGTCGCCAAGTCAATAGAAAGCCCAAGATCACACTTCTTAGCAAAGGTTTAGGGGCATGTGACGGGCGCATCCAAGCCATAGAGAACGCAATTAGAGTGGTGGGAAAATGTTTCTATTCCATTTGAAATTGTTGGGATGACCTTTAAATTGTTTTAAGCTGTTTTCTCAAGATTTGGTCAGCGAGCAGAGTTACTTTCCTATATCTTATTCTTGACACCTACTCCTCCCTTTCCATTCATAGGCTAAAGCTTTCAGCTTCTTAATGTATTTCATGGCCTGTCAATAGTGGAAATGGCTGAATATCTGACAAAGTGACTTCTTCTTTGCGGATGTGTCAGTGAAATCATTCCAGATGCGCTTCAAGAAAGTTTGTATAGGGGCAATTGTAGATCAACTAGCATGATAGAAGGATCATCAAGACTTTAATGCATAAAGTGCAAACGTCCTAGTCCACTAAAAGTGAGCCACCCCTGAATTAAGCGAATCTGTGAGTAATTAAGCCAAGAAAGGGAGGTGGTATAGCAATGGCTTCTCCTCAAGCAATAAATGTAATCCAAGTGACGCGTTGCCAACTGCTTGGATGTGGTGCAGTTGCCCGCAGGTATCTGCGCCTCCTAAATTTGTAAATTTGCCGTAGTCATTTGCTATCCTCTGCAATAACATAGAGCACGGATGAGCTAGTGACCGACTTGGCTGAGCTAGAACCGAATCAATGGGATTATTCCGGTGGAAATATCTGTACTGTACATGTATCAACACACATCAAAAAACTCGGATTATCATCTGCAATACAACTTCTCTTGTTAAGCCATGATCCAACTGTCAAGGAATGAGCCCAACACATGTAGTGCACAGACTACATCGGCGCATCCCTTCGGTGTGTATTTCACTGACCAGTCTCACATCGACTAGATAACATCTTAGGACAAATCAAAACATTGTTTAATTCACACGTGCGGAGGTCACCTCCTGATCATTGCGGTTGTGCTAAGCGACCAGCATCCTCGTGTTAGGACGACAGGACGAGGGGAAGTGGCCCAAGCTGGCGGCCGGCACTTACACTAGTATCATTCAGTGCCGTTGAAAGTAGACCGTCTTGCATCTAGTATATCACAGAAGGATTCAAATGTATTATTGCTAATGTGCTGCAGGATTTCATCAAGCGAGTTTGTGAATTCAAGCAAGACAATATTATTCCGTAGTAATGATGTCAAGTTTTGATGTTGACGTACTTTACAAAGCCAGCTTGGGCCACCTTTCCCAACACCCTGACAGGCATTAATCTACGCGGCTCCCCTCATTTCAGGGGTGATCCAGTACATACTCCCCTCTCAGAAGCTCTCCGCTCATTAATGCTTTAAATCTTCATAAATGAGCTCGGCTACCTCGTTAGCCACATAATCTTTGGCAAAAAAAAGTTACAATGCTAAGCGAGGTCAAAGTGGTGAGAGATCGTCTCGTCTATCTCCAAGTTGAATCGTGATGTCTTTTTGACACATTGGGATCTCCAACGGTCCAGCATTGCGCGGCCCTGTAGCTTGGGGTTCTTAGCACTCGTAGGGATTGAATTTCGAACTTCCAACTTTTACCTGATCTCGGGGATCTCGGACGATCGAGGTGGGGTCACCTTATTTGCAGCACATATGGCTGTTTCCAGCAACATCTCCGCAGAGACACAAAATGTCACGTTAGACTCAGCAAATGATTTTACGCTTTCGGTACACGCATGTATCTTTAGCTTTCTGCTCAATCTTAAGAGTCACCGATCTGAGATGTATCCCCGAGAGATTCAATCTCTTGGGCGAAGATCTGTGCTATACTGTAAGGTAGGTATGATCTAGGATGTGAGCCACGTGCAGTTTGTGGATGGACGCGGCAGTCTAGTACAACCTACATTTCTCGCGTTTGCCTATTCCATCTCGGATGTATCTACCTTTCGAGGAGGTATATAAGGGCGGACTTGTCCCTCATATTGAGAAGTTGGGATTCAACAGTCACTTCACTTCCACAATCGTGTTCCCTGTTCTAACTGCCTCAATACCTCCACCATGCTTAAATTTGTGCTTGGCCTTGCGGCTATTACTTCGTCCGTTTCAGCAGCAGCTACGAGTGGTGACTGTATGTGATAGTTTTGACCTCCAAAATACTACTGAAAAGAACCATAACTAATTTGCTACTTACGTAGTCAATGTCCTGACTTTCAATGTTGCCGGTCTACCAGCTCTCTTCAATGACAACAGTGTTCCAGGAGATAAAGCGACCAATGCTGGGACTATTGGAACACTATTCAGCGAATATGACTATGATGTAATCCATATGCAGGAGGGTAGGCAATCGCTTGAAGAACCCTAAATGTAGTAATAACATTCGAATAGATTTTGCATACCACGCGTATATCTACGCTAAAGATGATCATCCTTTCAGAACACCTACCAGTGGTACTGCTGCGATCGGAAGTGGATTGAACACTGTCTCTAACTTTGACTGGATCGACTTTGTTCGTGTCAAATGGGATACCTGTAAGTGTTGTGCTGCGAGCAGCTAGTTCATTTCAAGAAATTTCTAGCATTCTGTTCTTTTGAGATGAAACAGCTTGAGAAGACTTGATCTCCACTCGGCTCACCTATCCATCTTCTGGCCGGGCTAACGTCATATTTTGTCAACCACAGGTAGCAACGCTTCTGGCGCTGATTGTTTGACTCCCAAAGGATTCACCTTTATGCGAATGCGCATGTCCGAGGGTGTTTACGTGGATTTTTACAATCTACATGAAGATGCTGGGTTAGTTGGCATTTGTGGTTGCGGCAGTCGTTAGTGACTAACATTTCACAGGACCGAACCATCCGATTTGACCGCGAGAGCAGCTAATACTAAGCAAGTTGCGGATTACATTGACAAGTGGTCTGCAGGAAACTCAGTAGTTGTGTTTGGAGATACCAACTCTAGATACACTCGTCTTCCAGACCTAGTCACGGTATACCAGACACAGAGTGGGCTTACTGATCCTTTTGTCGAATTGCAACACGGCGGTGTCAACCCGACTGTCGAGTTCACTTGTGCAAACCCCTCATTAATTAACACTTGCGAGACTGTAGACAAGGTTTTCTATCGCGGTTCTAAGCAATTGAACCTACAAGCGACATACTTCAGTTATGAGTCAAAGAGATTCTTGCAGCCTGATGGAGTTTCCCTTCTCTCCGACCACAACCCTATCACAGTATGTCAAAGACAACACTCCACGCGAGAAGTATTTACTGATATTGCCGCTTTAGGTTAACTTCACCTGGACTGCAAGCAACACTCTTAGACAATCCGATTTCTTTGGAGGATCATATGGATCTTGGTTCAACGATTTGAACACTATTCCCACTGCTCCAAAAGCCTCTTCAATCACCTTCCGTGGATCTTCACGGCTCGACTCTGTCGCACTAACTCTTTCCAATGGGCAGACCTTCTCTCATGGTGGAACTGGCGGTACACCAGTGTCCTTGACGTTGGCTTCAAATGAATTTTGGGTATCTGCAAAGGTTTGTCAAAGTACTAGAAATGGCAATCTACGGCTCTTCTACATCCAAGCCACTACAAGTACTGCGCGAACTCTCGCGGCAGGAACTGCGACAAGTGAATGTATTACCTATACTGCACCTACTGGATGGCAGATAGTTGGCTATATGGGTCGCGATGGAGACGAGATTGATCGTCTGGCTTTCATCTATGCTCCTAGATGATCTGTAACCATAAAACTCTAACTACATATCGAATAATCATAATCTATCATCGACGCCAATGTTGTAGTACGTGAACACGATCCGACTTTCGCCAGTTTGATTCTGTTGTATCATTTCTAGGAAGCCAAAGAAATAAACTCCTACAATTTGTAGCTGCACAAGAGTTATCGATTAATAATTTGCTTAAAACTTGTTATGTAACACCAAGATATCTGTCTGGTATACACGTAATCAATGTATCAAAACCTCGAATTTTGCGCATCTTTTCAACACTTCTAAGAAATCAGCATAACATTTTTAGCTTAAAAAGATATGAAACTGTTATTGCGAATTTCTTACTAGGTACGGAGAGAAAGACGTGCCTTACATGTAAAGTTGGATTTGAAGCGGCTAAACCTGCCAAGAGTCAAGGCTCGTTCGGCAATTCGGTCCTTGTGTAAAGCCTTGTTTGAGCCGACCTACAAACGTGCTGGATAGTACTCGTACTTCAACATACAACTTCAACCACTTATTTCATTGTACAGTCGCGGATTCGAAGTGTTACCGCAGGATGTAGCAGATTAGTCCGATGGGGCGAACTACCATAACTCCTTCAGAATAACAGCAGTGCTCTTATTCATCGAGAGAGATTCATTATCGGCAGAAAACCCGCCATCACGAATCGTCAAAATGGTGGGCAACCCGTTGGAAAAACTGCTTGCGAAGGTAGGAGCTGGAACTTCAAATACCATGGTAGCAGAGGAAGGAACCACACTGGATCATACCCAGAGCCAACGGCCACCATCGCGATCTCCGTCCAAAGCACGATCGCTTTCGGATGGTGCCAGTGGTCCTCCAGCACTCTCGCCATCCCCCAAGTTCAGGGAGCCCGAGAAACGGATGTCAAAGGATGACAGTTCTATTAATCATAGTCCTGTCACACCAAGACGGCCAGCATTTCCACCGCGTGGCCTTTCTTTACAGATGCCACCGCGCGACTTTACGCTACCAACCACATCAACATACAGCAGCCGAGTTCCTCTTTCGCCAAAACTAGACCGCTCGCAAACATACGGTTCTCCTACAAGTGTGTTGCCTAGACGATCGCGAGGACTGGATTTTTCTCGAGCAGCAACGAATTTACATCACTCTACCCTTGCTGAACAGTCTTCACCTGACTCATCCCCGACAATTTCAGGCAGAGCGATGAATATACCGAACCGCAGCAACGGGGCTCATTTTATGGGAAATGCAGACTTGCATAACAATTCTAACTCTCTCTGGTCTACAATGGCAAATGCAGATAGGATGGTAGTGTCTGGATCCTTGGGAAGTGTAAACATGAATATGATGGGATCGGATTCGTCGGAAAGTAGCTCGGATTGTGACGATCCTATGGACGCAGACGATATTGACGAATCCATTCTCACAACACCTCAAGTAAGCAAGATGGGTACTCCCTTTGGAGCTATCCACCAGCCTAGCCCTGGAAGTGGGTGGATGGGCCAGTCACCAGCAACCAGCAGCTTGATGAACTTCCAACGTGCAAGACTACACCATGGAAAGAACAAGAAAAGTTGGAGTGGCGGGCGTATGGTGAGCCCTACCTCGAAATCGCCACCTACGATACGAAGCATTGAGAGCACGAACTATGCACGGGAGATGTCTACAGAAGGAAGGCAACCAAGGCGGGAAAGCATAAGCTGGGCTGCAAATCAATTACACATATCAGGAAGCGAGAGCGATGATAGCACGTTAAGGTCTACCCTAGATAACGTTGATGGAGTGCCGATCACTCCAGGGAGAGATGGCCAAAGAGGCGTCATTCGGAGAGCAGTAACGCGAAGAGGCAATTTGCTTGTACGTTTTGTTCTGAAACCTCGAATTTTAATAAGATCCTAACGTTCTCTAGCCTAAAACCAAAACCTTCGCACGAATTCGAGCCGCACTGGCTGAAGAAAGTACCCCAGTCGAAACTGAGGTCCGCAGAGAGGCAGAAGTTGTTCGGCAAACACGCGAAAGTGACATGGACCTAGAACCAACAAAGTACCCCTCTTTATCTGCAACTACTACTACACACTCATCTCCAAGTCTTGGGCCTACAACGCAAGACGCCTTGGGAGGCATACCCGAAGATGATATAATGGAGGATATATCGGGGGGCCTTTCCAGCAGTTTCAAACAACATGCTATGCGAAATTCAAAAGGCAAAGATTTTTGGGAAACCTTTTCAGATGACACTGGCAGAACCCCTCCACCGCAGTTCTTGCCGCGCGGCTCATCCTCTGGAATTAGTGAAGACTTATCCATGGATCAAACTTCTAGTGCGACTCCTCCTTCTTCGTTCGTACTTCCCACAACAAGCTCCGACAGGCACTCCTCTCCTTCTAGGTCCTCTACACCGCAACCTACTGCCGCAGAAATTACACGTAAGGTTAATAACAAGCGCCGCCGGGACGATGACTTCGATCCTACAAGTTTTAAGCGTAGGGCAGTAAGTCCGGGGATGAGTGTGCACAACAGCCCTATATTGCAAAGTCCAATGCAGAGAGATATGGCACCTTGGGGTTCTCGACCTGGAAGCAATGGCGAAGCCGGAAAACAAGGGTCGACTCCTGGCCCAGTGAAACGGGTAGGTCTAGAAGCGATGGAGAGATTGGAGAGTAAATACCAGACGTTAGACCTATGATGATCTGTTGTTTGGAGCGCAGTTTCTTTTCTAGTAACAAAAGACTGATGAGATTGCTACAAGGGCTTAACCATTCCAATCGTAAATACATAATAATTACATACTCTCTTATCAAGTCATCGACGATTCATATACTCAATCTATGTGAAAACACAGGGTTACTATTCCATAATCAATAAGCAAAATTTTAAATGCAAACTATTCTCAAATAAAGGATAGTTCTGGGCTGAGATTCTTTTAAATTGACTTGAGCTAGTCTATTAATTATCGTTGATTTGTACAGTACGAAATACAAGTATTGGCTAGTTAAGGTATGATGTGGTGTCTTGCTTCGTTCTCAATAGAGGAGCGATTTCAAAAAGGGTCTGCGGAAAGCGGCCTGGGCCTGCTTCTTCACACGAACAACTTCCGATATAATTGTGGTATATGAAAGTGAGCGAATATTTCGCGTTAGACCAACAGAGAACCTGCAGTAGAATACACTGCAACAATATATAGGCGAATCGTGTTTAGAATTCTGCAGAACAGGAACCACTTAGGTAGAAGCTACCCAATGGCATGTAAGACGTTGATTAAATAGGGGTTTAAGCGATGCCAATCAGCTCAGTGTGCCTCTCACACGCTTGCCATGTAAGCCAGATCATGATCTCTCATGCCACCATCCGAGAAAACGTATCGAATTCTGGAGCTGGTGGCAGACCAGTTCGAGAACGTGCAGAGTTAGCGACTTTTTGGGCTTTAAATCAATTATTTCATACACCAGCATAATTACCAATGGTTTTGCCGTAAGCCTATTCTCAACTTGTGCGCTCTAGCCACACCAATCACTAATTGTACCGTAATGAAGTCACAACAAGAGCGGGTTCTCTCGCTTGCCTCTGGAGCTTCAGGACCATATCTGGGAGTTCGCAATTGCTTCTATCCCTCCTCGAGTTGTTGAAATCAGATACACGACAAGGGAGACCAGGTATGGTTCGTTTGAGTGGTATACATACGAATCGAGCATTCCCGCTCTCCTGCACGCAACTGGCCGATCAAGAGAACTTGCTCAGCTGCGGTGGAAGTTGCGTTTTACTACTTTCTTCGTACCTGGAGCGGGACTCTCTAGCCATTGGAGTCCTAAAAGTATTGTACACTCTTGCGTGTTCTTCAACGATGAAATTGATACTTTGCTTTTTACCGGAAATTACTTTGAGTTCGAGAG